>Ga0099798_10653_pt1 | contig 11034 bp, 8 predicted proteins | sample Uncmet_Sort29A_1_FD_89870 | JGI IMG/M metagenome (GOLD analysis project Ga0099798, IMG submission 89870) | Marine eukaryotic communities from CALCOFI LINE 67, Pacific Ocean - CN13ID_Sort29A_1 | ecosystem: Environmental > Aquatic > Marine > Oceanic | place: Pacific Ocean: Monterey Bay | collected... | reverse complement strand
TCTTGTATTCCGTGAATGGGAGTACACTTCTCGTTGCATCTGCATGCGCATCTGGAACAACTTGTTGCATTTTAACGCTTGCCATGTTTTCAAACTTTTCGATGCCTACATGTTTTGGACAAAAAATGTCAAAAAAAAAACGCATAAAACGACGTTTTTTGGACCAATAACGCATTTGTTGGACCAAAAAATGAGATTTTATGTACGCATCGAAAAGATTGAAATGTTGTTGCGTGGACTGCGGCCGTTCATCGGAGAACCGCTGCCAAAGTTTTGTTGCTTGCCGCTCATCTTTTCTAACGGGGGATAAACACCTGTATTGAAGAAAAAGATACGATGTCCGAAAAACTAGGGAGGGTTGTGCTTTGATCAAAATGTCTGAATAATAGATCTCAAAAACGGTGGGACAGTGTCCTAAAAGTTTCTAAAAATGAAGTGGGGGTTTGAGAAGAAATTTTTATTTGGAAAATTTAATATTACTATTATTAAGGGAGTTGGGTCACAAAAGGTTCTTGTTATTAGTTCGATAAAAAAAGAATTATTTCCAAAACTATATCGCTTCCAAAAAAAAAAAAAAGGTTTTCTTCAAAAATACAAAAAACGGGGTTGTTGTTTTGGTCTACGAAAAAAAAAAAAAAATACCAAAATATCGAGGATATCTTACGTCCACGAAAATTTAGGATATTACAAATTCGCTGCTCTGGAGGAAATGAGAAAAAATATATTCATAAATTTGTCGAAATTTTTCTAAGCCTTGTTGATGAAAAAACACAAATAATAATACTCAAAACAATCCGTCGAACACACCAAGAACATAATAATAATTCAACGAAATGAAAAAACTCAAAATTATTAACAAATTGGCTGCGATATTATTATTCTCACAATGCGAACCAGATGAATTTATGAATAACCACATCATCATTTCTGTTTTCACACATTGAAAAACGATCTGGCTTTTATGCTTAACACTTCCCTACCGCTTCATAAGATCAATACCTCCCTTGTTTCAGAAGAAGAACGACGAAAAACATAAACATTTTATGAACAAAAAAGTAGGAAACCAACAAACGATAACAAATTTCCAACGAACAGGCACACTCACACACACTAAGTCATCTCTAAAATAAAACCACATCATTTTATCCCTCACTAAACACACACGAAAAAGAGAACACACCTGCTTAAGTTAAATAGTAAAAACGAAAACTTTTTTGTTAAGTTTTTGACGGGCACTGCAAAATGGACACAAACACAATTAATATAATAAACACACTTACCATACTCGAAAAACTGCATGATATAGTGGCTTCTGAAACTAAAAATACTAGAAACACCTATATGGCGCGATATGTTGTCCAAAAAACGACCGTTATGGTCGTATAGATAAAGAATTTTATTTTATTCAAATATCAGGACATTTTTTTCTGAATCATGAAACAATTCGAAAAATTGTTCCATAAATACTAAATAGTGCGAACTACTTACAATTCCAACTAGGGGAGGGGGTGATTAAAGAAATGAACGAACATCATCACAAATTCTAATACAAAAACAAATAGTAAAAAAAAAAAAAATAGTCATCTTCATTTCTCTCACTGTTCGTGAGCTCGTCCATCCTCTCCAGTACCAGTCGCAGAAAAAACTCCTTCCTCTCCAGTGCCACTTTCCCTGCCTTTGCAAATAACACAGTTTTTTTATAATCGGACTATTTTTGATCAAAAAATGTCAAAAAACCCTTAAAATGGGCCAAAAAATCAAAAAAAACGAGTCCGATTACAAAAAAATCGTGTTAAATGTGATTCGTGGCTAAAAAGGATTTGCCGCCGTCCATCTGCATCTGGATCCATTCATCACACTCGGTACATTTAACACGATTTTTTTATAATTGGACTCGTTTTTTATATTATTTGGCCCATTTTAAGGGTTTGTTTGAATTTTTTTGTATTTTTGAGTCAGATTATAAAAAAATCGTGTTATTTGATTAAAAACCCTTGCGAGCCTTTCGTAGTGTCGTCTCTCCGTATCAATCCGCTTAGCTCTTGCGTGGTGTCTTCTAGGTCTTGCCGTGAGATGGGGATTTCGCTTGTTTTTTTCGGTTTTTTTCTAAAAAAAGCTCGGACTCTATGTCGAACACCAATCTTCTTTTTAGTACTAGTTGTCTTCTGCTTGTCATTTTTTCCAACTTTGGAAGCGAGCCTCGCTGGTCGTCCATCAGCACCGCCCCCACCAGCGCTGTGAAATACTTCTTCATCAACAGAGCGGTCATCCTCGTCTTCGCTAGTAGTACTGCTGGCACTACTCGTAGCACCGGCAGCAGTAGTACCCCTTTCCTCGTCACCTTCTTCCTCTTGCTCGTCAGCTGCGCCGCCAGACGTGACAACGTCCGCCGCGGAATCGTCAGCTGCGCCCTCGCCAGCTTCGCCACCAGACGTGACGTCCGCCGCGGAATCGTCAGCTGCTGCGCCCTCTTCGTCGTCAGCTGCGCTACCAGACGTGGCAATATCCGCGGATTCAACATCAGCTGCGCCCTCTTCGTCGCGAGCTGCGCGAACAGGCGTGACAACGTCCGTCGAGTCATTATCAGCTGCGCCCTCCACCTCGTCAGCTGCGCCTCCAGGCGTGACAACGTCCGTCGAGTCAACTTCAGCTGCGCCCTCCACCTCCTCAGCTGCGCCTCCAGCCGTAGCAATAGTACTATCCGCGGAGCCAATACCCCCCTCATCAACCTCGCCAATTGTGTCACGGGGCGTCACATCTGCGGAGTCAACAGCCTCTGCAGAGCCAGAAGCACCAGCGTCAGCCTCGGTCGTCCCATGTGCAGCAGGAGCAAAGCCAGAGTCAGGGCCAGATTCTGAAGCAGAGCGAGATACGACGTCCTCGGTACTCCCATCTGATGCAGCCCCAGAGCTAGTACCAATACCGCCTCCGAATTGTTCCATAAATGCGGCATTTCCATCCGCACCGTTCGATGCGTGAGCAACTGGTGCGGCGTCACTGTGCGCTGCTGGCCGTTGGAACTCGCTCATGTAGTCAGCGGTGGCATCGGTTTCAGAAATGGAGGAAGCAGCAGTCGAGCTGGCAATCGGTCCGCTGCTATCTAAATCTGTTGGGCCGGGGGATTCTTGTTTATACACCGCGCTACCGCGGATCATCTCAGCAGTTAGAGAAGCTTCGCTAGAACTAGTGCAACGAGGACCAAAATCACCTTTGTCAAAATGGTTTTGCTGTTGTTCACCATTAGCGTCGTTGTTGCTGTTTGTGCCAGTCTTACCACTACTGCCTTTTTCCTCGCTAATTTTTACGACTTTGTCTATGATAATATTCAGCTGCCTTTCGATTTCTTCCGCTATTAAATACGCTGCTGGATCAGTCACGCCATCATCGTCATGTTGACCACCACTCTCCTCCTCGGCCTCAGCTATTAAATATTCTGCTGGATGACTCCCGCCATCATCGTCATGTTGACCACCACTCTCCTCCTCGGCCTCTGAAAGATCATCATGAATCTGCGGCGTGCCAAAAATTAAGGCTTCAGCAGCTTCCAAAGTTTGTGAGCCCGACATCAAAGGGTCCTCATTTCTTTCCGCACTAATTCCTTCAGCTGGTCGTTCAGTCTTTTTCAACAGTTCATGCGTCTGTTTCTGCTTCTGCTCGAGCTTTCGGAAATCTTCCTCATGCGTCTGTTGTTCGGAAATCTTCCTCATCTCTTCTTTCGCATATACAATGTGGCTGCAAACATTCGTCTCAAGTTCACGAAACAGGCTGAAAATACCAATGACCGACTGAGCATTTTCAATCAACAGCTTCAGAGCCTTTTCCGCAGCATCTGGGTCGAATACAACGCCTGTTTTGCCTTCGGCGGAAGAATTCGCGAGAACGCCAGAACCAGAGGGGTTCTTCGCCCGCCTAGCATCGTCGCACAAAATCCATTTCCTAGTAACCGTTTCTAGCGCGCCTACTGCCTCACGAACTGCCGTGCTATGGAACACGTAGTCAGTGGAAATCGACTCTGGGCCAGAGAATGGTGCCGTTTCTGAGTCATAATCGCTTCCCGACAAGCCACTGCTCGTGATTTGCGATGCGGAAGATAACCTTTCGTACGAGTCTGCGTCGATTTTTCCTACTGACCTTCTGCATGCGTCAGGATCTGTTCAAACTTTCTGGTCGCCAGGTTGAAACGGGAAAAAAAACGATTTTTTTGGTCGAACGGTCAAAAAAATGTCAAAAAACAGCGATTTTGGGTCAAAAAACGACCAAAAATGACATTTCCGACCTTTCCGACCTGGCGACCAGAAAGTTTGAAATCTAGTTCTGATAATGATTTTTCCATATCTGTGGCTAAAACGTCAAGCCCAGACGCGCTTGCATTAACAATGTAACACGATTTTTTTATTAATCCGACTCAAAAAATCAAAAAAAATCAAAAAAAACCCTTAAAATGGGCCAAAAAATGGTTTTTTTGAGTCGGATTATAAAAAAATCGTGTTATGTCTTGCTCACGCGCCTTGCGTTTGGTAGGAAATAATTGTTGTTTTGTGTCATGGTGAGTGGTGGGATTTTTGCCACCATCGTCAAAAGCCGGAGCTCCCGTGGTTAGTGATGAGTTCAATCTTTTCGATGCGTACATAAAATAATTTCATTTTTTGGTCCAAAAAATGCGTTTTTGGTCCAAAAAACGCTATTTTTTGTGTTTTTTTGACATTTTTTGTCCAGAATATGTACGCATCGAAAAGATTGAAATGAGTGCGCTTTTTTAATGTGTTCCTCAATTTCAACCAGACGGTCAGCGTCGTTTCTGAAACCCTTAACAAGCAGTCTTGTCAATCAGTGCTAGACAAATTGATCAAAAATGGACCAAAAACCATCAAAAATCAGCATTGTTTTTAACATTTTGGCCCGAAAAATCAAAATTTACCCCAGCACTGATTGACAAGATTGCTTGTTCCTTAAATTGTGTGCTCGTCAACAATTGCACAGGGAGTTTACGAAGCATTTAACAAGATTTTTTTTTAATCCGACTCAAAAAAACCATTTTTTGTCCCATTTTAAGGGTTTTTTTGACTTTTTTTGAATTTTTTTAGTCGGATTTAAAAAAAATCGTGTTATTTCGTTCGTTTCAACTGTCAGGGCGGTCAAATCGACCCACAATTCGTCAAGTCTGAGATCGAATTTTTCAAGCGACGGTTTAGCTAAATTCTCCGTCTCAGTGCCATAACTTGAAACTTTCTGGTCGCCAGGTTGAAACGGGAAAAAAAACGATTTTTTTGGTTCAAAAAATGAAAAAAGTGACAAAAAACAACGATTTTGGATCAAAAACGGGTCCAAAATGAACTACTTTCTGACCTGGCGACCAGAAAGTTTGAAATAACAGGTGCCAAGAGCTTCAGTGGCGGCAAACGTCCGGGACACTTTGGATTTGAAAACTTAACACGATTATTTTTTTTATAAAATCCGACTCAAAGGAAAAAAAAAAAAATCTTGAAATGGCCCAAAAAAAGGAGGAAAAAAACGAGTCGGATTATGAAAAATTGTGTTATTTCGAAATCTTTTTTGATTTTTTCAATATACACACCGAGTTCACGAGTACTCGCGAATTCAAACTTACTGGCGCCACTGTTGGCGGAGCTTCTAGTGCTGAAAGACGAAGCGCTGCTGCTCATGGAACTACTGGTGCTTCGATTATTTGTGGTCTCTGTTGTGGGATTCATCACGCGGAGAGGAGTAGCGGCGCCGGCGAGGTCGCAAGTCGCGTCGGTCAAGCTTAGCATGTTGAAGTTTTCCATGTGTTTTTTCAACGCAAAAAGGGCCGCCAGTGTCGTTTGGAAAGTGGACGCTTTTTGTTCAAATTCGGCCCGTTTTCGCTGCTGCACAGGATCAGATTCGTCAGAGATCGGACTGGGAGGTTGTGCAACTGCTGCAGTTGGGCTGGGTTGATTCGGCCGAGCATTCATTGGATTCGTCTGGATAGAACCGGTTTGAGAAACTGCCGTCGGATTGGGATGTGTCGGCTGAGCACTCATTGGATTTGTTTGGATAGAATGGGAAGGAGGGTTCATTTCCTGGCGTCTGAAGTGGTTACTGACATCGACCGAGTTCAATCTAGATTGATCTCTGCTAGGCGGCTCGTACCCATCGCGTTGCCCATCATGATGCGCGGTACCAGCACTGCTATTTTTGCAAATGCCACTGATGCAGTCACTGAAGCGAGCGATGCAGGATTTGTTGCTTGCTCTTGCATAATGATCTGGGCCGCCTCTGTTATATGATCCGTTAAACGATGCAGCACCACCGCCGCCGCCTTGATGATGGGCTGACTGATGCTGGGAAGACGCTTCGGCATCAGTACCAGCAGGTCCTCCACCACCTCCTAGCAAAGGTTTACTGAGATTCTGCAACTCTTCAAACTTTTCGTTGCAAAAAAAAAAAAAATACTTTTTTTTTTAGCCCGTGTGTAGTCATTGCTATTGTAATGCCCAAAATCTAGGTTTTTCAAAAAAAAAAAATACTTAAAAAAAAAAAAAAAACTTCATTGCGCATATATTTCGAATACCTGCGCAAACCTGGTCGAATCGAAACAGTTATAATGGCATCGTTAGGTTTTTGTTTTCGAAAAAGTGTGAAATCCCAGATTCTGTGCGTTGCCCTGAACTGAGCTGTATTTTCCGTGCAATACTTCCACCAATTATTTCATTGAATAAAAACGAAATCAACACCGGAAATGACACTATTAACAAAAATCGAACATGGGTAGATCCAGTCAAATGGGAAGGACACCACCAGATCGCCATTGTGCGTTTTTCTTTTGAATAACAATTACAAGGTTACTATGATATTATTATATAATAATTTTTATTTATACTCCAAAGAAAAAAAATCAACCCTGCACACGTTTCGCAAAATCGAATATACCCGGGGGCTGAAAAACACCAGTTTTCGGTAGACACAAGAATTTCGAACACCCTGGCCCAAAAATGAATTTGAAGAAGAGGAACCAAATCCCACTATTCAAAAAAGAAAAATCGCATAACAATACAGACAGAACGCATAGAATTTCAACCACGAACCGTGTTCATTCGTTTTCTCTTTTAATAAATAGAGTTCCTGTCGCTCATTTAACCTCGTAAATTTGTATTGTACTCATAAAATGGTGTCTGATCTACTACATTTTTTCTTGTGTTCATTTTTCGCGCCGAAAACTCAAAACTATTTAAACAACAACTAAAAAAAAAATGTTGTCAAATTTCGCGCTCACTAATTTTGTTTTGACAGGAAAATAACGATCGTAACAATGTCATATTACTGGGTGAAACTAAAAAAAAAAATACGAATAAATATTTTCATCTCAAAAATAAAAAGGGGAAGGGTTTTTGATCTTGGGTATTTTTTGGGATTTTTTTGGAAAACCCAATCGTAAACAAAAAGCAGTAAGAATTTAAATAACAATTATTATTTCCCTTCATTTTTCCGGATTTCGAGTCATGCCACCTGTTTCCCACTTCTCAATTTCAATTCCATTTACTTCTGTAAGTCTGTGGCAGTGGGCTCAACTTCCATAGAACCTTCGCCTAAACCTCCTTGTCCTGTCACTTGACCTTGCGCATCTGGCAACGGCACCCCAGCATCACTCATAGCAACTTGATCGTGCACAGCAAATTCTCCTTCGTCGTTCGCTGTAATAACTTGATGCCGCGGGCTCTGACTTGTCACTTCGCTCGCAGTCACCGGGCCTGTGCCCACTGTAGTACCACTTTCTGCCGCAGTTTCACTGGTGTCGTCTTCAACCAAATCTCGCGGACTGAAAGTAATATTATCCCCTGCCGCAAGAAAACTGTCCCCAATCGACACGGATAAAGCCTCTGAATAGGCCGGGTCGTCCTGGGACAAAATAGTACTACCATCGCGTTTTTCTTCCTCTTCTCCCTGGGTTTGAATAATTTCCAAACCCTGTTCTTCCGTTCCGTCGTGTTGGTAACCATGTCCGTCATCATATCTAACAGGCAGAAGTGCCGGTGGCGCAACTTCCAGGGAAGGACGCGCTGCCGCTTCTGCGGGAAAAACTGAAAAAACAGCCGTGCTCGCCTGGCTAGCCGTTAACTCGTCTTCTATTTGGCTTTCAGACATGAAATAACACGATTTTTTTATTAATACGACGAGCCAAAATTCAGCCTAAAATAATGCCAAAAACCTTTATTAAAATGAACCAAAGAATAATGATCAAAAAAAACGAGTCCGGATTATAAAAAAAAATATCGTCTTAAGTCATGCCGATGAATTAAGGACCTACCGTCATTTACGTGTCGGACCAAAGGATCGCTCGACATTTTACGGTGCTGTGGTTGGTGGAGGTGCTGCTCCTGCAGACCATAATTACTTCCGTAGCTGCTGGCTTCCGACATACTAGTTAAGCTGCCTGGCGCACTGTGTACTACGGTCGTCCCACTTTTCGCAATGTAACCTCGGACGCCGTTCTCAATACCCGATAAGGTGTCGAACAGATCTATCATCGTGCCGACCAGCCCGCCGCGGTCCGAGCCCTGGCCCATCAAAATGAGAAACACAGACCCGCATTCTCTTTCAGCAGCATCAGCAGCGGCCTTTCCATCAGCAATTGAAGTGCTAGTATCGTCAGCATCATCTTCGTCTTGTGAGGCACCACCAGCGGCGCTGCTGCGATTGACCTCCGCATGAAGACCACTACCTTTTCCTTCCCCGTGTTCGTATGCACCGGACATGGACATGATAGTCAACAAATAACACGTTTTTTTATAATCCGACTCAAAATTGCAAAAAAAAAAAAAAATGAAAAAAACGCTTAAAATGGGCCAAAAAATGGAAACAACGAGTCGGATTATAAAAAAAAAAAATCGTGTTAAATCGTGCTGATGAAGCCCCTCTCTATCTAAATCCTCTTTCAAAAGTTCAAACCGCTCGTACAGATCATTCGTTTCTGCGGAAGAACATCTCCTCGAAGGATCTTTAAAGAAAGTTTCCAGTTCCCCCAGCCTTTTACTCTAAATGGCGCAATTATCGTGACGGTGTATAATTGGCCAAAATGTCAAAAAAATGTCAAAAAACGAGTTTCACTTGAGTTTATTTTCCTTTGCTATGTTTAAGACTTTTTGGCCTGATCAAAATACCGTGTGTTTTCCCTGTGTCTTTTGGTCCAAAAAACTCATTTTTTTGAGAAATTTTGGTCAATTATACACCGTCACGATAATTGCGCCATTTAGAATACTCTCCAACACCCGGTCGGGCAACTTTCGGAGGAAAGTAACTAATCGGCTGGCCAAATTTTTCAACTCGATGTAAACTTCCTTAACTTCCTTATTTCTGCTGGTATTTATGGCGTCCTTAACGCCTTCACAGCTGATTTTGAAATGATCAGAAAATAACGATAATTCATCGCTGAATCTGCGCGTCAAGGTGTTCAAATTCCGATCAGCTTGTTTTAATGAAACAACTTCGAACTCGTGTAAGAAATTAAAATAGTCACCAGGTGCTGGTCCAAATCGTTTTATTGAAGAAGGGCGGTGAGTTGCGACTAGTGAAAACATCTGATGCCTTTTCATGTGCACTATCACGTGATTTAAATTGCTAAGCTTTTCTTCAAGGTCGGAGAGAACAGCGTCTTGACCTGATTTTTTCAAAGCCGCTCTTTGTTTCATCTGCCTTTCTCTTTGCCGTCCGAACGAGCTTTGCTGGTGCCGCTGCTGCTGGTGCTGTTCCTTTTTCAGCTCCGCACTGTTTTGTTTTTGAGTAGCACTAGTACTCTTGTGAAATCCGAAAAACCCTGCGCAACCACTGTTGCTTTTTCTTTCCCCCGGCCCGTAGTCTAATGCGCGCACTTGCATATCAGTCAGTCTATCTGGGGATCTAATAACTTCCTCTGTGTCCATCGGATCGCTCGTTTCACTCGCGAAGCTGCTGCCGCCGCCAGATGCCCTCGAACTGCTGTCGTGGCTTGTTCTAGTACTGATAGGAATTGTAGTTGGATTTTTCGTGCCACGGTTTCGGTGGATTTGTAAACAACTTCCAATTGCGCCGCCCTGGTGCTGGGGATTATATACTGCTTCATAGCCTTGTTGGGATGAATCGTGGCGATTTCGAGCCGCCCGCCTCTGGGTGGTACTACTAACCCTCCCCAAATTTTCCCTTCTACGGCAACATCTGGCAAAACACTCTTGGATTTTAGACCAACAACCGGATTGTGCTTGCCGCTGTTTTTGGTCCGCTTTAAAAACTAGAGAGCCGCGGCCATCAGGGGCATTACCGGTGGGGTACTCGTAGCACTCCTCCGGCCTCATCAGCGTGTAACCTGTTCTCCCGAAACCGTCCTCACCAGCCAAATCCTCAGACGTCGAAGCGGGAGCGCGCACACTTCTCATGCCGCTGCCACCAGGTGGATTTACAGGTATTTTTAACTTATCGTTTCGATGATCCTGTGGAGCTGGCGGTATTCCGTAAAATGAGTACTCCACACTCTGGTCTTTCTCATCAGCTTCCTCATCATCTAAAAGCATTACTAAACTGCCATCAGTTGCCCGGCAATACGCATCTGTTGTTGGACCTTGTTGTCTGTTCCTCCTACCACAGCAATTTAAATTTAAAAACAAATTCCGCATCCGTATCCAGCATGCGCTGGGCTTTTTAGTACTACCATGTCGACCATTTGACGCTTCTAGTTCGCCAGAGCCACTGAAAGAGGGCTTATAGCCGTTAAAAGAGGGTTTACTACAAAGACTCTCATATGTGGAGCTCTGTTGCGTTCTGTGGTGAGGATCATTGTTAGTGCTAGTACCGGGCGCTCCATTTATTACTGCGTAGTATTCATCATCGCATTCGGTGCTTTCGGACTCGCCTGTGTAAGTTTTTGAACTAAACATGATTTTTTTATAATCCGACTCAAAATTTCAAAAAAATTCAAAAAAACTCCTTAAAATGGACCGAAAAATTGAAAAAATGAGTCGGATTATAAAAAAATCGTGTTACTATACGGGGTGTCCTTCCTGATATGTAATCCAGAATCCGACA
>Ga0099798_10652_pt1 | contig 11063 bp, 16 predicted proteins | sample Uncmet_Sort29A_1_FD_89870 | JGI IMG/M metagenome (GOLD analysis project Ga0099798, IMG submission 89870) | Marine eukaryotic communities from CALCOFI LINE 67, Pacific Ocean - CN13ID_Sort29A_1 | ecosystem: Environmental > Aquatic > Marine > Oceanic | place: Pacific Ocean: Monterey Bay | collected... | reverse complement strand
TTACGACTCGTACCCTTCTGTGTGCCTGTGTCATATGCATACTTATCTAGCCTACGTTTACTCTAGCAGCGCGACTACGTATTCACGTGCCTAGCTAGTTTATACACGTAACACACGTAGTAGAATTCCTCTCGTGATGAAGAAACAGAGAAGTTAAGATCATTACTCAGTTTTCTGAGAGTCATGCGCGTCGCGCGTCGTGGGACAGAAAAAGGAGCCGCTAGGCGGACTAGCGAGTGCTCTGCCTTTTCCAAAATTGTGCCCTTCTCAAAAGCAAATAGATATTAACACATACACGTTATTAAATAGTGCACACGGCAAGAGTACATGAGAGAGGTTTTGTTGTTCCAAAAAATACATGTGTGCATGTTGTCGTTGTGTAACAACAATTTCTTCTTGTGCACTTATGCAGATCTGCTGGAGTATAATTACTGCAACACAAAACAGACCTACGAACAAGTAGTTGTCGTCTCTGCTGCTATTGAAAACCAATGTCAATGACGACGATTGATGTGCGTTACTACGAGTACGCAGTACTGCATAATAAATCTATATAGAGGAGAGTTCGTTGTCTCTCAATAATAAAAGATATGAACGTCGTTGCTCTACTCGGACTACCGTAAAACTCACTACCACCACAACAACCAATAATAATACATGTATGTATTATTATACTTCATCACATCCTCACATAGAAAATCCTATTCTGCGTACTACTTCTTAATAATAATGGGGTGTATACTACCACCGGTAGTTCAGTACACACCACCACGCGGTATACTTAAAATACTTACTTATTATGAAATTGCAAAACAAGAAGTGCACTTGTGCAGCAGGTGTGGCGTGTTCGCTCGACGGAAAAGAACAACAACTAAAAAGGGACAGGAACGAAGGCGAACATCACAGACACCAGTGTTGGTCCCGAGGAACATAGGGCGTGACCCCTCACTGCACTGCTGGGACTGTGGTGGACTGGCCAAGGCCGCGCTTAATAACAAGAGGAAACAACGAAAGTGTACTCCCTCTCGGCAGGTGGAATGTCTCTCAGAACCCAGAAGGGAGTCTCGACTTCACAGACATCATTATACGATGCTTGCACGTGCTGACGTTGCTGGTCGTGACGGCGGAGCCGGTCCTGCTGCTGCTGCTGCTGCTGCCGAGGAAGGAAGGTCACCAGCGACGACGACTGCTGCTGCATTTTTCTAGTACGCATCACTTTAACCTCGGCTCCTGCGGCCGCTTTCCTTGCAGCTTCGTCGCCATCTAGAACATGCTGAGTGGCATCGCTTTTGTTGTTGCTGTTGCTGTTGCTGTTGTTGTTGGCGGTCACCATCTCCTGCCGCGTCTGATCTCGCCATTGCTCGAGCGCAGCACAAAGCGGGTGTTTCGACCCGCGGCTCACACGGAGCACTTTCAGGGCGGCGTTCAGGAGCTGCTCCATCGCTGACAGCAGCGACAGGAGCAACGCCGTCTGCTGCTGCTGCTGCTGCTGCTGCTGCGGCTGATTGTCCTGCCACTGCTGCTGCTGCTGCGGCTTTTTCTCCTGCCACTGCTTCTGCTGCTGTTGATTGTTGCGGCCGCCGCCGCCGCCGCCGCCGCCTCCGCTGCTGCTGCCACCCTTCCTGCCCCCGCTCCTTTGCCGTTTCGATCCCGCCAGCAATGTCGAGGTGATCTGCCGTAACTTGACGGCGGCCTCGTAGGCGGCGTGGGCGTGGGGAGGGTGGGAGTTAGAGCGATGATAGAACTGTAGTAGGACTAGTCAGCACCCCTCAAGCAAACACAAAAGCAGGTGCATCCGCACTTCCACATGAACCACCACTGGCCAAGCTAATCCTCATTATACACACCTTGGCCATGTAGAGGCCCGGAGTGGAGGCGTAGCGGCTGTGGCGGTGCGCGGCCTGGAGTGCGCACAATCCATCTTCTCCTCAGAACAGCGCTCGTTATACGACTCTCCATAGCTCCTTCTCCAGACCCGAAGTACGGACAGTCCATGTTCTCCTCAGAGCAGCGCTCGTTATACGATTATAAATAACTCCTTCTCCAGACCCGAAGTACAGACAGTCCATGTTCTCCTCAGAGCAGCGCTCGTTATACGATTCTCCATATCTTCTCCTCCTCCAGGCCTGAAGTACGGACAACGCATGTTCTCCTCAGCTCAGAACAGCGCTCGTTATTCGATTCTCCATAACTCCTTCTCTAGACCCGAAGTACGAACATCCTGAGAGCAGCGCTCGTTATACGATTCTCGATATCTTCTCCTCCTCCACCAGTCAGGCCGTGAGGCGAGCGATGTCTGCCCAGATCCTAGGCAGAAGGTAGGCGCACACATTATCCACCACGTGAACTTGCCCGCCGCCGCCGCCGGCCTCGTCGTCCGCCCCGCCCTTGTCCTTGTTGGCCGCCTCCTCCCCGTTGTCACAGCGTTTTCTTCTTTGTCCTCCGTTCACCCCCTCTCCCTGCTCTCCACCTCTCTTTCGTTTCTGCTGCTTTCCGGACAAAGAACAACAAGAAGACGAAGAAGAAGAAGAGGAGGAAGAAGGCGTTTCTTTCAACTGTCGGGCAGCTCGTGATGTTCCACTGCTGCTGCTGTCCTCGTCAAAATCGTCTCGGCGACGTCGCCGGCTGCGTTGGAAGGCTCTCTCGCCTCTGTCGGCCCTCCACCCCTCCGCCGCCTCGCCACACTTGTCCTCCTCCGCCTGTTCCCGTTCTTGGTTTTCCCTGTCTTCTTGTTCTTCTTCCTCTTCTTCCGCGCGGCAGCGGTCGCAGGTGCAGTGAAAGTGATAGCCGCTGCTGAGAGCTCGTCGACGGGCAGCAAGACTAGCCTGCCGTGCCAAGTGTCACGTTGGTTTGGGGCCATGCGTCCACACCGAAGTTCACCAAGGCCCTCGAAAAACAGCAGCAAGACAACGGAACCGGAGCACACACAAGAGCCGCCGCGCCTGCTGAAAAAGCATTCAACTGGAACCGAAACACGACGAGGGGTTGAGAACCCGTGCGCGCATACAGTCTGTATATATATACATATTCCCCAGTTAAAGCTTACACGGCTGATTTTCGAGATTGTCGCTTCGAGTGCATTTCCCCTTCAAAAAGCGCTTTTGAAGCGTCGAATGATAGGGCGCGCCATGATGGACTGTGTCCTTTCCATTAGCGATGATTTGAACGAGGACTCACAGTTTTCTCGCCTGAAAAGAGCAAAAAACAAAAAAATTGGGACAGTTGTTTGGTCAAGCAGGGGAAGCAGCCAACCAAAGTGGGCCATTTAAGATCTGACAGGGGAATATATAGAGCGAGAGCGAGGAGGCCTCGAGGTCGATGTACGCGATGGTCACCGGTGTTCCAGCAGCTTTCACGCCCCGAATAGCGCGTACTGAGAGCGCCCCACCGGTGCAGTGGTACCTATTGTGTGGTGTGGGGTGGGGTGCGCAGCACCGGCATACGGAGACGTCAAGTAATGCTAGGCACGTTTGCTTTGTTTTATACTGCCCTTTCCTTTGAAAGAAAATCCGATGCCTTTTGAAAATGTATCACCTTTTTTGCAGACCCCCATTGAAAACGACCATACTTTTCCCGGCAATAATAGAAACCCCCGTCAGTCAAATGGATTTTGCGGACCTGCCACCGATAGGTTTTCGGAGAGCCGACCCCTCACGAGATTTCCGCAGCGGACAATGGCAATAAATAGTCCCGCTAAGGAAAATCAAGATGAAACTACTACTTCAAAATGCTCCGCAGCGTAAATCTCCCAAGGGGTCTGCTCGCCGCAAACGATCGGTACCCGGTCCCCCAATCCATTTGGATACGCACCATTCGGCGTTGGGCTGGCACGAGTGGTTGAAGAGCGACGCGCGCAGGTAGAGAGCCCATGCATCCGGCACATCCGAAAAGTCGTTGAGGTACCTGCAAGCGATCGAGCGAGCGACCGAGCGTGTGTGTTCACAATGCTGCTGAGCATTGCAAAAGGATAAGCAATTCGACGCCTCGGGGTACCATTTCAACAGTAGTGCGTCTTCGAGCAAAACCATCGCGGAAAACTCCAATTGTTCTTGGCGCAATAAGATGGCGTTAGCTACAATGCTGCTCAAAGACGTGTTGCAATTGAAAGCCAGCCGCCGCGTCAAGGTTGAATTACTTACCACTTGGACAGGCTCAGCAGGATGGTGATCAAAGACATTTGTTAACAAGCCGAGGTTGTGTTTTGGTGCATTGGCCGTCCAGCAGTAACAACATGTGATTGGTCCTTTGTGGCGGTCAAATGGATTTGCGGAGCCGTGACCGATCTTTTCGGAGAGCAGACCCCTCACGAGATTTCCGCAGCAAAAAATGGCAATAAATTGTCTTGCTAAATAAAATCAATACTAAAATAGTAATTCATATTTTTTGTTGAAATTGCCAAATATTGCTCACATTTTACATTTGTTTACTGTTATTTTCCTATTGATTTTCAATGTCAAAAAGACCCCCGCGGAAATCTCGTGAGGGGTCTGCTCTCCGCAAAGATCGGTCACGGGTCTTCCGCAAATCCATTTGGTTCCGTCCACGACCGACCACCCGCTTGGTCTCCACTACCACAGTCTACGTACACGTTCAACGCATTCGTGTGCAGGACGCACATCACACGGACGACGTAACGCCGCAACGAAGCATCGTCGTCGTCGTCCTCTGCAGTCTTGTCCTCCGTCACAGCAGTCCTCTCCGCCTTCTTCTCCTGCTCCTGCACACACACACACCCTCCCGTGGCCTCCTGCTTGCCCCGCCGACGACGAGTCGCGGAAGAAGAAGAAGAAGAAGAAGAAGAAGAACGTTGGATGGCGAGAGCGACGATCTTTGCTGCCGCAAAATAGGACGACAACGACGACGCCGCGGGGGGCGACACTTGCGGTGGTTTTGGTGGTGCTGGTGGTGGCGATGGTGATGAGACACCACCGCCACCACTACTACTGCCACCACAGCTAGTGCTGTTGTTGCCACAGCTGCCCTTCTTCCGATTCTGAGTTTCGCTTCTGCTGCTGTTCATGCTGCTGCTGCTGCTGCTGCTGCTCCTGCTCCTCCTCCTGCTGCTGGTGGTGGTGGTGCTGCTGCTGCTGCTGGTGCTGGTGCTGATGGTGCTACTGGAGTCCATCCGATGGTAACACAGACCGCGCAGGGCTCGGTCTGCATGCATCGTCGTCGCAAGAAAACGAGGGGGAAAAACAGAAAAGCATGCTTGGATGCATGGTTGGATGGAATGACGGAGCGAAAGAACAACACCACAGCACGCAGGTCAGATGCTGCCGCAGCAGTTATAACACCGACAACACTAGCAGAACTGTGAGCAGTTTACACGTTAGCCCTCTGCCGCGCTTTCAGCAAAAAACCTCAAATGTGTGCCGCTTTATTGGTCCCAGCAAGATGTCAGGATAGGACTTTCAATAGAACAAAGCGAGCCGTGGGCACGCTTCCATAACCAAAATCGTTGTTATGGGCATCAGACCGAACTCCGGGTCCAACAGGCACCGCAGCACCGTGCGCGCTGTGAAGAGCAGCCACGACAGATAACCGCCTTCGCCATCCCCTAGAGCACCACCGCCGACGCTACCATTCTTCTTTTTCAGGGTTGCGACGATGTTTTGAAAGACAATGCATTCAACCGCGGCTGGATGGTGATAAACCATGCGACAGAAGGCACATCTCCCGGTTGTGCCAGCGTGGCCGCGACGTCGGCTGCTGCCTCCGCGTCTCCCGTGTGCGGCGCGGCCGAGCAGAGGCAGACACACAGCCGGCGCCTCGGCATGGAGGAGGGTGCCTGGGGGAAAGGGCCGCGCCGAGACGATGAAGCGCCCCTGCCCATCGCTATAGTGGCTGCTGAGGTAGGCAGCAGACGACGCGGAGGCGGCAGGAATGAGTGAAAGATGTGTCTCGCCGTAACGGCCTTCGCAAACGCCACCAACCGCACCGCATCCTCGACTGCCGTCGCCGCCGCCTTTAGTGCTCCTGCTCGTCATGCGCTTCGCCAACACCTTTCACGACCTTTCTTCTTCTCGACCTTCTTCTGCGCCGCGAAAAGGCGTTGGTCTAGTAGTGGGATCTAGCCATGACGGCGTGTTACTAGACTCGCAATCTTGAGCTTGGCGATTGGAAAGCTGTCTTTCGCTCGGCTGTTTCTTGTTGTGCGTGATGATGATTCTTCTTCTTCTTTTTTAACAACTCTTTTCTTTGTTGTTGTCTCTTGCCAGCTAGCGCAGGTACGTGTACCTACACGTAGGTACCATGGTACATTCAAAAATAAAATAAAAAATGTGTATCTTACTCATGAGATGATGAGTATTGTTATACGTTATTATACAACAGACCTCCGTTACCTCCGTACTCTCGTATTACAAAATAGCAGCTCTTACTACTCGTACTTACAAATATTATTATTACTATACTACCTAGGTAGTTCTACGACAAATGGATTACTACACCTACTACTCCTACGAGTAGTATTGTACAAATACAAAAGTATTTGGACGTAACGGTATAATTCAACCGCACCCTACTGTATACTCGCATTGAATATACAACTAACGATCAGTACGAGCTTCCCATTTCCCGGAGCAACCTCTTCTGGTTCTCCACGAAGGAACCACCCGCGCCATTACGGCTGACCTGTGAGGTGTTGTAACTGTTGTTGTTGCTGCTGCGTGCGGCATGCTCTAGACGGACAAAGCAACGACGAACACAACAACATACTACTGAGCGGGTTAGTGCATACGTACCTTGGCGAAGAATGTCGAGCCACAACTCACCCTTAAACTAACTACTACCACAATAACAAACAAGCGACCTTGCTACTTACCTGCCCGCGCTGGCGCTTGCGCTTCTCCCGCTCCCGGTAGCTCATTGCGTCGCCTTTCGGCCCAGTCGTAGAGAATTTCCGGTCTCTGAGCATGTACGAGTAGTATATCCATGCGCATGGTAGGTTGGCTGGTTTCCTTTTTCGCCTGGTCGGGCAGTTAGTGGGTCGGTCGGTCGGTCGGTGGGGTGGTGGTTTCGTTGAGTGAAGCCAACACTAAGTGACGAGGTTAGTCTTGAATGGCAGCAGTATACAGATGTATAAGAGAGAGAGAGCGAGAGAGAATGCGGGGACAGTGGGGGGACAGCGAGAGGAGAAGGAGGTGTGACGCGACGCGACGCACACGAACGAACCGCTGATGAACTCGTTTCCGTGAACGGTCGGACGCTAGCACTGCTGAAGCAGAAGCAGACGAAGCAGAAGGAGAAGAAGAAGAGCGAGCGGGCGGTGCCGACGCCGAGACGGTCTTCGTCGTAGCTGGCGTTGAAAACGCCGACGTCGTCCTCGTCGCCGTTTTCTTTACGTGCCGCTTGAAGGTCAAGGACTCGGCGCTTATCTGACCGCTCATGTTTGTGGTCGTCCCTTTCAAAAAGCTAGGACTGTGTGTGTGTGTGTGTGTGTGTGCGTGTGTGCGCGTGCGCAAACAATAACCAGTGCCAGGAAAAATACATCGGCATACTCGAGAGTCCGGTACCTGGTGCTGCTGCGTGGTCAGTGCGACGGTGGGTGCCCCGGCCACACACGGCACTCTGCGATGCCCCTCCCCCCGTCCATCATCCACCCTCGCCAGGTATGGACTCTCCCTCGCCGACGGCCAACCAGAGCGTCGCTATACGATTATCCACAACTCCCTCTCCAGGCCTGGAGTGCAGCAATCCATCTTATCCCTAACCCACCGACAAGAGCTTCGCTTTACGATTCTCAATAGCTCCTTCACCTCCAGAAGAAGTATATTGCCCCACCACCGACCGGACAGGCCTACTGTTTTTTCCGCCCTTGCCGCTGAAGAGGTCGGCTGCGGATGGCAGGAGAGAGGTCACAGAAGAAGTACGAGTACTACTAGTAGCGCTGGTGCCTATCGTAGTGGTGGTGGTGCTGCTGGGTGCCGACGCCGAGACGGTCTTCGTCGTAGCTGGCGTTGAAAACGCCGACGTCGTCCTCGTCGCCGTTTTCTTTACGTGCCGCTTGAAGGTCAAGGACTCGGCGCTTATCTGACCGCTCATGTTTGTGGTCGTCCCTTTCAAAAAGCTAGGACTGTGTGTGTGTGTGTGTGTGTGTGCGTGTGTGCGCGTGCGCAAACAATAACCAGTGCCAGGAAAAATACATCGGCATACTCGAGAGTCCGGTACCTGGTGCTGCTGCGTGGTCAGTGCGACGGTGGGTGCCCCGGCCACACACGGCACTCTGCGATGCCCCTCCCCCCGTCCATCATCCACCCTCGCCAGGTATGGACTCTCCCTCGCCGACGGCCAACCAGAGCGTCGCTATACGATTATCCACAACTCCCTCTCCAGGCCTGGAGTGCAGCAATCCATCTTATCCCTAACCCACCGACAAGAGCTTCGCTTTACGATTCTCAATAGCTCCTTCACCTCCAGAAGAAGTATATTGCCCCACCACCGACCGGACAGGCCTACTGTTTTTTCCGCCCTTGCCGCTGAAGAGGTCGGCTGCGGATGGCAGGAGAGAGGTCACAGAAGAAGTACGAGTACTACTAGTAGCGCTGGTGCCTATCGTAGTGGTGGTGGTGCTGCTGGATGAGGCATATCTAGGCTCCCCGTCGTGCTCGTCGGAACCGTCGCTTGCGTCATCGTGGTCAGATTCAGAATCCTGTTGTTGAGACGATGCGATTAGTAGTTCAAAACACGGTGTACGTCTAGGCACACAGAAGCAACGCATGCCCTCCAACTGAAGATGTAGCGATGCTAGGAAAAAACAAATCTGCACATGGTGCCGCTTCTCACCGAAGAAGAAGAGGAGGAGGACGAGGAGGCGTATGCTGTCGGCAAAAGAAGGGAAGCCATGCTTATATTATATGGCCGCTATGGCCCCACAATGGACGCCGTCACACGAAGACGGAGACCAAGAAGTAGGCGCCGGTGGAAGAGCAGCGCGGTGAAAATTCGGCAACCACGGCTGTGCGGGGGGACAAGAGTCCGGAAAGCGACGGTTGTGGTGGAGGTGTGCGTGGCGCGTGGCGGCAGAGTGGTTTCACTCGTCCTTTATTTTCTCATCATCAGCATCAGTCGTCGGGTCGTGTGGGGGTGACTTGTCACAGCCTGAAAAGTGTCGTGAAAAAAAAGACGTCTAATAAATTAAATACCAGGTACGACGCCGATTTTTACATTTTATTTATCACTTTAACTTTCGCGGTCTGCGAAAAATACGAACTCGATCTGTCCTCTCCTCTGCTGTGGTGTGAATGCAAATTGCACACTCCTATACTATTGCAATTGCAAGTAGTACTATACTGTACTCGTAATTGCACGGAAAATACATATTATGTAGTTTTAAGTTTTTGCAAAACGTACAGTGAGTGACCGGTCAGTATAGTTTCTGTGGTACAAAATGAAATAATGGTATACATTTATTTGAATAAAAATAATAAAATAGAAGTGTCAGGACCACCAGCACCAAAAACCTTTATGAAAATCAAAGAAGAGAACGAAGTCATCTTCAACCAACAACACATCATAAAAATAACGTTGCTATTAAGAAGGCTTCCAGATCTCATTGCCAACGAAGGAACAACACAAGCGGCGTCAGTCCGGCCACAAGCACCTCCACATTGCCTCTCCTGAAGTGCAATTACACTTTGTAGAGCATTCCCGCCGTCGGCGCCAGCCACCCAGCCACCACAATGTCCGGCAACCGCAAAAACAAAGTCTTCAACGACCCCGTTCATGGTCACATCGAAGTCGACGAGCTATGTTGCAAAGTGATGGATACGACTGCGTTCCAGCGCTTGGTACGTTCGTTCTGTCGACTTTATTTCACGGTCATTCCATCCTTTCTTACACCAATGCCTTTTGACTTAGTCACACATTCATCCGTCCGTGCGTGATTGATGCCCGAACAATAATAATAATCATCATCATCATCATAACACGAATACCTCAGTGCCCCCACCTCCCACCGCGTTTAACGCTTGTCCGCGCACTCACTCATGCAATAACCACCCGCCCGCTCACCCCCCAGCGGAAGCTGCGACAGCTCGGCGGAGTCTACGCAGTGTTTCCCGGCGCGTCGCACAACCGCTTCGAGCACTCCGTGGGGGTCTCCTACCTCGCGGGGTTTGGAGTACAACACATGCCACCCATCGACCAATCAGCTTGCTCCATTTCTCGTGGTTTCGAGTCCAACACCTCTCACGCATCTCCTACTCAGAAGGCGCCATTCATTACTCCAGGTTTGCAGTGCAATACTACATCTCACCCATTGACAAACCTTAAAATGCGATGAATGGCTCCATGTCTGTCTCCAGGTTCTTCGTCGACATCCTGCGCAGCAAGCAGCCCGAGCTGGGCATCACGGACGCCGACGTCCTCTGCGTGAAGATCGCAGGACTGTGCCACGACCTCGGCCACGGCATTATGGGTCTGCTCTCTCTCTCCTCTGTTCTGCTTTGCCTGGCTGCTACGCACGCAAGCCACCCCAAATCTTGGTCGAGCGCCTTTCCGACGGCTTTTTTTAATCGAGCCGCAAGAATACCGGGTGCAGTCCCGCCACAACGACCATACTTCAGAGAATCCTACTGTGAGCGCCAATAAATGATGATTTTCAACCTTCATATCTTTCACTCAATATTTATGCATTTACGCTACTCGATATGAAAAGATTTGGGGTGGCTAGGTACACTTCCCGTTAGGTTATCACCCCACCCACCAGACAGACAGACCCCATGCTCTTTCCATCCTCCTCCCTCCCCCAAGCACATATTATGGAGGGCAGTCTCCCTCCATCTCATCGACGAACACAAATGCATTTGCGGAATTATCATCGCCGATTTTTCTTTTTGCGGTGGGCTGGTTGGTTGCTCACGAGATTTCCGTAGCTGAAAATGGCAATAAATTGTCTCGCTTAGGCAAATCAATATTTAAAACGTAAGTTATATCTTGTTATTCCCACTGCGGAAATCTAATGAGCAACCAGCTCCCCGAAAAAAGGTCGCTCGACAATTCCGCTAATCCAAATGTTCGGACCAACAACGCTGCATCTTCCTCCACTTCATTCAGGCCACCTC
>Ga0099798_10651_pt1 | contig 11070 bp, 14 predicted proteins | sample Uncmet_Sort29A_1_FD_89870 | JGI IMG/M metagenome (GOLD analysis project Ga0099798, IMG submission 89870) | Marine eukaryotic communities from CALCOFI LINE 67, Pacific Ocean - CN13ID_Sort29A_1 | ecosystem: Environmental > Aquatic > Marine > Oceanic | place: Pacific Ocean: Monterey Bay | collected... | reverse complement strand
GAGCCTGTATCCTCACAATAGGAGCAGTAGCTGGCATATAGGTGAAAATTACTATTGCAGTATCTTTCTTTAGCATCCTTAGCAGCTGGGATTTTCTTACCTACAGAAGATACGATATCTTCTTGATGGATTATTTCAGACTGGAGCCATTCAACTAGGTTATTACTATTTAGGAGAATCTCATTACGCACTCTCTTTAATGAATGAACTTTTTCATAGGTATCTAATAGATATTCACGCATTTCTTCTGTTTTCATACTTAATACCCAGTTAACTAAGCCAGGTAAAAAATTCTTCCATAAGCCCTTTACTACTCCACCTTCAACTTTTATCATTTCTTTCGCTTGAGAATTTTTATCCCATAATGAGCGATTAAACTCGACAGTTAAGCGTCGTCTTGATAGTCCAGAAGTGTTATCTGTTGTTTGAATTGGTTCATTTGCACAAACCATAACCATGCCTGTATAGACAAAGGGTTCTCCGACATTTTTATTTTTTTCTTCAAATCTGAGGTTATCTCCTCCAGTTAGTGCTTTGAATATTTGAGCTGATCCACCATAACGTTCTGAGTCATTGATTAGAGTCAGTCTCTTGTTTTTGATTGAAGCCACTTCGAATCGACTTTGTTCTAGTTGATTTAGTGTTGTACTGGCGTAGTTACCATGTCCGACTAATGCACAACATAAATTTGCAAAGGTTGATTTACCTCTACCGCCAGGTCCAATGACTTCTAAAAATCGTTGTAGCTCATGCCCCTGACCGATCAGGCAGGCTTTAAGCCAAGCTCGTAGGACTTGTACCCTTTCTTCATCTCCATACTGTGTACGCTTCAACCAGTCGATGATAGGACCAGGACTCGCTTTAGGTTCATAATCAAAATCAAGACCCCATGTTAGATAGTATTCAGGATTATGATCAAGAAATTCTCCAGTACTTATTTCAAGAACACCATTTTTAAAAGCTAATCGATCATCATCGTCATCCCAGTAGGTATGGGTAATGTAAGCCTGAGTTAAGTTAACGACATCACTAAGTAAGTGAGAAGTAAAACCCCCTGGAGTAGGAATATTTTCCCTTAAAAAGAGGTCTTGTACGAAGTGTTTGTATTCGTGGCGATATTCCTCACGTCTCCAAGTTCCTTTACTGCTTTGATAGAACATAAAGGTATCAAATTTAGGGTCATATCTCCATCCACATTCAATTACCATTCCAGTGACAAAATCAGCTAGTTCAGAAGCTGGTGGTGTTTTAGGTCTTGCTCTACCTTTGACTGTTTGTTCTATTTCTTCTTTTTCTTTTTGGGAGGGAGCACCTATTATTTCTTTTAATGCTGTATTTAAGTCAGCTATATTTTCTTTTTTCATTTCTTTTCCCTCTTTAAATAAAGCTTTTGCACGTTTAGCTAAGACTTCAGGGGAAGATTCAACTACAAATCCACCAAATTCTACAAAGCCATCCTCTTTAGCTTTTGCTCTAAGTGTATGAAGACCTGCACCTCCTTCTGGAGCGGGACCGCCAGGCATCTTTTCAAATGTTTCCCATTTTTGTTCACAAACACCTACCTCAAAATTAGGTGCTTCAGAAGACCAATCAATCCAGTCTTGTAGTAAGGTTTCATCAATTTGATGAAGTGCTACGCCAACAATTATCCACTCCTCATAATCTATTGCACGTTCTGGATTAAGATGATCAAGATAAATCTTAGCTTCATTTACTAAGTCTTCTTTTTGATATTCAGAACCATCTTCGTAACTAAGGTTTACTTGTTGAGTAACAACACCAACGGATGGAGATTTACGATATTTATTAGTGGGAAATTTTTTAGCTATTGCCTCAAATAACCATTCAGGTAACTCAGGAGGATTTTTCGCATATTCGAAGCCACCATGGGGAGTAGTGTAATAGCCCTCTGTATCAGGGTGACTGCCCATAAGTGCTCCTTGACGGGAGCGAAAGAGGATTTCAAATGAAGGAATCCCAATCTTAATAGTTGCTTTATCTGGTAATAAAGAAAGTTTTGAAGAAGGGATGCTAAAAAGCATTCTTTGTCTTCCTTCTTTACCAGAGGAAATGGTTAATGTTGGAGGAAATATTGTATTTAAAGAGCCACCGGCTAATGCTTCAAGTTCTGGTATTGCGTCAGGACCATCAATATCTACCCAAATAAGCCCACCTTCATTAGACCATTGACCACTTATAAGTCCTACACCAGTTGCAGCTCCGTCTTCTAATTCTTGGCGAATACGCTCAACAGAGTAAGGTTGAGAAGTCCAGCCAGCAATATATGCTCTTTTATCCCTTAATGGAGTTAAAGGCCAGTGGGCAGGTATTAAGTCAAGATTGATTTCACCTGCTTTTAGATGATTATCGGGACGTTTTGGTTCTTGTGAGGCAGTAGGCACGTTTTTCTCTTTTCGTATATTTCGGTAATAACACCAGCAGTAGCGTAGCTACTTTTCGTTAAAACGCTAGGTGTGCTGTATAACCAATGTATAGGAAATTTATTTATCCTTCAAGTTTTCTCTTTATCCCCGTCTATACCTTCCATCTCAACTTCTGCCTTTTCTTGAGCAGGTAAAATCTCATTGTAATATTTGCTTACTGTGTCCAACCATTTCTGTTTATACTTCTCAATTGTTGTACTTTGGATTACAAATACTTGGCTATCTTCTCTTGTTGCGACAAAAGTCATAATCAATTCTGGTTTAAGTCCAATGGTGTGTTCTAGAGCTAGTGCATAGGCTGCCATTTGTAATTGACATTTGGAATATTTCATAAAGCCTGCTCTCCTTTTACCATATTCACTTTTTGGAGTTCCAGCTCCAGGCCATCTGGAGTAATAAGGACCATTACTTGTTTTTAAATCTCCAAGTACTAATTGTCCTCTGTACTCTGCAACTATGTCAGGTGCTCCTGCCCATCCATGAGATTTATTTTCATCAGCACCTGGATGCCATACACGAGAAATACCATCTCCACCCATTGTCCAACCATAATCATCAGGATTAGCTGGATTTTCTGCCCAGACAACATTTTCTAATTTATCTAAATTATCTGATAATCCATCCCAGAATTCTGCTATTTCTGGGTCTTCAATTTGTGGTTCTTTGTTAACACCTAATAAATATTCTTCCATTAAGGAATGAACCTTAGTTCCTCTAGCTGCGGCAGCTTCTCTGCCTCCTGGATTTTTCTTAGCCCATCTTTCTAAAGCAGCTTTATTTCCTGAAGTAGCCGATAAAATTGTAGTAACTGAGGGAAGTGCGCCGTATGGCGTTTTGTAATGTCTCGATCCACCAATTGTTACTCTTGTGTCTCCTTGGGAGCGATAATCCAAACCATTATTTGACACGTCGCAAGATGTATAGATCTTAAGGAGAATAACCCTCCTAAATCTTGCTCATTCTTTAGGTTCAATATCTATTAGATGTTTTTTAGCTTCTTCTATGTTGTTAAAGAACTTACAACTGCCTATGTAACAACTTAAATATCTTTCAAATGTTGTTTTACCTCCTGTTAAAGGATAGGTATGGACAGTTCCTCCTTGAGGTGTTGTCAAAATTAGTTCTGGTTTAGTTTTCATTAATCGTGTTCAACTTCTGGTGGTTTTTCAGTAAAGCAATTTTCAATTTTGGATGCGAATTGCATGTTTTGAAATTGTCCTACATGTGCTTGGATTCTCGCATGAATATCGAACGCTGATTTGATAGCATCTTCAGGACTTATCATTAGTTTAGAATTAGCTAATAAACCGGAAGTCAAAATAGTAATTGCTAGTTCTTGAGGATTAATGGTGAAAGCACGTAAAGATTTTCCATTATCGGTAAATGATGAAACAAGAAAATCTAGGTGTTCCAGATTTGGATCAGGGGTGGCATGTTCTGGCATAGTTAGTCCTCCAAATTTTGAATGTGGTATAGAGAAATGGTACTTCTTCTAATTACAGGGGTAAGTAGACCCTCATCTTTGAGAGCATGAATACGACGTTGAATAGTTCTATGATTGCGCCCAAATTTTTTAACCACTTCTGTGATAGGTATAAGAACTAAGTGGTTACCCTCAAAATCAGTTGAGACTTCCAGTAGGTAGGTATGGATGTCTTTTGCTAGTTCATCCATGAGGTTTGTCTTCATTTTTTTCCTGTGTATTTTTGATTCTACGGTTGTCTTACTCTTCTTTTCTATTCGGATTCTCTAAATGCTCTTGATATTTAAGAACTCCACTTTTTGCTGTTTGAAGATCCATGGTCCAACACTCCTCCCAGTTGTAGAGTTTGCTTGGAAATTTAAAAAGGACATGTCCCGTATTTCCATGTTTTAAACTTTTTATTTCATAATCGGAAAATATTATTGAATCGAGGATTTCCGATGGTCCTCCTCGATACCGAAGTTTTTTTGATTGTCTCACTGCTGATCCGCAACAACAAGACTACCTTATCTGCCCTAATCTTTAGCGATCAAAAAGCTTGTACTGCTCTTCAAGATTACCTTTAAACTTTGCCGCCTCAATGTCTTTCTGGCTTGGTCTTTTAGGTGGAATTAGATCCCATTTGGATCTTTCGTCTTTTCTTCTGGCTGAATCTTCGATTAAATCGTAATACATTCTTTTGCGATGCGGTTCCATTGATTTTAGTAAGAGTGAATGTGCCGTTGTCCTTATCAATCCATTCGATTTCATCACCTGTAAACCAGTTAAGCTTTTGAAGAAGTGTTTCTGGAAAATCAAAAACACCATCTTCAGTCATAGAAACTGACCAAGACTTAGGTGAGATGTAATCTTGTGGATGTGCAATGGAAACGATTAGACGTTGGTTTGAGAATGGTACACAGAGTAACGAAGACATCTGGGAAATAATCTCTTTATTAATAATATGACACTTGAAGGTTTTGCTTTCAAGATCTTTATACTCCTTTCTTAATTCTTTTTCGTAAACCGTAAACAAGTGAGACTCTTTGGACTAGTCGTGAAGTGGAGGGAGCCTCTTTTGGATGATCAGATAAGACTTTTCTAATTCTCTCTCGATCTGGCAGCTCTTCTTGCTTTTGATTAATGATTGAGTTATCTATTGCTCTTGTAATTACAGTTCTTTTATAGAGTCCAAAATTTTCCTTTTCATTACGTGTCCACTTATCAAAATTGTCAATTAATTTTGTTTTAGTTGGTCTAATAGTTGCTTGATACTTATCACCTGTAGGTTTTGAACTTATTAATCGTTTTTCATATGCCATTTTAATGATATTAATAACATTAGCTCTCTTCTTTTTCCAGTGTTCTTTACTATTTTTTATTTCTTTTTCTTCTCTTTCTAGTTTATTTATAATCGCATCACATTCTTTAATAACACCTACAATGGCGTCAAATTTAGATTCTTTTCTAGACTTAAGCGAGTTCCATATGTACTTAAGTTCCTCTTTTTCTTCCTCAGTTACGTCTGGTGAGTTTAATAAATAGTCAATTTGTTCACCTTCTTCTAATAGACGAAGATAAGAGATAGGATCTGCCACTACTTTCCTTGTCCTCTATATTTCTTTTTACTTTTCAATGCATATGATCCAAGCTTTCGTCTACCATCTCCTATTGAGGTTTTTTTCGGTATTGCATAACTTTGCTTTTTACCGTCTGTCCAAGCAGCTTTAGCCATTAATTAAGTGATCTGTGATCCGATTTTAATCTTAGTTTGGTTTCTGTCAATAACATTAGTTAGACTTAGTAATAGGTCTCTTCAGTTATGTCGTCTTTTAAAGTAGTCGAACTATCTTTTGAACCCATTGACCAAACTCCTAGTTTGGAAGATGAGTTTACTCTTAAAGCTGTTTCAACTCAGATTGAAAAGGTACAGGATATTGAGGAATTACGACATGGGGCTATGAATTTGTTGGGTATAGCGATTCAGCGTCAAGCAGTTATTCGTGGTCTTTGCAAACGTTTAGCAGAAATAGAGACTCAAGGTGTGAATAAAAAAAGTTACGACGGTTGAACTCAGCAAAACAGTATAAGAAGTTGGTCAAGCTGGCGACTAAGGCAGAGAAATGTGTCTCTAGAGAAAAGGCACTAAAGATTATGAAGAAAGCTGAAAAGGCTTACTCTAAATTATCTTCCTCATCTAAGTCTTGAAGAGTAGCGGCTAGTAGTCCAACAATTAAAAAAGCTGCCCCAGCTCCAATGGAGAGGAACAGCAATTTTGTCATGACTAAATAGAGAGTTGAATACTCCATATTAAGTTTTACTTTAGGCCACCAACAAGGGCACCAGTTTCATCTTTAGCTCCTAGTGCAGATCCTCCATCTCTTGCTTCTGGAAGTTTGAGACTATCTAATGCTCCAGCAACTAGTGGATGCCAACTGGACTCATCTTCACATGCTGCAAAATAACGTTTATACATAAGAGCGGGTGGAAGAGATTCATAAACTTCTTCGATGTATTTAAAGTCCTCTTCTGTTTTCGGATAGAAATCCTCAAGGTTTTCTGGTGTAGGAATAACCCATGATTCAGCAACGGTAATTGCGGATGATCCTGCATCAGTTCCATATTCTTCTGCATCAAATGTAGGAGTCCAAATTGAAGCAGCGGCTTGTAGATCACTCATAGCTGCAGCTGATTTAGTTTTATACTTTTTACTAAAGGCTGCTTCTAATTGTTCTAAGAATTGTTGATAGCGTTCAACAAATTTATTTGATGCTCCTCCATGTAGAGCTAAAGAAATTGGTTTTCCATGAATAGGAATACCATTTGCATCAACTATGAAAAATAGTACTACGCGACGTTTTCTGAATGGTGGATCGCCGGGTTTGCTATCATCATTGGTCCATTCTTCCCAAAGATTAGGAATGACGCCTACTTGACCATAGACTTTTCCTCTTTCTTCTTGTCTTTTATCTTCCCAGAAAACAGGGTCATCAAATTTTGCACCTCGGATGACCATTAATCTTGGAGTCTTAAATACAATTCCTTCTTTTGTTTCAGCACCTGTTCCAGCTCCAAATTTTCTTTTTGCTGTTTGAGCATCAGGTTGTTCTTTAAGTTTTTTAATATCAATGCCAGCTTTGTCAGCATCCATATTTGTCATCCATAATTCATGCTTACCAAATCTCTGATAAAACAAAGCTTTTGGTAAAGGACGTATTTCTCCTTGATATTTTTCAGTGTCAAGGTAACGGTCTAATAAAGACATAATTTTTTTGAGTTTGTTTAAAGGATAGCGTTTTTAAAAAGGGATGCCATCGTCGGCATCTTTTGTAACTTCAACAGCTGGAGTAGTAACTGGTTCAGTTTTTTCTTCAGTCTTTTGGCTTTTTCCGAATAAGGCATGTTGAGCATTTTTTGCTGAAACTTTGTAGCCTCCTTGCTTGGAACCATCTTTTGCAGTCCAACAGTCAAATTTTAAAGCTCCTCCTAGAGCAAGTGATCTACCTACGTAGACATGTTTATCAAATCGTTTTGCTTCTTCTCCCCATGCCTCAATTTTAAAGGGGACACTATCATCCCATTCGTGATTAAGTTGTTTCTGTTTACTAGCTTGGCATAGTAGAAGGAAGTTAACGACTCCATTACCTCTGGGTAGTACTTTTAATTCTCCTCTCCAACCCACTGCACCAGCTAGTTGAACTTGGTTTAATTCACAGTCAGGATGAGTGATCTGTAATTCTTGGGTAGGTACGACATACATACGACCATCTTTTTCTTCCTCATCTGGTTGAACCCTTTTATAGAGTCTCCCTGTTACTAATACATTTGATCCTATTTCAAATGCACTAGAATTAGCACTGGTTTCTTGGGCAGCAAAACTATAAATTACAAATAGAGGGGTAGCAGGATTTTTCCCTTTCCCAGGTATTTCAAAACGTAAAGCTTTGATGCTTTCTTCGTACCCTGTGTACTTGGCGCATGCGTTGATAATGTTCATGGTTACTTAACAAGATTTTGTTCTAAGCGCACCTGCATTTCTTTGAGGATTGCTTGGAGATAGTAGTCAGCGTGGTTACGTAAGTCTATGTAACCACTTTGTAGTTGTGAAAGCTCTTCGTTCGACATCTCGGTAAAAGGCTTTTCTTTTTTAGTACGTGGTGGCATGAGATATTTATGTGCATAGCAACTGTACTTGGATAATCTAAAATAGACAAGATATACCTATTTATTTAGTGTTGTGATATGGCTTTAGATCCAATCGTTAGTGGCACCCTTAATCAGATGTTAGGAGGAAATTCTTTTGTTGAACAAAGAGACCCATTTGAGATAGATACTGGAATGCTGGGTGAGATACCTATGTGGCGTAATCCAAGAACAGATAAGATGGAGCCTGTTGATGGATACCCAAGCCCTGTTCATGGACCTGTGCCCTTTCCAAAATATGATCGAAGTATTTTTGGTGGTAACGATTCAAATACACCTGTACCATTTCCAAAATATGATCGAAATATTTTTGGTGGGGATGATTCAAACAAACCTGTACCATTTCCAGCCCCAGCTCCAGGTTTTTCACCTATAGGTACATACGATCCAAATAATCCATCTAAAGCAGAGCCTATTGGTACATATGATCCAAATAAGCCAAGTTTTCCAGTTCAATTACCATACCCAGCAAAGCAGGAGGAAGTAGCTATGGAAGACTGGCGTAAACCTTATGTAAAGAAATGGATAAAGCATCACAATCCTTCTGACCCATTTCTTATAAAAGATAAAGATTATTTGAAAGACCTTCAAGGTATAGTTCTTTTTAATCGTCCTATTTAAATTCTAGGAATTTTATTTAGTACAGGAGCAAGATCCCTTTCTACGATCTTTGTAGTTTTCTCTGCGATATCATCCAGAATATTAACGTCAAGACCTGCGAATGGTGGAATGATACCAAGTATGCGAAGTAGACCATCTACAAAGAGTGCTAGACATATGAAGCCTAGAACCATACTAATAATTGTTGCCTTGAAGTTATGTTCTGCCATCGATGCTTCATCAATTGCTCTAGCTTCTTCAACAGCAGCTGCAACCATGGCGTCCACTTCGCTTTTAGTATAAAAATCTCCTAAGAAAGGAATGTCATGTTTATCCATATTTATTTTTTTGAGAATTTGTACTCACTGAGTTTTTAGTACAACATGGGCTAAAGTTTTGAAATGAACACACATGATCCAGTAGAAACTTATTTTGAATGCATTTCTCATTGTTATTTAGACGATGAGGAAGAAACATGTCTCAACGTATGCGTGGAGAAGCTGAAGGAGGATCAAATAAGATGACACTTCTTCTAATACTTTCTGACATTTCCCTGTAGCCGGTACCAACATAAATTTGTCCAGCTACTACAGAAGCTGACATGATTCCCCAGAAGATGTAATACCAAGACGATTTGATTTGGTGTTTTTTCTTTTTCATTAGTGGGTCTCCATCCAGTTTTTTCCTGACTTGGCTTCGCCAGTTAGAGGACACCTTAAATTGAAAAATTCTCCAGACTTACGAAAAGAGTCGATGGCTAAACTTTTGTAAAGATCCTCAAATTGAGGTTTTACAAGTGCCTGAATCTCATCGTGGATGTGTGCGACAAATGCAAAGTGACACGACCATTTTAAACCTGCTTCGTACAAATCCTTGTATAGAATACATGTCGCTTTCTTAACTGTAATTGCACCTGTTGATTGAAGTAGCTGATTTAAAGCGGAATGTCGAGATCTAATTTGTAAATGTCTACCATCTATTCCAGTTAAATATCCTCGTTGTAAAACACGTTCATCAACTTTATCTTTCAATTCTTTAATGGCAGGTAAATTTTTGTAGAAAGTATTGATAGTTTCATAGCCTAATTCTTTTTGTTTTTCTTCATTTAAAGAGACATCTAAAATAGAACCTAACTTTTTCGCTCCAGCTCCATAAAGTACTGCATAAATTAGAGTCTTTGCAAGCTCTCTCGTCTTTTTATCTATTTCACCTTTACCATCAAATATGCCAAATAACTTTGCATTATGAGTATGAATATCAAAGTCGTCAGTACTAACTAGCTTTGCATACTCTCCATCATCGAAGTATGCCAGCTGAGCACCTAATGCACGTAGTTCTAAACCACTAGCATCGGCTCCTATTAGTAGCCAACCTGTAGTTGCATGGAATAAGGCTCTACATTCTGCGCCATATTGGTGACCAACTCTAGGAATTTGAGCCATGTTGGGACCACGATGACTACAGCGCCCCGACACGCAAGCGTTTGTAATAACTGAGCCATGTATTCTTCCATCTTTATATTTCTGACTATGCTTTAACCAAGCTTCCTTACCTTCAATTATTTGACCTAATCTTTTATTTAATAATTGATATTCAGCTAGAAGAGACGCCTCTGGATATTTTTTACCCAAGATTTCAAGGACATCATCATCGACCTTAACATTCCCTTTTTCGGTCTTGGAGAATCTAATCTCAGGGTAACGCTCTCGTAACCTATCCGCAGTTTGTTTACGCGAAGCGGGGTTAAACGTAGTGACCTTGTCCTTAAGTTTTTTCCCCGTCTTGACTGAAATCCTTTCTTCTGTAATTGGCGGGAAAACTTTCTGTAACTGTTCATCGATTTCTGTATGTCGTGTTTTAAGAGTGTTAACCAAAGCATACGCTGCTTTTTCGTTAAAAGGAAATCCATAGTCCTCCTGAAGGGTCATTAATACTGAGAAATTATGTTCTAACTCATAGCAGCGAGAGTCCAATTTCTGAGAAGCGAGGTAATTGTATAGCTCTAATGAGACTAGGGTGTCATTCTCGCAATACTTCTGCATCTCTGGAGTCCATTTATCCCATTTATCAGCACCATCCTCTACTGGGAAGTCAGACTTATTGACATTTAACCTGTCACCCCATGCTCCTAGAGAATGTTTACCTTTATATTTAGGATCAATATGAGAGAATTTTTGCTCATCTACAGGCTCTAACTCAGGCCATAAGACACGACTCATGATGAGGGTGTCACAGAGTACGCAATCTGGTTTTTTCTTAATATTGGGGTAAACCTTTGATAGTGCTCTGAAGTCAAAATTGATTATATTGTGCCCGATGATTAAATCAGCTTGAGATATAAGGTATAGGCCATTATGAATT
>Ga0099798_10650_pt1 | contig 11083 bp, 12 predicted proteins | sample Uncmet_Sort29A_1_FD_89870 | JGI IMG/M metagenome (GOLD analysis project Ga0099798, IMG submission 89870) | Marine eukaryotic communities from CALCOFI LINE 67, Pacific Ocean - CN13ID_Sort29A_1 | ecosystem: Environmental > Aquatic > Marine > Oceanic | place: Pacific Ocean: Monterey Bay | collected... | reverse complement strand
GCCAACATCCGAGTCGAGAACTTTTCTGAAAGGTATATTTTTCAATCTCCATTATACTAGACCAGAACAAAACATTATTGCGACCCCGTAAGAATTATGAATTATTTGCCCTGTTAAAATGTGAGCATATACAACGACTTATGCGTTGTTTCCAAATGTCCACGAGCTGCTCTCCTCCAACGAGAAACAGAAACAGAAACCCCTTCCCCACAAATGACAATGCAGCCTTCCCCACACTTCCTCCGATCAGTCCGAAGGTCTATCAGAACTCCCACACTTGTGCTCACATTTTTAACTGGGCAAATAATTCATAATTCTGATCACGATTCACGGGGTCGCAATAATGTTTCGTTCTGGTCTTAGGTATAATGGAGATTGAAAAATATTTATTAAATATTTTTTTGAAAATTTAATATTTTTTTGCTCAGTTAAAATTAAATGTAGTTTATGCATAAACGGGGTTGGCAATGCAAGCTTACTGATGTTAGTAGTGTGCACTGTCAACTTACCGGATCGAAAGAGTACCGGGTCGAAAGAGGAGGGAGAAAGCAATGGAAGTCTGCAGGAAATGGGCACTGGAGAGGGTTAATCTATTAACACAGAAACTGCCAGAAGTTCCAAGTATCCAACAACATTCGCAACAGAAAAAATCATAATATTTCTCATACCCGATCTCCATCATCCTAGACCAGAACGAAACATTATTGCTCTGAAATAATTATGATTTTTTTGCCCGGAAAATGGGGAGAATCTTTAATCTATTAATAGCAGTGTGTCAGAGACTGACTCATATAATATTATGCAGATAGTAGATCAAGGTTCCTATCAACCTTTAGCTCATCCCCAGACGTTGGGGCAGTGTGCGTTTGGCCTGTGTTGCAATGATTCACGGATCAAATTGCTAGCAAAGAATGAATGAATGATTGAACTTACCGACACTAATGTTAGAGCCTAATACTCGCTACCCTTGTCAGATGGCAACGCGGTTTGCGAGCAAGGATCTAACACACTAAGACTACTTTTTGATAAGATTGCTAATACTACTAATGTTTTTTTTTTAAACAGACCTAGGCAGAGGTGCTCACATTTTAACTGGGCAAACAATTCATAATTCTTACGGAGCAATAAATTAATGTTTCGTTCTGGTCTAGTATAATGGAGATTGAAAAATATTCATTAAATATTTGTTTGAATATTTTATATTTTTTTGCCCAGTTAAAATGTAGTTTACTAGTCAGAGTCTCCTAGAGATGCTAGTGCGTTCTTCTTCTCTGTCTGTGGCCTAATCGCTCGCAATGTCCTCCTCACTGTGAACCGCATTGCACATACACTTTCCTCATCACCAGCAAAACGTCGTCCCATACATGAGGCACCCTCCGCAGCAACAACGTACCGTACTTTTCGATATTCACGTCTTCGAGACCCGTCGAGGTCGCCTTCGAGATCGGGTTCGAGATGGCCGCGACCCCCCCTTTTGCGAGATCATCACCCCTCTCGGTCATGGCGCCACCACTCAAAACTTTCTCGATGAGCGACAGCAGCATCTCCCAACGCCCGAATTCGCTTTGTGTTTCCGTGGCACCTCGTCGCTTTGTGGGGCGGAAAATAGAGAAGAGAAGAAAATAGTAAAGTCTATCCCACGCTTCCTGTAGAAAAGAATCGGGAATAATCAAGCCGCCATTGGCGAATTCGGCTCGCCAGTGGCAATTAATAACCTCCATTGAAAAAGCTTCCAAATCCTCGAAATTACGAATCCCCCTAAACAGGGGCACGAGGTGTCGAGGAGGGCGGGGCGCCGAAGGGCGAAGCGAAGGAGTCCCCGGATGCGTCGAGGTGGTCGCGACCGCCATCGCGAGTCCCGGGGTTGTGACCACCGGCATTGCATTTTTCCCGGTCGAGACTGCGACCGGCTTCACGATCGCACTGGCCGGACGCGGTTGTGGGTCGGCAGAATGTGGATCACGTGTAAGCACATTTTAACTGAGCAAAAAAATATTAAATTTTCAAAAAAATATTTAATAAATATTTTTCAATCTCCATTATACTAGACCAGAACGAAACATTATTGCTCCGTAAGAATTATGAATTATTTGCCCAGTTAAAACGTGAGCACGGATCACGTTTCGCGACATTTCGTTCCGGCTTGGATGTCCACTCTCCTGCGTGCGGACCCCGAGCACTCCTGCGGACCCGTACCGGCGTCGAGCAATCCTGCGCACCCGTACCGACTCCAAGCAGCTGCGGTTGCGGTATGCCTGCCGTCGTCCTGGGCAGCAGGTAGCGCTCCCCCCCAAACGCATGGCGGTGGTACCGCATGGAGCACAGCGTGTCCATCTCGACCATCACAGCATCTAAAATGCCTGCTTCGCGGAAAACCTCAAGGTTCACCCTCAACGGAGACCCGCAATGCAACACCGCTCGAAAATTCGTCCCCCTCAACCGCGCCAATTCGCCCATCAAGACGCGACCCGTCGGAAACGCCCTATTACAAAAGAAATGGAAACCGCGCGGTTCCTGGTCTGTGTGAGAGCCTCCAGAGATTTGCATTTGACCTCCGCCTGGGGTGGAACTGTCCTCCTCTCCAGGCAGACAGCCGGTCGCCATGAAAATATAGCAGCGCTCCATCGTCGGTTTCAGGCTCGCTGCCGGAAACTGCAAATGCGGCTGGTCCTGCAGATTTATCTCCAGAATGCTGGGAAACATCGTGTCACGCAGGTGGTTCGGAACCGCAACACGTTGACCGGCTGCCGTGTCGACGACCGAAGGCTGCATCGTGATGTTCACACCCAGTTGTGTACCGGACATGATAGTGTTTACGTCTTCCGGTTGTACGGGCGTCCGAGAATGGTCGTCCCGTGCTCTTCTGATCAACCGAAACTGTCCACCCGACGTCTCTTTCCCCTGAACCCCGCCAGGACAAGCCTCCACCTCCACGCGGTCGGGATACGACTCAGCCAACCTCTTCCGGACCCAATCTCCTTCTTCGATCGGGGGTGAAATATCTTTGGCGTTCACAAAGCTATTCTTGTCCACATGTAAAGGCGTCTGCTTCCAAACCGTGTTCAGAATATGCGCCTTCATCAGGGAAGAGGGGCCATCGTCGAGCTCAGGAGAGGCTCTCCTGATGGGAGTGGCAGATAATGGAGATCCAACATCACCATCTAGGCAGAAGGCCGGGGGTGACGGAGGGTCTGCGATGACCGGCATCTTTACCGCGCCGTTGAAGATCGGCGACATCGTGTTAGTGTGTTTTCAGATTGCGATAGTGACGTGCTTGATGAGGGGGAGGAATTCTGTTTTTTACCCGTCCAGGATAAAATTCTGTCAATGTGAATGACGTGCGATGCGCCAGACTCAGTCCATGGGGCAATGCGGATGCCACCAAACCCCGGGGAAAATAAAAATCCACTCTTCACGGTTGACCTAAATTATGATGGCCTAAATTATGTTGGCCTAAATTATGGCTGTGTTTGTGACTGCCGCTTTTTTACGGCACTCCACAGGTTTTGCCTGTGCGAATTTTGTGGGGGGCGAGACTGACGTATCACGAAGTATTCACCGCCGAAAAAGATCACGGGGCCGCGCACCGCGACCTTCGAAATGCGAATGACAATGTACAGGGAAACCCGTCTTTTTACCCTGGTTTTTTTTCTTATGCGCGTCGTTGCGAGACCGCGGGATATCACACTACTCCCCAACCCAGGAAACGCTATCTCTCTCTCTCTCTTTCTCTCTTTCTCTCATCATGGAATATGTGTTTTCGCGACAACCGCCCTTTCCTTTCCCTTCCAGACACAAACGCCAATGCATTTCCCCTCCATGCACCCCCACCCCACAGGGAGCGGCCCGCAACGCCATACCCAGCCCCCCCCGAACATGCAGTTCCAATCAACTCTGCTGTTTCACCACCCTTCCCCCGAGCTGCGTCACCACCCTTCCCCCGAGTACTATTCCCCCCGACGCACGGAGCGGCACGGGACGATGCACAACGGGTCGATGCATAATGTGAATACTGTCGCGACGACTTGTCTCAATCATTCCGGTCGGAATTTTTTTCGAAAAATATCGAAACACGATCGCAGACAATGCTGATGCACAACGTTCGTTCTTTCGTTCGTGAGCGCATTTCTCCAAAGTAATTAATTGAGAATTTTCTAAAAGGTATATTTTTCACTCTCCATTATACTAGACCAGAACAAAACATTATTGCGACCCCGTAAGAATTATAAATTATTTACCCCGGAGAAATGCGGAGATTCACGTGTTAGATCTGGCAACAACATCCGAGTCGAGAACACAACTACTTATGCATTGCTGAAGCCAAATGGCGCCCACGAGCTGCTCTCCTCCCACGAGAAACAGAAACCCCTTCCTTCCCCAACAATGACAATGCACACTTTCCGGGCAAAAAAATCATAATTATTTCGGAGCAATAATGTTTCGTTCTGGTCTAGGATGATGGAGATCGGGTATGAGAAATATTATGATTTTTTTCCACACTTCCTCCGATCGCCCGAAGAGTAAGCACATTTTAACTGAGCAAAAAAATATTAAATGTTCAAAAAAATATTTAATGATTTTTTTTCAATCTCCATTATACTAAACCAGAACGAAACATTATTGCGACCCCGTAAGAATTATGAAATATTTGCCCAGTTAAAATGTGGGCACGATCGCCCCAAGATCTATCAGAACTCCCACACTTCCATGATTCACACGATCTACTACCTTGCTTGTGACTCGTTAAACACTCGCAACACGGCATCGCAGACCGCCTTAGGGTCCCAGCTGTAAACTACATTTTAACTGAGCAAAAAAATATTAAATTGTCAAAAAAATATTTAATAAATATTTGTCAATCTCCATTATGTTAGTGCAGAACGAAACATTATTGCTCCGTAAGAATTATGAATTATTTACCCAGTTAAAATGTGGGCACGTCCCAGCTGAGGTCAGGCGCGAAGGGTTCCACCGCGCCAACGAGCGCATTGCACATCAGCTCGTAGTAGTCTGCATCTCTCCTCCTCCGGGGCAAATAATTCATTAAATTCTGAGAACCTCGGGGTCGCGGCGTATAACGGTTTCGTTCTGGTCGAGCCGTATACGTCGAGCCGTGTTATAATGGAGATTGAAAAATATTCATTTCTGCTATAAAGACAATTAATTGCGACCCCGGAGAGATGCACTTACTCAGCTCGTAGCTCTTGTCGGCCTTCCCCTCCAACACAGCGGGATCGCACGCTGTGTAAACTACATTTTAACGGATCGCAAAAAAATATTAAATATTCAAAAAAATATTTAAGAAACATTTTTCAATCTACATTATACTAGACCAGAAGGAAACATTATTGCTCCGTATTAAGAATTATGAACTATTTGCCCAGTTAAAATGTGAGCACGATCGCACGTCCCCTTCCACATTCGCACCAGTTCGAGCCCCTGGACGCTCTGGGCTTTCAGGTGCTCACATTTCATAACTCGGGCAAATAATTCATAATTCTTACGGGGTCGCAATAATGTTTCGTTCTGCTCTAATATAATGGAGATTGAAAAATATTTACTAAATATTTTTTTGAAAATTTAATATTTTTTTGCTCAGTTAAAATGTGCTTACGGCTTTCAGGTAGTTGACGTAAGCCATACACTGACTCTTCATGCGGTTCTCCGGGGTTTCGCGCACCGCGAAGCGGACAGTCGCTCGCTCTTCCAGCTGCACGGCCTGTGATCAGATCATGATAGTGAGAATCATCAGTGTTGGTGAGAGAGTTTCTGGCCGCATGGTGGCATGCGGCCGCAAAAAAAACCTCCACTAGTTAAAAATCACCGGTCGCAGACACTATCGAACTAAAGACTATCAATGACGTTGAATGAACCATAGTTCGCGGTTGGTTGACACAAGAACATGAAGAAAGAAAGAACGGTGGTTCGACCCAGACTAGATGACCTGGGGTCGGAAGAGTGACGATATGTGATGTTAAACAGTCCATGGAGAAAGTACGTTTCGCACATGCGCCACAATCGGATCCACGAGATCGGTGTCCAATCGAGTCGCTTTTCGACTGCGAGTCGCCGGGATAACAACCTTGGTAACATCCCCCGATTTCTGCCTGCGCAATTGCTCGCGAGTTTTCTGTTCGTGTTCGTCGCCGAGAGTGGCTGCATCGTCTTCGACGGAGTTCGGGTCGACGTCGTATTCTTCCACCGTAAGCACATTTTAACTGAGCAAAAAAATATTAAATATTCCAAAAAATAATTAGTGAATATTTTTCAATCTCCATCATACTAGACCAGAACGAAACATTATTGCTCCGTAAGAATTACAAGGTTGCGGCGCCGGCCCAAAGGGGTCCGGCGTTGCTTCCGAAGGTTTTTGGATGTTTTCAGAAGCAAATGGCCGAATTGCATATACATGCACGGAATGATAACCACATCGAATTCACGAAACAACGTTGTATCCGTCGGTAATAACTTGAAGGCGACAAAACCGACGACGAACCCCCGCCCATAAAACGCGCGTAAAAATGGCTGGAACTTCAAACTCGCGCATTGGGGCGCCCGAAAATTGCAAAATGTGATCGCCGACGGATGCGACGTTTTTTGTTAAACCCGGGGGACCATTCCAACTCGCACACTCGGACGCTCGAAGATAATGGCAAAATGCGATCAAAATGTTCAGCGCCCGAACATGCGGGAAAACGGGGCGCCAAAATGGGCGCAAGCTTCGGGCAAAACGCCCCGGGTACACGCGAAATAAGTGCAAAAAGGGACAACATGATACAAAATGTTCAGCGCCCGAATGGGAAGGCAAATTGGGGGGCAAATCGAGGGCAAATTGAGGGCAAATCGAGGGCAAATTGAGGGCAAAATGACCCCAAATCCCTTTCGGGGTGAAAAAAACACGTTTTAAACCCCGCCCATAAAACGGGGTCTAATTTTAAAACCTCTTATACCGCGAGCAAATTTGAAGCCGCGCCCATAAAACGGGCGAAAACCATGAAAACTCGTATACCGCGCGCAAATTTCCGTCCGCGCCCATAAAAGGGACGAAAACCGCGATCCGCGCCCACAAAAGGGACGAAAACCGTGAAAACCCGTATACCCCGCGCAAATTTTTCAAGAAAAAGGGCGAAAAAAGTGAAAACTCGCATACCCCGCGCAAAAAAATGAATATCGCCCCATAGATCGGTCGTAAAACATGGACCCCTCGTCCAATCGGGCGCTGAAAAATCGCAAAATCCGATTACCGGCGGATACAACGTGTTTGGTGAAATGTCCAAATTATTATCGTTCCGTATAAATATATATAATGAATTATTTGCCCAGTTAAAATGTGGGCACCTTCCACCACCTCAACGGGCTTTTCCTCGTGCTTTTTCGCCAACTTCTTCGCCTCTAACTCCTCCACCTCCACCTCTTTATGCCTCTTCAATGCATGGGCCATGGGTAGTTCACATTTTAACTGGAACTAAATAATTCATAATTCTGATCACGGGGTCGCAATAATGTTTCGTTCTGGCCTAGTATAATGGAGATTGAAAAATATTCATTAAATATTTTTTGAATATTTGATATTTTTTTGCCCAGTTAAAATGTGCTTACGGCCATGGCATCATGCTTGGGATTCGGCGTTTTCTTCACATGACCTCCCCGCAGGTTCCCCAGCAGACTCTTTTTTGGCGCCGGCGGCGCGGCACGACTCGGGGCTTCCTCGTCTTGGTCGGCAGCATCATACATGCCGTCCAGCCCGGCCGCGCTAAGAGCCGTAGGATCCAATTTCCCTGAATCGGGCACCACTACGTTTCCATTTGCGTCACTCTGGGGCAACGCATGAATCGTCGTCACCACCCCAACATCGGTGGTGGCCAACAAGAGGGCCCACCCCCGGCAGCCGCGCATGACCGCCGAGTGGTGCACTCACCGGCCCCTCTGGCAACTAGTTGGCACCTGGAATGAATGAATGACAGTAATTGAAGACGGTTTCTATGGAACTAGAAAAATTAACGGTCCTCCCAACTGCAAAATACAAAAAACACTGAATGTCCGGGAAAAAAACTCATTCTGATTCGGATTCCCTCCCCCCAACCGTGCTCACCCGCCCCCGGATCCCCCCCAGTTCGAGCCCCCCTTTCTCAATCCACGTTATAACAACGAGCCATCTTTTCGTAGTGTCGGGACGGGTTTGCGTGAAACATAGAAAGAAATTACTGTTGTGGAACTCCCAGCCCCATTTTGGGCTGGAACATTCATGTTTTTTCCAATCGGTGCACATCTACAACTAAATAGCGCACATCTTATGTACAAGCTACAAACAGAATAATGCAAAACGACAGGACACGCTTGCGAGTTCCCCGACTGCACATGGCAACTGCACAATGCCCTCTTATTTGTGTTGTACAACAGTGTCGCAGTCTTAACGTCGTTGTTAAAGACTAGCCAGCCGTTGACCGAACATAGAGAACCAGAATTGCACGGTCTTCCAGGGTAGGGAAAAGATGTAGAGACCCAGCTCGAACGCTTTGGTAACGTACTCTTTCAGGGCGCGCCAGGCTCGGTGCGCGCATTTCGACCCCGGGGCATATAATTGGGAAATTTCTAGAAGGTATATTTTTGGATCTCCATTATACTAGACCAGAACGAAACATTATTGCGACCCCGTAAGAATTATGAATTATATGCCCCGGAGAAATGCAGTTTACGCCAGGCTCGTGATATGTACGACCTAGACGACTCCTCATACGCCATCTGCCCAAGGGCGTCCTGCTCATCGACTTTGTGGTAAATCTAGTAGTCAGTTTTTGGAGTCCAGTGTTTGATTCCTTACATATGCGGTGACCAACGCAATTGATAAATACCCTACAATGCAATGAAGTCTACTGGCATTTTCATGAAGAAGAAGAAAAGATATAGGACAAAAAGCGCAGTTGCCAGCATTCACAACAAAAACTATCAAAAAAATATACGCTCTGCAACTGGGCCCGGTGCTCCAGTGATAACTCCCCGGGGCGGGTGCTTCCTTGATGGGTTATGACATTGTACATGTCGGACGCGGTGAGATAGAGGATGAGCCCCATGAGCCCCACGCCGCTGAAGAGGAGCAGCTTATCACTGGTGTTCGAGTGGGCCAAATCACTGGTGTCATTTTTTTTGATTTCCAAAGTCCTTAAGGAAAACGAACATTTGATTTGTGCTCCGTATTCCAATTATGATTTTTTTACCCGGAAAATGAACTACTGTTTTGGCCCTTACTCTACCAATCATCGCGCTGCCGCCCACGGGCTGGTGGAGGCCCTGTGGATCTTCTTTGAATCGGACCGCATGCTCCGCAGGGATCTCACCGGCCATTTTCCTCTGATGGTGGCGCTCCGCCGCCCCTGCACTACCGCCCTTTATCCCCGGAGTCCAATCTCCCTTCGTCTTTTCAGCCAGAGCCTTGTGTTTGTCCTGATACGTGTTGCCCACCAGCGGATTCAGCTGGGCGGTGGGCACATTTCCCCGCTGCACTTTCTTCCAATACATTGACTCGCTCTCCACGACAACGTCCATTGCCATCGGCTTGTCCTTATTCTGGACCAGCCGCTTCGGGTCCCCCATGCGCTCCTGCGCTGTGGCCAGGTCTGGGTTTTTCAGTCGATCCTTTTCCATCTTGAAGATGGCCGCCCGAATCTGATTCGCGTGGTGACTCCTCAGCGTCGCCTTCGGTGGCTTATTCCACAATACGTTCGAGAAAAACCGGATCCCGACCCCGACCCCGACCCCGACCCTCGCTCCGGGGGCCGAAACCTGGCTAGGACTTTGCGGACTTCGCGGACACCGCACCCTGGCTATGGAGGAGGACGACGAACCACCGACGAACGTGGTGGCCATGGACCTCGCCATGGACCTCGCGGAAGGGCATTGTGGGAGCCATTGGGAGTTGCAACCCCCAATCATGTTTGGCCGTAACCCATTCATGTTTTGAAATTGTGGGTGGGTGGATACGTTGCCCTGTTTCGAATACCCAACTGCCAACTCTTGAAGAATTCGAATTCAATTCTGGCAGTTTCTTCTTTTTTTTTCGGGATTTTTTTTTTGATTTTCTCCCTCGCATAACATTGGCCAATTGAGTCCTCCTGACCGCTTGCTTTCTCTGCGACAGGCCCAGGTGGGTATTTATTATTATGATATCACCCCGTTGCAGCAAATTTATCGGCGGTGGCATTGTGAAAAAGAAATGTGAAAACCAGGAAACAACTGTATTTATTAGCGCACACAACCCCTTGTCCGCTTTTGAGACTTGACTTGACGACGGGTCCAAATGATGTCCTACCCCCTCCTCCTTTTAACCCTCGTAGAGATGATGATGAAGGAAACACATATGTTGGTTCGTCTTTTCTTTTTCATTGCTCTTTTCTTCCCGCACTTGAAACATGATAGTAATACATATCACATTGTGCTGCACACAAAAGAAAGTCGTAGCTTTCGTCAGTATCGATACCGGGCCGATTCGGATCATCCTTTTCTCGAATCGGGACCAATGAGGATCGGACGTGTTTCCTACGTAGTTTTTTCTCCCCCGGAATTGGGGGCCGCTAATCATTGTCAATAAATACATCACATTTATGATTCTCTGAACAATCGAATTGGAGTCGGAAAATGTCAGTTCACTTTTTTCTAGGGCGAGACTGCTCCAGAGAGTGACACTAGTGTTTTTCTTTTTTGGCAAAAGGTCAAAAAACATCGTCCTACCTACGAGGCTCGCAATGACAATAGTCCGAGATACGACTTTGGTTTCTCCTCCATGCAACACTACAACTTGTGGCTGAAATCAATTCAATAAAAACTGTGTCACACACGCCATAGTTGTCACATGATCATACTGCATCACTTACGATTCAATACGCGAGAATAGAACTGGATTTCAAACTTCCCACTGACTGTCTGCGTCCAGCAACAAGGCCGCCATCCCCCCTCTCATTCATTGCCGGACAATACACTAAGACAATAATGCGAGGAGAGAGAACAAGCTAGGCCGCCTGCTCCTTGAGGAACGCGTTGTGGAGCTTTTTGTGTTTTTCGAGCACCTTGGCCAATTTTTTCTTTGCCG
>Ga0099798_10649_pt1 | contig 11097 bp, 7 predicted proteins | sample Uncmet_Sort29A_1_FD_89870 | JGI IMG/M metagenome (GOLD analysis project Ga0099798, IMG submission 89870) | Marine eukaryotic communities from CALCOFI LINE 67, Pacific Ocean - CN13ID_Sort29A_1 | ecosystem: Environmental > Aquatic > Marine > Oceanic | place: Pacific Ocean: Monterey Bay | collected... | reverse complement strand
TGTATTAATGTACATGTAGTACTATTACTTACATACAGCCATTGATCAGCCATACATAATAATACTGCTACTACATCATACATATATATATATATACATGATACAGCTGGATTCAGCGCCCCACAACCCTACTTTGTTGACTTTTTGTACGCAAGGGGATTGCTTTCTGAAAAAAAGTGATCTAGGTGTCCTACAGGTACTTTTCGACGGAGAATCCATTTCTCGTGAGTATCGAGCGATTTATCAAGTTTAAAGAGGCGTTCATCAAGCGTTTTCGATCATCCAGAGGTCGAGAATCTTGATACTCACGATTTTCCCAATCAAGACCAACAAGTTTTATTAGGAAAGTGAAGTCATCAGAAGTATTCTCCCAAGTCCTTTGCGTACAAAAACTGTTGAAAATAGAAGGTAATTCACGCCATTTACTGTAATAAATTTCGCAAATTGTTCGGCCTCTACTGTACTGTTATCCCGGGTTCCAGTACTCTTTTTTAAATTTTTCCTTCATCGTTGGTGAGCAAGATGGGAAGGAGCCTTTTCCATGGCGCTGGTTTAGGCTTCACAGCCAACGCCTTGAACTCTAGTCAACGGGACGACAGCCAGCGCGTCCCCGAGATCACGTTTTGTCTTGAGCTACAGTGAGAGATCGGTTAGTAAAAGAGGTACGCTGCTTGTTTTACACGCCAATGAATTTCTGCTCTCTGCAGGTGGGCGTGGCTCGGGCATCTGGTCGAGTCATTTGCCATGCGTTCTTGCAACGCAGGGTTTCCGGCGTCTCTCCGCGCACCCGGCGGCGCGCGTCCATGATGCCGTTTCCCGCTTTCTCCTCCCCTCCCTCATTGATGAAATCTCCGTGTAAGCGCAGCGCGTGTGTGCGGGTAACATTGTCGCAGATGGCTTCGTTCCACGGACGGTTGGAGTGCAGGATGACTTCGGCAAGCTTTTTTTGTCTGTTGTCGTATGCCGGGTGAGTTGTGAGATGCACTAGAATTCCCGGTGGGCGCGAGAATCTGCGGCCTGATTTGGTCCCGAATTCTTACATTATCACGGAAAATGAGTTTCGCCGAGATTTCAAGGTTGAGGTGTTGTCCCGCCGACATGGAGGGTGGGAAGTGATTGGCGATGTATCTGATGAAAGTAGAACCAGCTAACTACCATAGAAACCTCTTGGAAGCTGAGATATTACGAATTTGATCTTCCCATCGAAAAAATCTGTGGGGCGCTGAATCCAGCTGTACATGTAATATGTATGTGTGTATATAATAATATATAGTGTACACACACGGGGGGTATACTCGTACTCGTACATACATACAACATACATGGCACATGAGAGATGATGTGTAGCTACGTCTCTCTTTCTTCTTCTTCTTTTCACTCACGACGAGCTACAGCGTCCAGAGCGGCGGGATTCGAGGGGGGCAGCAGCAGCAGCAGCAGCAGGTGTGTCATCGCCCACAACCTCGGCTGTGGTGCATGTGCACGTGCAGCGCACCCCGTGGCGGTAGAAGATGACAGGTCCCTGCCCGAAGGCGTGAGGGCCGTCCGCCGTGGAGACATGGACTCCAGCCTGTCCCGGGGAAGGAAAAGATGAAGACGAGGCAGTGCAATATTCAACAAAGGAGGAGAGAAGCAACAATTAGTTAGGGGAAAGAAAAGGAGAAGAAAACAGGGAGTGAATAAATGCACGCGCCTGTCCCGGGACGACGCGGAGACGAATGCCGGAGTTGAGGAGCATCGCCGTGACGATCTTGGCCTCAAACTTGGCCATATCCTTGCCCAGGCACATGCGGCGACCGGCCCAGAACACCGGCTGTATCCACTCGTGGCTGCGATGAATCAGAGTGGCCTGTGTCTTGTCCTTGCTCAGCCATCTGTCGAGGGGTCAGTCACCGCGTGAAAGAATGCCACCGCGCACCGGGGTTAGATAAATATATATATATATATACAGAGTACACTACAGTAGGAGAATGAATGACGTCGCACGCACGAAGACCAGACCTGTCTGGTGTGAAAGAGTCGGGGTTGGAGAAGAAGCGCGGGCAGCGGCCGATGGCGTAGTTGGGAATGGCGACCTGTTTATTTCATTCATTTCATGTGCAGCAGAGACGGACAAAATGTGGAGGTAAAGCACGTGGATGTAAGTATTTTGTTGTCATACACATAATGTAAAGTTAAGAGTGAATTCGGCGAGTGTAGTAAACTTGAGCAGAAAAGTTACTTACTCCCCAGTGTGGCTGAGTTTTGAGGCCGGAGGGAAGAACGTCGGCCTTGACTGTGAACCGCGGATCAATGGCCACCTGGGGGGGTGTTTTGTGGGGGCAATCAGACGGACTCATATGCACTCACTCACTCACTCACTCACTGACCGGTGGAAAGAGGCGTAGGGTCTCGTTGAAGCAGGCCGTGGCGAAGGACGTCCCCTTGACGCAGATCTCAAACGTAGCTGAGGCCTTGCGGACCTTTTCACCGCTGCTCCCGTTCTTGCCGTCTTTTCGCGCCAGCTGCTGCTGCTCCGCCCCCTCCTCATCTTGCTGCTGCTTAGAGAAGCGAGACAACGGGAGTTCAACAGCGAGCTCATGAATGAGTCTCCGCTCCTCTTTAAGATTCTCCGCGAGGCAGATGAAGAGGTTGGTCAGGAGGCAAGACGTGGTGTCGCGACCGGCTATCATAAAGTTCAGAACCATGTAAAATCAACATTAGCAGCAACAACGCGGCGCTTATATAAAAATCATTTCATAAAATAAAAACCAACGAACCTATCATAAAGTTCAGAACCATGTAGGAGAGAAACTTCTCCGATAGCATGCGGCGGCGGCGGGCCGGGTCCTGCTGCTTCTGAGCGTTCTTGATGAAGAGAGAGAGCAGGTCGTTGCGAACCTTCCCAGCACCGGAGCCGGAGCGTCGTCGTAGCAGCACGTTATGTAGCGCACTGCTGCTGCTAGTACCGTCGGCTTCATTCGGATTACTGCTGCCGCTGCTGCCGCCGTTGCTGCTACCCTCGCTCGTGGCCGTGGCCGTAGTCGTGGCCGATGTGGCCGTGGCCGCGGCCATCTCGGCCAACCTGCGGCGGACGATGGCCGTGACTGTGGTCATGAGCACTTCTATGTGGCCGGGCAGCTTGCCCTCATCGCCGATGCCGAGCACCCGGCACAGTCGCCACCAGGGATGGGGCTGAGTGATCCGGTTCGAGCAGACCGCCTGTGCAAAGTCAAAACTGACAAGGAAAGGCAGCTTGTCGCCTCGCGCGGCCACCGCGAGCGCCCCCGGGTCGTAGTCAAACGCAACCTCGCACATCGTGTCAAAGGTGAAGGAGGCGAAGAAAAGCTGCACGTCAAACTCGACTCCTCGAGCAGCGCAGTCGCGGAGCACCGCGATGAGCTTGTGGGTGTGGGCGACGAACGTTGTCTCCATCTGCACCGTCAGCTGCGTGGCCGAGAAGAGGTGAGAGGCGGACTTTCGAGCAAAGCGCCACTCGTCGCCGTCGACGGCAAAGATTCCAGCGAGGCCCGGCGGACCCATGAGCTCTCTAAAGTAGACGTCCATGCCCCGGACTGAGGACACATTCTTGACGTAGTTGCTAAAGTTGTCGTGCAGCACGTGCTTGATGTCCTCCGGGGTCATCAGAAAGATTCCCTTCTGCGGACCTGCGCTCACAATGGGTCATGTGGCAATGTTTAAAAAAAATTGTGTGCGTCGCATCACGTTGCAACAGAAGAGAATTTTACACGACAGAATGACACAGCCGCGCCGTCCGCTCTCGCGACATGCTAACGCAAGCACACGAACCAAACGAGCACATCTCTGTGGTGTTCCACTCGCAGCGCTTGATCTCGCGCAGTATAACCTCCTGCCGCTTTTTGAGAATTTCAGGTATGAGCCAAGCGACCCCGATGAAGGGATACCACTTTGCGTGCCAGCGCTGCTGCGGCCGCGGAGCTCCGATGAGGTAGTACACCGAGCCCAGCGTGTAGAGGAGGACGCTGTCATGATGCGAATGCAAGCGGTGAGTGAGAGAGCGTGCGCAGTAGAAGCAGCAGCAGCATGATCGACGACGGACCTCCAAAACTGGCGCCAGCGACTGAGCCTCGAAGAAGCCCGCGCAACAGCGAGAAGGGTGAGCCACCATGCGAGCGTGCGTGCCGACACCATGGCTAGTCGTAGCGTATACTGACGCTGCTGACGCTAGACCGTCTGACGCTGACGCACGACAAAAAAAAGTCACAACCACACTGAAACGCTACTAAAGTTTAGTTTAAATTAAAAACTTATCCCGAGTACCGGTAGGACCTCCTACTTCTAAGTACTAGGGTGAATTTGTACTGGGATTTTGGTGGTGGTGTGCGCGCGAAAAGGAGTTCGGCGGCGGCGGCGGACAATCTACTATATGGAAGGCAAGATGGAGGCGAATTGCGTGTTTTTGCTTCTCGCAGCAGTGGGAAGGGTATTATTATGCCGTCGTCGTCATCGTCGGAGGATGGCAGCCGTGACGAGGAGAGGCTAGCTAGCTAGTACATGCTACTAGCTAGTACGCATAATTTTTCAGTCGACTCTGCAGCTGTACACGATGCCAGCAATCGGGATGCGACGAAAGCACGATCGCAGGAGAGAAATTTGAGCTTTAAAAATTCGATTTTGATTTTGTCGTTTTTCGTACGTTTTACACTCAGCGAGACGCCGCGTGGACATTGAACTAGCCGCGCAAAAATAAGCGACTTGCAAACAAACAAGGAAACATACGCCCAACTTGCAACAGCGATCTCCTAAAGAGCGGTGCGCCGAATTATTAGGCAAAGACGCCGTCGGACAAAAGTTAGCGACTTGCAACAAACGACACGAGAGAACAATGAAGGTCATAATGCTCGTTTTTGCTCTGCTCCTGGCTGAACATGGTCTCGGGGTGGCGCAGACGTGGACGACTAACGCGAACCGCCGCTGTGTGAATGTGACGTCAAAGACTATTGGGGTTGGACCTCAACAGGCGCCGGTGACCTATGGCGACCTTACTGCTGCGAAGGCTGCTGCCCAAGCCAATTGCGCTGGAACAGGCGTGTATGATGCTGGGTGTGATGGTGTGGGTCCATTCGAGGTGTGCACAGACAACACCTGGGATTACTTTGGTGAGCGTGTTATGGCCACTCGGTGCGGTTGCTGCGGAAGTTCTCAAAGTTCACTCTCAACTCTGGACGCCTGCAAACAAGGGTGCAAGGACGATGTGTCGTGTTCACATATCAGTGTCACAACTAAAAGCACGAGCTACAGACGAAGAAGCGGTCTTGGTTGCAAATTTTATTCAGGTTGCGGTTGGAGTTCATCTACCCATTATGACTCGTTTGGACCGTCTGACGGCTGCGTCTACACGGCACCCTGCACACGATCACCTACTCTGAGTGGGACAACCTACGGTCCGACGGCATCTCCAACCCCACTCCTCCGATGTGACACCCACACGTCGACCAACTTGATATGTGCGGGTGATAATGGCTTGGGTTGCCACACCGCTACTCGTTGCCAACCTACCACAAGCCTCACCATTCTCAACGTCTCTTTTGGTCCAATCTCATCGGGTTCTTCCCAGGGTGGTGGGGCTGTGAATTTTGGTAGTTCCTCCGGAAGTGTACAGGCCTGCACATTTGTGGCTGTTACTATGTCCAAAAATGACGCCTCCGGGGGTGCTGTCTTGTTTTTTGGTGACGGGATCGTTCTTGACGCTTACTTTGATAGCAATACAGTTCGTTGCGATAGTACAAATAAGAAAGAGATGGGCGGAGCGGTATACTTTACCGACACGGGATCAGTGGCGTCGTCAAACTTTGTGGAGAATACTCAGTCCGGCACCACATTAGATGGAGAAGGGGGGGCTTTGTACTTCAAAAAAAAAGGCGTCGTCGAGTTGTCATCGTTTTGGAGCAACTCTGCGAAAAAAAACGGAGGGGCAATTTATTGCGGTGCTGGATACGACTTGGAGGTCACGTCATCGGCATTTCTGTGGAATGGTGCTGTTACTACTAGTAGTAGTTATGCACAAACAAGTGGAGGGGCGATTTATTCCAGCAACTTTGACTTTATCAGCGTTCAAACGTCAACATTCCAAAGCAACGCGGATGTTTTATTCTCTGGTTCGGCGATTTGGGGTCAGATCAATGACCACAGCACGATGAATCTGACTTCATGTTTCTTTTCAGAAAATGCCGGAAAGCCAGGATCGCCTTATTGCTCAGCCGTCCATTGGGTGCACAGCGGGAGTAACCATCGGCGCCGTGGTACAACCTACGATCACCAAATGAATATGCGCGTCACAAGGTCGTCTTTTTTCTCAAACATGGGCAAATCAATCCAGGGCGGGAATGGCGGTGGTTTGTACGGTTATAACGAAAAGTTCGATAATCCCGTTACCATTGCCATTGACTCCTGCGTTTTTTCCTCCAACTTGGCCACCCTTGATTCTATGACTGGTAACAATGGACCGAGTAACTATGCTTTGCCTGGTGCAATCTTTGCATGTGGGCCGTCATCGGTGCACAACTCCTCATTTTTGCACAACCAAGGCAAAAGCGAGGTCGCTTGTTGTAATTATCAACGGTTTACGGCTGGTGCGATTTACTTTGAGATGAACCCCTCCACGGTTCACGGGTCAACGTTCAAGAGCAACACCGCAGGGGGCGCAGGTGCTCTTTACTTCACCTGCAAGTCGGAAAACGGCAAGACGTGTGACCTCGATTACTCTACAAATTCCTCGGTGATCGAGTCGTGCACATTTTTCTCCAACTCGGCATCATCGTTGTACACTGGAATTTCTTCAAGGGATGAATATGTCGGGTCTGGTAACGGTGGTGGCGGTGCTCTTTTTCTCCGAGGGTTCGGCGGCACGGTCCTCTCATGTGACTTCTCACACAACTGCGCCACAAAGACAGACGGTGGAGCGGTCTATTTTCACGACACCGATGACGCGAATAGCCGCCGTCGTGTTGCTTCCTCAGGGAGGCGTCGCAGCTATGCCACTTATAATGCCACCGCTCGGTCCGATGGATGGGTGACACGGTCTTCGTTTTCTAACAACAGGGCGCATGAGAACGGCGGAGCTCTGTTCGCCCCGACCCATGTGCTGCTTTCGACGTTCACGCTCAACGAGGCCTCATACGACGTGACGGAGGGCCGGCGGCGTCAAAGTCATTCTAGGCGGCGTCAAAGTATGGGAGACTATGGGGGTGGTGGCATGTACAGTACAAGTGATATCGGCATAACTGTCAAGTCTTGCGTCTTCACGAGCAACACAGTTCACAATCAGTTTGCCAACACGGACGGGGTTCGTGCTCAGAGTGTTGTGTTGAGAATTAAAAGTTTTTACTCATATTCACCTAAATCTTCCTGTGCGGGATTTCTCTCTGCTTCCAGGGAGGCGGTGCGATTCTTTTCCAGTCATCATTGGCCGAAGATTCTCCACTCGTAGACTCGTGCATATTTCTCAACAATCGCGCACCACAGGGTGGGGCTGTTTACTTCCTGCGAGGTGGTACCGTTGTGTCCAGCAGCTTCGGAGACAACACCATCATGCAATCCGACCCGCCGGATAGCGACTACACCGCCGGAGCTATTTACTTCCGCCAGAGCTTTATGCTTACCGACGAACTCGATAATGCCGTGGAGGGCAGCAGCTTCTCTGGCAACACCGCACCACAGATCAAAATGATGGGAAGTGACACAACCGTCGTGAACGTTCACTTTGTTGGTGAGACCCCAACGCCGGGAGACGCCATTGACGGTGTCACCAAAATGTGCAAGACGAGCTTCACTCTTCCCAGTGCTGTTTATGCAAGTACGTGTTTTGCCGGGGGCGTCGTGAGCAGCGCCGCGCTGTCAAACCAGACCTGTGGTGCGATATGCGTCGGTCCTCCTGCAGCCTACATAACTTGTGGCACTCCGACCACCAGCAGCTCGTCATTTCTGGCGGGGGAGAGCACGTGCGACATGTGCAAAATTGGAACTTTTAAGTTAAGTGTCAACTCCAAAGACTGCGGCGAGTGCCCCAGTGGTCATTTCACCGACGTCATTGAGCAAACAGTGTGCAAGACGTGTCCTATTGGTTACAGCAGTGTCTCCCCATTCTCTTCTTGCTCGGCCTGTTTGAAAGGCACGGGGGCTGTGGCTGGCACTGGGCCGTGCGCCAGTTGCCCAGCGGGACAGCACAACAGCCGCGACGATGGCACTGGATTTGCCGCCTACGACTCCGCCAATCCCACCCCGTGTGTACGCTGCAACGCCGGTCAGTACGCGGATCAGACTGAGCAGTCAATCTGCAAGGCTTGTCCCTCCGGCTACTTTGGTGATCCCGGTCTCAGCGCCGTGTGGCCCAACAATCCCCTCTCGAGCGGCAAACGTTTGCTGTCAAACTGCACATTTTGCTCTGCCGGCACGTATGGTTTAGACATCGCTGCTGGCTCCTCGCAAGGCTCGTTTTTTTGCACCTTGTGTCGTGAGGGCGATCACTGCCCAGGCAACGTCTCTGCCGCTACCGTTTGCTCCGCCGGGTTCTACTGCCCGCTTAACTCCATCACCAACCGCCCCAACGGCTCCATGCTGCCCTGTTCGACTCCCGGCGACTTTTGCGGTGCCGGCCTCGCCGTCCAAGGCCGCTGCCCGGCCGGCTACCGCTGCGCCGACACGTCGACCAAGGAGCCCTGCTCGCCAACAACCTACTGCCCGGAAGGCTCCGCAAGTGAGACGGCGTGCTCCGTGGGCAAGCAGTGCCCGGACCCGAGCCAGGAGGCCCCGTGCTTTCCCGGGTTTCACTGCCCGGCGGGGACAGAAGTCGCGGCGAAGTGCCAAGCCGGCTACTTTTGTCCCTTCAACGCCAACATCGGCACCCCCACTGGCGAGCAGCTGCCTTGCGACGCGAGTGACTCGTACTGCGGGGAAGGGGCGATGGAGAAAAGCGCCGTCAGCGCCGGCTACTACACGTACCCCGAGGGTGGGCCGGGGACGCTGAAAACTGCGCAAGTTGAGTGCGTTGCCGGCACAGAGTTTTGTACCAACGGTCTCCGTCAAAGCTGCACCACTTGCGATCCTGGAAACTTCTCCGCGATGCAGGTACTTTGTACAACTTTAAAACTATTTGTTCTTAACAATCATCCCTGATTATGAATTGTCACCCCCGTTTACTCGCAGTGCACCAAGGCCGCCGACGCCACCTGTCTGTCCTGCAGTGCCGGCATGTACGCGGAAAGCAGCAACATGGCCCAGTGCAAGGCCTGTCCCGCCAGCTGGCAGACCAACGCCGACCAGAGCGCGTGCGAGCTCTGCGGCACCTGCGGTGCGGGAACATATGTAAAGCAAGCCTGTGGGCCCAAGATTTGCGAGTCCTGCGGCAAAGGGCGGTTCCAGGCTGAGTCTGCCCACACCAACACCAGCTGCACCGTCTGCCCGGCCGAGTCGTATCAAGACCAAGAACAGCAGAGCAGCTGCATTACCTGTGCGACGTGCTCGGTTGGGCAGTTCGAGACCATACCGTGCGACACGACGATCAATCGGGACTGCTTGGGCTGTGCCGTCGGAACTTACTCCGCAAGTGTCAACTCTGTCGATTGCATCTCATGCCCTAGCAGTTGGCAGACCAATGTTGACCAAAGTGGCTGCGTGTTGTGTGGAAACTGTCCTGCTGGTGAACGCGTCCAAGTCGCTTGCCCGAAACAATGCGAGGATTGTGTTGCTGGTCGGTTTACCGCTGCCAACAGCACGAACCTGACGTGCGTGCAATGTCCTTCTGGGTGGTACCAAGACCAAGCCGGCAAGAGCGAGTGCAAAGCTTGCTCTACATGTGGTGTCGGCAGATTTCAGACCATAGGTTGCAACCCAGCGATTAATCGGGACTGTCTTGACTGCGCCACAGGTGCCTACTCTGCCACCACGAACAGCGTGAACTGCACTTCTTGTCCGTCGAGCTGGCAAACTACAGGTGGCCAGAGTGGATGTGAGCTCTGCGGCACTTGCGGCGCGGGACAGTATGTCAAGCGTGACTGCGCACCGAAGGAATGCGGGGTTTGCGGTAAAGGCACGTTCCAAGATGAGACTGCGCACACCAACAGCTCTTGCATTCTGTGCCCGTCAGGATTCTATCAGGACCTCACCAGCCAAACCTCCTGCCTCCTCTGCGACTCTTGTGCGGCGGGGACATTTCAGACCATCCCTTGTGACACCACGATCAACCGAGACTGCTTGAGCTGCGCGGTGGGTACCTACTCCGCTCCAAACTCTCTTCAGTGCACCGAATGTCCGTCGAGCTGGCAGACCAACGGTGATCAGAGCGGCTGCTTGGAGTGCGGGAGTTGCCCAGCCGGGTCCTACGTCAAGGTTGAGTGTCCGAAAGAGTGCGAGGTGTGCGGCAAGGGGCAATTTACAGCCGCCGCCAACGTCAACAAGGCCTGCACTCTGTGTCCGTCAGGGTTCTTTCAAGACCTCGCCAACCAAACGTCCTGCCTCGCCTGCGACACGTGCGCCGCCGGCACCTTCTGGGTCATCGACTGCGACGCGGCGATTAACCGAGATTGCCGTGGCTGCGCCGCCGGAGCATACTCAGGCTCCATCAACAACGCCAGCTGCCTCAATTGTCCAAGCAGTTTCGCCACCGGCGACGGGACCGCGTTTCCGAACCAAACTGCCTGTGAAGCTTGCGAGCTCTGCCCGGCCGGATTTCGTGTGGAGTCGCTGTGTCCGATGAAGGTGCGTCCCTTGTTTTGTTTTTGTGTTTTGCTTTCACCACCTCACACTTATGTTTTGCACCCTTCCGATCGACCAAAGTGCGCCGCCTGTGGCATGGGCAAGTTCTCGTCCGAGACCAGCAGCTCCAGCTGCACTGCATGCCCCGACGGCTTTTTCGCCAAGGCCACCAACCAAACCAGCTGCCAGGTCTGGACCGGCTGCGGTGCCGGCAAGTACTCCTCCTTACCCGGCACGGCCGTCAACGACGACAAGTGTGACACCTGCACTGTGGGCAAATACCGCGGCGTCAACGCAAGCTCGAACGCAAGCTCGGGCATGTGCGACCTGTGTCCTGACCTCTCCAAAACCAAGCTCCCCGACGCCACCACCTGCGCATGTGAG
>Ga0099798_10648_pt1 | contig 11101 bp, 9 predicted proteins | sample Uncmet_Sort29A_1_FD_89870 | JGI IMG/M metagenome (GOLD analysis project Ga0099798, IMG submission 89870) | Marine eukaryotic communities from CALCOFI LINE 67, Pacific Ocean - CN13ID_Sort29A_1 | ecosystem: Environmental > Aquatic > Marine > Oceanic | place: Pacific Ocean: Monterey Bay | collected... | reverse complement strand
TGTCGTAAGGAATCGGATAAATTGTATGATTTTGTATCGCAAAAATGAAGCTCCACACGCATACTAATTAATGCATCGTATAATTACAACTCCATGAAACGAAGCCCACCTGAAAACCAACAATGTGAAAAAACTCAAACCCCCAGGGACACGATGGACAAGTACCGGTACTCCAAGGAAAGTGGGTGGGCGCTGTTGCCTCGGCTGTTCACAGACCGCACCTCTAAAAACGATCCACCCCATGCCCAGGACGAGAAACAGACGCTGTTTAAGCCGGTATAAAATAATTATTAGCTATTATCCCGCCCATGCCGAGGACGAAAACCAGACGCTGATTAAGGAGGTATAACATACTTATTCCGCCCATGCCGACGAGGAGAAACAGAGGCTGTTTCAGGAGGTAGAACATAATTATTAATATTCCGCCCATGGCGAAGACGAAAAACAGAGGCTGTTTAAGGAGGTATAACATACTCTAGTAATTAGTAGTACTGTATTAGGCGGTATAACATACTATAGTAGGAGGTATAACTTAGTTACAGGAGGTATAGCATACTATAGTAGTGTATTACTTAGCTATTCAGTACTTAGTATCCCGGCCGACGACGAAACGTAGCCAGTGTTTAAGGAAGTGGAAATTCAATTTATAGCGGCTACTTTGCCAGAACAATATTAAAATTTGATGGACTTGTGGCCATGATAATCCACCTACTTGGAAAAGTTATAATATTATGTGGAGACATCCTCGAGAAAGGTTCCCTCAACTTTTTCAAATTGAATACGAATGTGTGCATGTATTGTATGATAGATTTCGAATGTGTGGAATCATTGTCGGCTAAATCGTACTACTGGTGGATGGATTATGTACACAAGTCATGTATTACACACAGGTCGAGGACAAGGAAGCAAAGGACGTTCTCGGCATGGAGTGCACCAAGGACGACAAACTGAACGAAGCCAGGCTTCCAAGTATAGGCGGCTGTTCGGCGTTTCGTGGGGATTATGTTCGAGAACAGACTGTCAAAGAGCCACAACCGAATCATCGCTGGGGCGTCAGCGCAGTCGTAGGTGAGAGAACAGGAACACACGAGCATGGCACGCAGTGCTTCCGATAATACATAATGATATGGAAAATATCTGGGTTCGCGATCATAATAGATCTGAGGGCGCTAGAGCAGGTCGAACACGGAATGTATTAGTATTTGACACACTTATATTTATCTGATACTAAGTTATTTATCTGATACTAGTCTAACTAGTCGAGACACTTACGAACCATATGTCCTTTGATTAACAACAACTTTACTTAACACTGTGACTATTATCCGTGTAACATTGCACACGCTAACATGAACCCCAGGCAAGACGCGCGACGCGAAATCTGTGACAGTTGAGCTGAACAAAGCTCGCGGAAACAAGCTGTGGGAGAACAGCATGTTGCAAACGGCAACGCTGCGTGCAGTGCTTCCGTCATTGGACCTCCGGCAGAATGAGGGTATTGAAGGGTGGGTGAATTCTGACAATGGTGTAGGGGGCAATGGTGAAGATTTCTCTGGATCGAAAATGGGCTACACTCTAAGCGCCGCCCATGAGTATTTCATGAACAACCCCAAAGATAGTAATACAGGTGTAATCCAAAAAACAGAAGAAACAAAGTTCAATTTCTAATTAGTAATTAGTTCTACTATTCATGAATAATTGTAGTAATTGGTAATTTTAATTTGAACTTTATTAATATGAATTTAATTTACGCGTGGGAATTGTCAATTGATTTTCTTTTTTGTTTAAATGATGAATGACGCAAAAAAATCCTCATTCAGAATGACATCAAATGCATTGCAAGATGACCACATAAATTAATATTCATATTGGAAAATCATCATCATCATTGGTGCGCATTATGGATAGGAGAACAATTTCAGACTCGATTTCTGATTCCATACTCGCTTGAGATTCTGGATTTCAAGAGGATTTGCACGGCAATTCAAAAGAAAATTTCGCGAGATTTTTTGGAAAAAAAAATTTCCGCGAAATTTTGAATCCTGAATTTGAAGGTAACGGACAGCGTTTATGGTACCCTCATTGGCTTTCAGGTGGTGCCCTCCGTCTTTGTAAGGATAATTTTACTAGTGTCTGATAATTTTGTTGATGTTGGCGGAAAGAATTTTAAAAGAATTTAGGTAGCATCAGTACGAAACCTAAATTACAGCAAAAAAGTAAAAAGGAGTGGAAACCAAGAGATGAAAAGATAAAAAAAAACACTGAACAACCGAACCCCAGTATGACTCATGAGACTCAATAGTCTTTCAGAATTCAATTACTTTCAGAATTCAATTACTCCTCCATGGATAGAGTCACAAAATACGTGTTGTCGTGTTTCAAAAAGAGAATTCAATTTCAAAAAAAGAAAAAAATCGCCCAGTCCGAGGACAGTACGAACTCCGAGGGGAAAAAAATTGTTTAAACATATTTTTATTTAAAAACATCCAGACCGAGGGCTTCAAGCAAAGTGACTCATCGACGTACACGCAGTATACAGTGAAGGAGTACCCGCAGGTGGAGATGAACAGTTATTACTGGAATACGCTGAAAAGCGATGATCTACCGAGGAAGACGCAGGAGTGAGATAAAGATAAAATACGTCTTAATACGATGACAATGTATCCTCTGAAACACGTACTCCGAAATACTTATCAAATGATATTCACTGATGAGTGATAGTAATACTAATAGTCTGATCAGTGATTCCTGAAACTTCGAACTCAAAGTTAAACAAGGCTCTGCAACATCGTTCAGATTTAAGGTACGTTCATCATTCATGGTTCTCGGGAATTATAATATTTAATACGTGTGACACTTTGACTCAAGGTACATTCTCCCCATCACGTGTTGGACAGCGGAGTCGAGCGCCACGGAGGGTTCAAAAGACCCAAAGAAAAAGGAGGAGCAGGAGAAAAGTAATCTATTAAAGTCGAAATCTTTAGTATTATTCAAGAGAGATTATATGAATTCGCTGATTCAGAATCAGAATCGATCTGAATCAGAATGGCAAATCCCAAATGGACATGACCGTATGACGATGAAACATTGAATTGATACATGATAAATAATTATATAACACCGTATAAGATGAGAACCTGTGTTAATCAATCAATAATCAATGATTAAAGGTAAGAACAAGTCCTCCTCTTCCCCCAAAAAAGACGAGAACCAGTGGGAGTCTAAAATCGAGCGAGGATTCCGCTGGAAAGACGCCACAAATCTGTCATTCCCCGTGCTCATTGGGATCGCCCTGCTGTGGTTTTGCTACGGTATTCTAGAGAGCCGATCCAACTTCTGAGCAAAAAAACTGAAAATAATTTGATGTTCATATGATTAATCTTCACTGTTACGTATAATGATAGCTTCATCTAAATTTCTTCACTATTAGGTATCTGCATGGAGCCGCGGCACACCGCTGCTTTTTGCTGTCCGAATAGGGCGTTCCGCGCATCTGGCGCGATCTTCTGGCTCCTGCTCACGACGGCGCTGTGGTTCCTAGTGGTAATTACTCTATTAGTGTCTAAATTTCATTTGAAAGTGGTATTAAGCGAAGCGATTCAAAATAAACGAAGCGATTCCAAATAGTAACACATTTCAGCATGAATTGAAATAGATTTTGATGTGGGACTGTTGGCATCATTAAGGTATGCAATGTATTGGACTGTTGGCATCATTAAGGTATGCAATGTATTGCTTTTCTAGTCAGGTTGCATACTGAAGATCAAATGTTCTACTATAATAGTATCTCTCATCATCATTTTGTGCAACAAGGTATTCGGTCTCAGCATGGCCGCATGGTCCATTACGCTGAGTTTTGCTGGATTCGACCACTTCGGCCTCATGTACGACAAGGAAGCTTCCGGCATGTTCGGTTTGAAATGGGCGGTGCTTGGGAGCGGGGGCGGATTTGGAGGTGAGAAAAAATATAGTAGTAGCAAACTTGACATGAGTGGTGGTTGGCAGCGAAAGCGGATTATCATTTCATTTGGGGGTGAGGGGATTTAAATCATTAAATAAAATTTTACATGTGCCTGGACCAAAACTCCCACCCCTCATCTTCTTGCACATAATTCAAATTATTATTAATAATCAAAATTCAAACCTCCCAAAATCATAATGATCAACCTCCCAGCCCTCCTCCTCCTCTACATCACTCGGTTGGTGATCGTGGCGAAGAATGTGGGTGTAGCGACGCGTGATCTAGGTCTTACCAGTGGAATGGAAACATCGTTCCTCCCGAAAGGCACGAAGCCGGCTGCTCGGACCGAGAAACTCAAGGCGGAGTATCGAGGGGAGCAAGCCAAGGCGAGGAAGAGGCGGTGAAGGGAAGGTTGAAGCGAAGGTTTTGATATTAATAAGGGGAGTTCCAGGAGGAGGTGAATGGCACTGGTGAATGGTGAATAGAAAATTTTGATAATGCGAGAAGGAGGATGTGGAGAGGAGAAGGACGAGACGTGAAGAGGGAAGAATAGAGGAGAGGGACCTGACGGAAACGCGGAGAAGACGTCAGGGCGGAAGACGGGAAATCTATTGAGCTGTAATGAGGAAAGAGACGCGAATATCGAGAAGGTTTGATCGGAATAGTTGAGAGAGATATGATATCAATTGATATCGGAATAGTTGATAGACGAATAGTAGAGTTGTATCAATTCCCAAAGGAACATAAAAGGAGCAAAAACGCCACACGATTCCGAAAGGAACATGCATCATCGGCCTAGCGTAATCTAACGTTTCAACGCATAGGTCCGTGTCTGGTTACATGCATATGAAGACCGCTGCGAAGTAAACATCCAAAAACACTGATTGTGGTTAGGTAATCGGCCTAACTCAGATTTTTGTTAAGGTTCAGAAAATAGTAAGTGATTCACAGTTTCTGACTTCAGACAGTGGTTTTTATTCTGAAGCGCAGGATAAGCAGTCAATTTCGGTTCTTGGATTTCCTTTGTTTCTGTAATTCGCAGTCAAAACTTCAAGATTTTATAAACTCGATCGGATTGATTCAGCATATCTTCGTTTAACAGGGGAGTCCATCATATCATGTACAGTGGAGGTCATTCGTTAGATTCTATAGTTTGTACAGTTGTATAGTATTGTATTGGAAATTAATAATATTGGAGCATCAGGGGTCGTGATGATATCAGATCCGTGATTGAATTAAGTAAAACAAATCGTAATGGCACCCGAATCCTGGACCTTCCCGACGTTCCGGTCGACTCGATTTGAGTCTTGATGCTGTAATACCAACAGGATACATGGATTCATTCTCCGCATCGCGAATCGCATGTCATGGGGCTGGCCTCTCTGCTTGATGGCAATGCCTCCCTACTTGAGGGGTGGTTTCAATTGGGACCTCTGAATTCATCCCATAAACCCAGCACCTATGCCACCACCTCCACCAATCAAAAATCCATCTCCATCCACAACCTAATAAAAACTCAACCTGAGTCTGGGTCTCTACCACATGGCAATGCTGGGGGGAACGCTGTCGCAGCAGGGAGTAGTAACTCGAACCTGCAACAATCCCACGCACGCCAAGCACTATTGCCCACGAGTTTTCAAGCCCACAATGGTGGTCAGAGTCACAGTAACAAGCACTCAACATCACTTTACCACGGCCCCGATAATGGCACCAACAACAGTTACATCAATCTCCCGCGCAAACGATCCCACAACTACCAGACGAATCCACAAATTGAATCCCTTCTGAAACCCAATGGCACCGGCGTAATACCGAAACCCACCAGTTCATCCAAACCCACCAGTTTCTACCTAGATTGTAGCGAGAACGGCGCTCTCGAAGTTATGCCCCAGAGTTTTCGGGACTTCTGCAGCGAGATTCTGAACAGATATCATAAACGGGTGATGTGGAGGGATTTTACAAAGCCCAATTGGCGATTCAGCGGCGATACGAAAACGAAGAAGTTTAGGTGAGGAGAGGGAGAAGTTTAGGTGAGGAGAGGGAGAAGTTTTAATTTAGGTAAGATGCCGGTTTAGCAAAGAATAGATGTAAAGACTGTATTATAATTTAGTAGATCCAGAAGGTTCAAATCATATTGATATTCAACAACTCCTCTCAAATGATCCAATCAAAGTTGAAAGTCTAAGACAATTATTCTCCAACTCTCCAAAAATAACACCCCCAGTGTCTACAATCGCATGTTGGAATGGAGCAAATGGATATACGACACGAAATCGGGCATGTGGTCCCATTGCGAGACCTGGAAGCAAGGAAAGTGTCCGCCGTATAAGTGAGAGGATGAGAAGGATACCCAATGGCAACGACTTAAAATACTTAACGTTGTAGCATGTGAAAGTTAAACTAAAACAAATTCCGATGTTACAGAATTTAAACTTGTTTTGGAAAAGTTAAACACAACTTAAAGTATCAACTAAGTAATTGATTAAATCCGTCCAATCCCCTCCCAGCCCCCTGATCCCCTGGAGCGAGTATAAGAAGAAGTGCTCGCAGACGTGGTATGAGTGCGAAACCCTCGAAGAACCGTGGCGCTATTACGGCCCACCGGGACGGCAAGAGTGGAATGCGGGATGTGGGGAAGGTAGGATATCATTAACTAATAATATATCAGATAGGCAATGAAAATTCAATTTCGGTTTTGTATTCTCTCTAAAAAACAAAATCTGCGTAATCGACAAGAACATGATACATCCTAGCGGTCCAGGAGCACAAGACTTGACTTGAGTAATCCAAATGGCAAACTCAATCCCCAGGTCCCTCCCTCATGGCCGGCCTCATGAATGCCCCGCTGCAGTTCGGGAGCTGCTCTGCACAAGGCGATACCTGTGTTGTAAGAAAAAGATCAGGGGCTAACATGGAATATAAGACCTGGGAAAACTGGGGAAGTTCGGGGAAATCATCGGACACCGTCTTTCAGCAAGCGTTTAAATTGCCATATCAATGCTTGAATGTGGGGGAATCGGCCAATTTAAAGATTTTGGAGCAGGACGAGAGTAACCCGAGCAAGGGGGTCAATCCCAAGAGCTGGTGGAGGGATAATGTGATTTATTTGTGATGGATGTTACGGAGGGAGGGTGGTGCAGCATCCAGGTTCCAGACAGATTCCCGCGAGGTTTCCGGAAAAGGGAAAACAAGAGTAGCTTTTTTATAGCGAACTTTAGTTGGTATTTTTGTTGGAAAATCATGCGATGCCGATCATACCATGACGAATTTTTCCCCAAGGGACATATACATAGACTAAGACTCAGGCACAGTCGAGACGGCTGACAAGCAAACCCGTTTGAGGTGTCGACACTATTTTGTTCGGTGAAAATCGGAGTTTCAACAGTTGACATAATTGTGAAAGTTTGGTGCGCAGGCGCGTCACGTGTGGAGTGTGACTCTCTGGAGAATGAATGTGAGATGAGATCTGGAGGTTGCGCGTGCGTATATCAATTTTGTATGAAGTTTGAAACACCTATTATGAACCAAGGTTTCAACTGACTTATTCAGTCTTCTAACTGAAATTTCCCCATTACTTGGAGTCCCAGAACCCAAACCCCCAATCATGCCACCTTCAAGACTCCTCCTTCACGGTGGAGCTTTGGCTCTGCTGGGTCAAGGGCATAATCCTGTCATCGCCACCGACCTCGCTGATACCACGGATCCCAATGATAATTTGAACCAGTACCACCGCCGCCCAGTGAAGGTCTTCAACATCAATCTGGATAGTGATCCAGAGCATCGTTTTGATGAGGTTACAGCCCATTTCAACGCCACGATGTGGGCTTTCGTCGAGAAGATGATGTTCGGCCCGAGTGTGGAACAAAAAGCCATCAAGAAGGTGTTGTACAAAGTAGTGGAAAAACGCGGAGAGGAAAACGCAGAGCAGCAGAAAGAAATCGAGGGTATTGCGAGAGTGTCGAAGGTTGATGTCCGGGCTATGCATGCTCTGCAGATGTTGTATGAACTAGATACGTTGATGCCGCCGGTGCGAAGAGGGAATGGGAATGAAACGAGTACGAGTCCTCTCGATTCCATCCCCGTCGATTCACCATTTGCGTTTATAAAAGACCTGAAATACCTCTCCGACATCGGGTTTCGCGGCCCCGGTTGCATGGGGATTATAGCAAAGGCTACCCGGGATGAATCGACGGTCTGGCACGCCCGGAATCTAGATTTTGGGGGGAAATTGATGAAGTGGGCTGAAAGTCACAGATTATAGTACCTAATGCTGCGAATACCTAAGGAGACGAATCAAGATCCGATTCCGAAATTGAAATGATGATGAAGACGACTTATTTGCATATAATAATATTCAAGCACATTCGTGATTTCAAGTACATAATTTGGTTTGAAATTGAAGTTAATATTGTATCTATTTTATGCACTATTATCAAGGTACATTCGCGACCTTGTCTACGACGGGCGGTTTATAAAGAACGGAAAAGAATTATTTCGCTCGCAAATGGTCGCAGGGTATTCAATGGCTATTACGGGTGCTAGGGGGTTTGGCGATGAAAATAATGCCGATCCGTGGGTCATTGAAAGGAATACGAGGTGAGGGGAATATAGTGCGCCGTGAATAGAGTGCACATCATACAACTGTTACTAAGCTATTAAGTGATCACCACTAAGTAAGTAACTTGTAAACTAAGTAAGTAACTTGTAATACTAGGGAATAGTAAGTAATTGTTTCTCTAATATAGTAGCTCGCCACCAAAGAAATAAAATTAACCTCCCAGGTTCCCCTTCCACTGGGGAGGCAATAAGGAGATGCTGGAAAATCTGATGAACAAGAAAAGGCCTTTAAACGGTTGGGTTTTGCGGAAGATACTCGAATCGGTTCCAGACTACGACACGGCGACCAAGCGGATACAGGACGCGAAGTTTGTCTCTACCGAATACAGCTTTGTTAGTGGGGTTAGGAAGGTGAGCATTTTTTGTGCAGGATAAACAGCGAAAGGAGATTACTTAAGAAGGTGAGAAATTCTAGGGGGTGAGAAATCCGAAACTTCAAGTAATTCAAGTGTGGACGAGATAATCGTAATAATAAATATTTAACATTCTTTTCAATAATTATACCGCTTTCCTTCCCCCAGGGCCAAATCCTCGCCAAAACCCCCGAAGGATACGAGCACATCCAGGAGCTGAATAAGAGGAAAAATTTTGAGGAACCGAGTGACTACATCATTCAGACGAATTTTGACTTTTATTGGCACGATATCCGCGAGGAATTCGATGATACCGCAGGCGGAGGCTACTGGGTGCTTCCCACAAGGAGGGTGAAAGCGCAGGAGATGCTGAATTCTACTTTGGCGAGTATTCTAGATAGAAGTGACAGTCATAATGAACGAGATTATCTGAAATTCAAATTCACTGATTGACGTGAGCAATGTATTATAATTCAAATTTATGATTTCCTTGTAATAAACTAATATATTAACATTCCGATTCGTGTTCATTTGATTCTCAGAGCGTCTCGCTTCTAAAATCCGTGTTGAATCTTGTGCAACAAGGTAACGGGCATCTCGTTCCAGACGACTTGTTTCGGGCGATAAACGCGAAATACGTCTTAGCAAAAGATACTGTATTTCAATTACTCGTAAATGCGGAGAAGAAGGTGTGGAATTGCACTCAACCAGGGGGAATGCCGCCGTTTGGGGATGAACGGGATCAGAAGCTGAATCGGAACCAGCACGATGATGACCTGAAGCTGAATCAGAACCTGAACCAGAATCTAAATCAAAACCTCATTCAGAAGCTGATTAAAAACCAGAATCAAAACCATCATCAGAACCCCAACTCCTACCTCCCAGACAGTGATGCCTGCACCCAGAAGTACGAAAACTATCCCTTCCCGCAGAAAAAATGCGATGCGGATGCGGCGTGCAGTTATTGCTTCGTTATGAGCAGTATGACGGGCGCTTGTCTCACTTTAGAACACGCGGAGGCTTTGGTTCACGAAGAACATTTGGTGCCGTGGAAATGTGATAAAGTATGTGATGAAGTTAAGGGGAGGGGGAGTGATAGGGTTGGTGATGAGGTTAAGGATACGGTTAAGGATAGGGTTGGTGATGAGGTTAAGGATAGGGTTGGCGATGCGGTTAGCGATGCGGTGAAAGGAGATGCAAATGGTATTAATTCAGAGGGAAGCGTTAGGAGTGCTGGGGAGGTGATCTATATTTGAGGTGAGCGGAGGGCCAGAAATGATTGAATTTCAATTTACTGTTCAGGCGAGAGGTGCTCGGAGAGGGCATCAAATGGCGGAGAAAGAAAGATTTTGTTTTTGCTTGGAGTGGGCATCAAATGGCGGAGAAAGATCTTGTTTTCGCTTGGAAAAGGAAAGATGGCGGAGAGGTGCTCGGAGAGGGTATCAGAATGCACGGGAGATTTTTTTGCTTTTGTGAAGAGGAGTTTGCGGAGTGGCAAATGCTGTAATTACGTATCTATTTCGAATCAGAATTGCTGCACGAAATGAGATTAACTAGACTTTTTGAAAGAGCTAAATTCTTGCTCGTCTCGAAAGGACTTGCAAGAATGGAGCGGTAGCATGCGAAAAGGAAACGGTTGTGAAATCCACGCAAGAGATTGACTCGAATTTGGTTGCATGCAACAACGAAAACGGCGACAAACTTAACTTTTTTTGGAGTAATTATTTTTGTGTAGTTCCGGGAAAAGTACATTGGTAGTACATTTCAGTATGTAATTGTAATGGTGTAGAGTACCAAATTGAAATATGTAATAGCCAGGGATATGTGGCACAAAATTTTATTTCAAGTTGTCAACAACCATACAATTCAACCAGCCAGTAAGACGCCTCGGGTGCACTCAAAACTTTTTACATAAGTTCGAATAATTATCTGAATTCAATAATTACTGAGAATACTAACTTCAATAATTCACGCGATGGTGTTCCCGGGCAAAAGAGCTGCCAGGCTGCTGGGGGTCGCAGGTGCACTCGTGGGATCAAATTTGCCATTGGTATGCGCGGATAATGGTGTTATCGATAATGGAGTTATCACAGATGTAACTGCTCCTCTTCCTGGGGGTCGCCGCTCGCTGAAGGTGTTCCATATCGACCTGGATGCGGCGCCCGAGCAT
>Ga0099798_10647_pt1 | contig 11124 bp, 9 predicted proteins | sample Uncmet_Sort29A_1_FD_89870 | JGI IMG/M metagenome (GOLD analysis project Ga0099798, IMG submission 89870) | Marine eukaryotic communities from CALCOFI LINE 67, Pacific Ocean - CN13ID_Sort29A_1 | ecosystem: Environmental > Aquatic > Marine > Oceanic | place: Pacific Ocean: Monterey Bay | collected... | reverse complement strand
CACATCGTCGACATTATCCATCTTTTTAAAAGGAGCATTTCTTCTCTCCTCCTCCTTAACCTCAAACTTCGTTCTCAGACTGTCAAAAGCGTCCCGGACCCCGCTGATTGCATCACTATCGATACCCTGGATTTTTCCGTCAGAGCCCAATTTAGCTTGATCCATAAAATCTACAACTTTGTCGATGTCTTTTTGGATTTTGCGAGACTCCTCGGAGGTGGGTATTTTGGGAGACTCCTCAGAGCTGGCTTTTTCAGATTCAGAGCTGGCTTTTTCAGATTCAGAGGTGGATTTTTCAAATTCACGGATGGCTTTTTCCGAGGAAGTCACAGTACTAGTAGGTGTGTCGCTCGCGGTTTCTTGGCTGGATTTTTGGGTCTGACCGTCTTCTGGGGAATTCTTCGCTGGCTTCTCCGCTGGCTTCTCAGCTGCATCTGTATGATCTGTCGGATGCTTTACCGCCTGCTCCATTTTGCGCTCCGTTTCCGGATCTCCGTTTCCGAGAGGAGAGCGAATGCCGCTTTCCCCGGAGTCGATTGCAGTGGGTTTTGCGACAGTGTTTTGAGTTCCTTCATTGTCGTCCGTTTTCTCCGTTTTCTCTTCCGGTGTGGTGGCACCACCTCGGTGACCCTGTTCATCAGCTTGTTTCAAATTTTCAGTTCTTCCGTCGGATTTGATTTCAGCTTGAAGTCCAGGTATTAACGGTGAACTTAGTCTTTCCCCCGCATGATCATCATCATGAATCCTGATGATGTTTATAACCTCAACATAATTTTCCTGCTCGCGACGAACCTCCTCAACACTAATAAAACTAGCCGTATTGCTCTGCGCCTCGTCCGAAGCGGTGTCGCTCTTCGCCTCGTCCGAAGACGTATCGCTCTTGGCCGTATCGCTCGTGGCTGATTCCTCTGCTGACTCCTCGGGATAATCATAGGCAGGTGAAGTAGACTTCTGACTCTCTTCGGCCCGAATCTTTGGCGAGTTTGCTGGACTCTGGTCACTGGCAGAGGTTGACTTTCCATTCGCTGGACCCTCCTCAGCGCGCGCAGGAGCATCACCGTTATCATCAAGTGCTCCTATCTCTTCTGGTACTACTTTCTCTAGTTTTTTGGCCGCTTCCTGCCCACTCTGCCCCGTTTCGAGTTTTTCGGCGCTACTGCCATCGCTAATATGGCTACCATCTTTATCAGAGTCTCCCACTTTCTCTTTCTCTTCTGCGTTCTTCTCTTTCTCCAGGTCTTGCTCTGAGACTTTCTTCATCCTCCGTCTTGCTCTGAGACTTTCTCCACTCTCCTCCTCTTCCCCGGCTGGTTCCCCTAGATTTTGCCAGTCTTTGGCTGCTTCCTTCAAAACTGCGATCTCGTCAAGTTCCTCATCAAGTTTGTTCTCATCAAGTTTGGCATCAAGTTTGTCCTCCTCCCCGAGAACCGTAACGCCGATCGCGTCCTCTGACTCCTCTTCAGCGTGATCCTCCTCACCCGCATCGTCCTCTGCTTCCTCTTTGCCAGCTTCTGCTTCTGCTTCTGAATCGTAGCCTTCGTCCGCATCGGCGGCATCGTTGCTGGGTTCGTCACTCGAGTTTGGTATTACGATATTGTCTTCAGACTCTTCACCTGCTTCTTCACCTGCTGCGTCGCTCTCGTCATCATCTTCGTCGTATCTTTCGTGACCGGTTGCGTCAAGGTTGACTTCTCCACCGTGAGTAGTTCGAGACGTGCTGGAATCAGAAGGACTTGGAGGATCAGAAGACGGACTTGACGATTCAGAAGAAGCATTCGCGGATTCCGTTCGTTCGGAGAGAGTCAGAAGAGACCTTCCAGCCTCTGCATCAGAACTTTCGGCAGATTCGGCTGCCGATCCCCAACCCACCCAACCCACCATTCTCTTTAGTGAATCCCACCAACCGCCTGAATCCCACCAACCGCTGTCTGTGGATGAGGCACTCGAGTCGGAAGGTCTCACACGGTAGAAGCGATCAGTCCGTTGACCACTCTTAGGGGAGTCAGAGGCACTACTATCGGTGTCTTTGCCAAAATTGCCATCGCTCTCTTTAGTATTAGCCGCACTACTACTACCATTACTACCAGACTTGCTATCCCCATCATCAGATTCCCCACCCCCAGCTGCTTTCCGCAAGTTTCGCCATCTCTCTTCACTTGTTTTCGCCGCTGCAGTTATTGGATCTTCTCCAGGATCTTCAGCGTAGCCTTGAAAGGCCCATTCATATTGTTTCCGAAGAGCCCTGCAATCAGCACCGTCGCCTTTGAAATGGTCATCCAAATACCTTGCGTTTGAAAATATTATTTTAAAGCGACATGCTTCAATGAAGATTGTATTACGTGTTACTGTAGGAATCCAGCGTGAATGCCAATGGGCAGAATTTATTCATCGTAGTACTTATCATACAATTCAAGCACTGTTGAAATCATATTAACTGCTAGGACATTGTAGTCAAATGTAGCTTTGAATCTGATTGAATCAATTTTATTCATCATGATCTGTCTACTTCTTCCCCACCATAATAACATTAACCAACAATGCATTAGCCTACGTCAGCGCAATAAAATCAATATCCGCCCTGGAAACAAAAGAGTCATTCCCTCCATCTTCGTTTCGCCATTTTCGATAGCTCCTCGCTAGAAGCGAGAGATACCTGTGTTAGAAGTGAGCATTGAAGATTCACTTAGGAATTTACGTGGAATTTAGAAAACTGGGGAACTTGAATCCCATACAGTAAGTGTCAGAAATGCACGCAATGTTCTACAACTGATATGTTCCCCATCTGCTAAATTCTCTTCAAATTCCAGTCAAAGTTTTTCTAAATTTCTAAATGCCCACCTCGGGGCCAGAGATACCGAATAGTCCAATTGAGAGTATCCCAAGCCTCTTCTCCATCTTGTTCAGCTTTTAAAGTTTTCTCCTTTCGTTCTTCAGGTGATAAAGGTTTTCTCAGTGCGAGCGCTTGTCGCTGTTCTTGTAGAACTAGCTTTTTGAGTCTCAGTTTCTCCCTGCGTTTCCTTTCTTCTTCTTCTGCTTCTTTCTTTTGAGCTTTCAGTTTCTCCCTGCGTTGCCTTTCCTGTTCTCTGTTAGCGATACCCAGCCATTCTGCGTCGGAGCCACCATTCACTAGCCAATCAGCCAGCATGTCCATGGTGCCCTGCTCTTTGGGAGTATCACCTTCTGCCTCATCTTTTTTCTGCGCAGTGCTTTGATTACTTTCTTTCCCCACATTGGCATCCTCGGAGAAATCCATCTCCTCAATCTCCCTCCTCTTGATTGCATCTAAAGCTCTAATCCGCCTCGCTTTCTCCGCGTTTCTCTCTTCCCTTTTTTGAAACTCTTTTTGGGCATGAATTATCCATTCTTCTTCGTATTCTTTCTCCATCTTCCAAAACACTTCCATTCTATTCGTTATCTCAGTCTTCAAATCACGGCTGATTTCGGAAATTTTCAGCGGAATAGAAGGGTCAAACGGGGCGTATGCATTTAACATTCCAAGCATAGAAGTTGCTTCTCTGTAACTTTCCGGCGTACTCCTCAACAAAACTGCGGTTGAAACCCGTGAACCCGGACCGCCCATCCCACTTAACCCGCCATTTGCCATACTTCCCTCGGTTCCAACGTTATTCAACGACCCAAGTCCACCGCCGACGAAATAGCCTGATAAACTACCAGAAGCGAGAGCGGTTACATCAGCAGAATCGTCCTCAAACGCATCTCCGAAAGTGTCTACGTATACCTGATTTTGTGAGGAAGTGTCCTCAAAAGCGTCGCCGAAAGTGTCGAGATATACCTGTAAATGATCGGATGTGTTTCCGAAGGTGTCGACATATGATATACCTGGGAATGATCATTGAGAGCATCGCCGGAATGGTCCTCCCGGAACCCCAATGGTCCTCAAAAGCATTGAAATTCTAATGGTAGGACGCATTGAAATTCTAATGGTAGTAGACCTTTTTTTTTGTGACGCATTGAAATTCTAATGGTAGGAGTACATGGAGTTTCGAATAAGATCTCAATTAAGTATCCCAAATTTGAAATTCCCTAAACCCCCGCCCGCGCCTCCCCGTTAGAATATTATGTTAAACATCTCAATTATCTCCCTCTTACATCCCCAAACGCATCCCCAAACGCTCCTCGATCACCTAGACCAACTAAAGCCGGATCTAAACCTAAACCAACGGCCATGTTCTCTATTTTGATCTCGACATCGAGCGATTTGACTTTTTCTTCCAGTTGCTTTTGCTCCACCCTGTCGGTCTGGGGAGGTATTAGTAGAAAGGAGGTTTTCAGTTTGTCTTGTTTGTCTTGCATCTGCTTCTTTTTGAAAGTACCACTATATGTAGGTGGGAAGACCTGACTCGTTACTTTTCTTCAGGTCCAACTGCGGCGTGTTCCGCGAAAAGTTCTGAATGCGCGGTCGCGCCGCGCGTCACGCCTTCTTGCCGGGTTCATTTCCGACGCCCGGGCGAGCTGCCCTTCTAACCTCGAGCTGATCAAGCGGTGCCGTTGGAGCCCTGCAATCGGTGCAATACCCTTCTTCGTCCACTGCGCGGCGCGCTTGAATACCGAGACGATCGATCTGCCCGTGCAATTCTTGGCCGTGCCATCAGCCTCATTCAACACTCGCTTCAGATCAATAAAAGAATCCGTGCGGGCGGTATTCGCGGGCACACCGCGTGCATTCCAGCACAGGTTTGGCAGTAGCACCACTTCTCGAAAAGCTACTATTCGGCGCCCCAAATGCTGCCTATCACTGTTCGAGGCAGATGCCCCAAACGCTGGGGATACAACTTCAAGCTGAGCTGCAGGTCGTCGGAATTCCAGAGTGAACGGTTTGTTCGCCCCCTCGCCCACGGCTTAACTTCTGCCTCTTGGACTTCTGGGAAGCTCGCAGGAAGAGCAGGCGGAGCCGAATGTATCTTCAGCCTCTGGCTTTTATTACTTGTCTGCAAACTGAGTTTCTGTTTTTCAAACAGATTATCAATACCTATTCCCCTTACCTCATCCTGCAAATTCTGCAACCCTCCCCACCCCTTTCCCACCCCTTCCTCCTCACCTCATCATGCTTAATCTGCGCCCTCCTCATCTCTTCCCACTCTTTTTTGGTTTCCCTTAGTTTCTTTAAAGTAGCAAATGCCTCTACTGCTTTCTTCTTATTCTCCTCTTCTTGGTTTGGATCGGTGGAGTCATTCGAAGCGGCTGACGCTCGTTGGAGCTCTTTTTGGGCTGCTTCAATTTGTTCTTCAGTTTCTTTAAGATTGAGCAAAATCCGCTCCATGTTGCTTTTTTTCATCATTGTTCTGGAGGAATCGGTGCGTTTGTACCTAGATTTGCGATTTGTAGTTGTTGTTGAATATCCATCGGTGGTCGAGTCACTGAGGGGAGAATCACTGCAATACTCACATCTTGAATGCGGTCGGATTATTACATGATATTCGGTAAGTAATCTCCCTACTCCAATATCTGCTTCTCCAGCCGGTCTCGTTTCCTCTCTCGTGGTGAAGGCGCATCGGAATCCGTCTTATTCAGCACAAACCCAAGCTTGCGACCGACCCATTGGGCGAAGGTCTGGTTGTCGGTGCCTTGGGGAATTTTGTGTGTGAGATGAAGCATTACGAGTTCACATGAAGTAATACTAAGTAGGTACTTAATCCCATCACTGGTCTCTGCTTGTGAATACCATCCATTTCTCACTCGTTTCCGCCGCATAGTCCTCGGCCTGCTGGATAGCTTTTGTCTGCGAGTCTTGGATAACGGTGAAAAGCCGTTTCTCAATCTTGGTCTTCTTATTCCACGCGATTTGGTCGTCGGATTCAGGGTCTGGAGATGAATGATTGCCATCGGTGATACCAAGTTATTGGAGCACTATGATTCAGTATTAATTGTTTTCTGCGTCGGAAATTAATATTTGGGCATCAACTCAAGTATACTAATTACTATGAAGACGTTAACTTAAGCGCTAATACCTTCCTCCTCCCCCTTCGTCCCTGTCAGCATGCCTATCAAATCGCTGGCAGATCTGCCCGTCCTCTTCCCCCGAAGTTTTGATTTCGCAACCTCGTTAATTACGTCGGATTTGCCTGGGTAGTTTTTGGGATACCAATATTAACATTACGACTTTTGACCAGTAGTGATACCAGTAGTGATACCGGATAACATTATGACTTAATTTGCCTTTCACCATCGCTTCTCGTCCAGACTCATGTAGTGCGGTACTAGAAATTACTGTACGCGATAGTGTATTAATGATTCATGTAGTAGTATTCATGTAGTCACAGTGCCCTCTTACCCCACTCCTTATTCCCTCTATAATCCGGTTTCAGCTCCCTTCGCATTGCGTTCATGTCTATATCTAACAAAATCTGGATCTCCTCCGGACTTAGCTCCTCGAAAAAATGCGCCGCCGATGGAGGCTCAACTAATTGCCATTTGAGAGACTCAGTCTGCATTGAGTTTCTCAGTTTGAATACATTATCCATCTTTTCGATGATTATGACTACTTTTTCCAGATGGATTTGGGTTCGTTCTTTTAGTTCGGCGGTGTCCTTCTTCTTTTTTGAGGAAGATTTCTTGTCGTCGGAGTCAGAAGAACTTGAAGAAGATTTCTTGCTATCGGAGTCGTCATCTGACTTATGTGACTTATCATCACTGCTGTCGTTTTTCTTAGACTTGTCATCTGACTTATCTGACTTCTCGATTGTTTTTTTCTTTTCCTTTTCCTCGTTCTCTTTCTCTTCTTTTTCCTTCCTCTCCTTCTTCACCTTCCCACTAAATTCCTCCCACTCCTTCCCTCTCCTTTTTGCCTCTAATTTCGCTAACGTTTTAAACGTCAGCAACTTTCGAAGGGCCATTTCCCACTCGGTATACCTGAGTCCAGTTCGTAGCAACGATGAGGTGTGTGCTAGAATTCGGAAGGAAGTTCGAAATTGAGAGGCCTAGAATCTTCCAAAAGAAAAGAAATACAACGAACATCTGTCAAATCGTAACGTGAATCGAATTCCCCAATTTCGAACTTCCCTTCAATTTTCCAGAATTCTTTTCACCAGGCCCACATTGGAGCCAAATACTATACTGATAATAATTCGCATCCTCTCTCGCCTCTGCCAAAGCCGGATTCTGATTAGCTTGACTCTCCGACTTCAACCCCGCCTCTTCTTCCTCAGAAACGCCCTGAAATCTGCCTGAAAATAAAGCTTCCGCCTTGGCCTCTTCCATTCGGCGTTTTGCTTCGAGCATCTGCTTCCTTGATTCTCGAAGATCGGCTATCCTCTTCTCTTCCACTTGCTCTTCGGCGCGGAGTTCCTGGGGGGTTTTTGCTTGTCGAATATCTTTAATTCTCTGAATCGCTGTCGGCTATTCGCGCTTCTTCGATTTTTTCAGAGGCGCGGAGTTCTTGTGGGATTGGGAAGGTTGGGTTTCGCCTCTATCGCGCGGGGGTTTGCGGGGTCCAGGGCGCATCGCGCGCGAGTGTGGCGTTGCTGTCGGGTCTGCCGCCGCCCGGGCAGGCCGCCCTGCGGGCCCCAAGCGCCGAAGAGGCAAAATGAAAACAAATTCTAATGGGCCAGTGCAGCTGCGCCCCCACTGCAGCCGCAGGGCGGAACTCGCGGATTATTCCGCAAAAACCTTATCTGGCCGCAAAAAAGCGTCCTCGGCCCACGTGCCGTCCCTAAGCGCGTCTGATTGTCCTGTCGCGTAGCCTTGCGCATCATCGGGGCGCCTTGTAGGGGCACAGCTCGCTTTGGACAACTCGTGCGATCACCGGCGCAACTCGTTTGGGTCTGGGCCGGGCGCCACCCTGCTGAGAGCCTTCCGAACGACATCCATCGCGGCGCCCTTAGGAACTGCCTGGATCACCCCGGGTGGCGGCGAATGCGACACGCGCGTGGTCCCGAAACGACTTTTCGTCAGTTCCTGCTTCGTCTCTCGAGAGATTCTTCGGCGCGAAGTTCCCGCGTGTTGTTTCCTGCTTGCGGGGGTAGAAGTCGGATCCTCATTCCTATTCTGCAGATACTCAGTACTTCTAATACGGTGGCGTCACAAATTTTCATCTATCAAATAGACGCTACACTCGAGTCTGACCTTCTCCATACCTTCTCAACTTCCTTGGCAATGTCCCGCATTCTCTCGCGTTCAACCATCTCAGCATTATCCGTTATTTTGTCGTCGTGAAGGGTCTTCTGGATCTTTAAGCGTTGGACTTCGAGGAGGCTGGGAGGTTTGTCTAAATTGTTTTGTGGGGTTCGAGGAACCGTTCGAGGAACACACCTGGGTGGGTTTTAAAATTATCGTGAAGACTGTAAATCGCGAACAAAAAACCTGATCTACATGTGTAACCTGTTTCAGTCAGTCCGTATGGACTCGGCTATCAACTGAATTTCGTATTAACATTATCGTCATCTGGGTATTTACTATTCCGATGGCTGCGCTGAAATATTCCGCTCTCTAGAATCTTACGCCTCCAATTCCTTCGGCAAAACATCCCCACAATCAAGTCCAAAAATCTCAAAATCGTCTTACGCTTCCAACTCCTTGGGCAATACATCCCGGTAGTCCGGTCCAAACAAATCAAACAGAAACGGCTGACCCAAAAAATCATCCCCAAAAAGACTATAACTCATCGAAGCTAACAGGGATTCGGAGACGTTTATGTTTTTGCTCTTATCGGTATTGTTTTTATCGGTATTCTTATCCGTATTCCTGTGGTCGAAGTGGACAATGAGAATTTGAGCCAAAACTCTACGAACATTTTAGATGAAAGAGGACGTTCATTTCTGCAGTGTAAGTATGAGATATCCATGCATTCTTGTGTTTAGTACGTGTCCTCCACCTCCTAAAATGTTCGTTTAAAAGTTTTTTAAAAGTTTTTGTAAATTTTTGAATGCCCACTTCGGAGCCAGGAATTCTTCTCCCCATTCTTCATCCTGCTTTTGGCGAAAGCGTCGACTTTTGTTCGAAGGACTTTAATAATATCCGTGGAGGGTGCGTCGGAGAGGGAGAACCTACTCATAGTACCACTGTTACTGGTACTGTAACTACTACTGATGCTACTACTGCTACTAATACTACCAACAGTACTCACCGCTGTCGAAGTACTATAAGCTATCGCCTTCAATCCATCGCCATTATTGACATTCTCCCCTTTCTTCAAACTATTCTCCTCCCTCTCCTTCCTTTTCCTCTCCTTCGCCCTCTCTTTCTCCTTCCTCACCTTCTTTTTCTTCTGCCTATCCAAGAACTGGTGCCAATGAGAAAGGAAAATACGATTCCTTTTATCATTATTCCTCTTTCTTTCAGCCTCCGTGAACCCCGATGGGGGGATAAAACTACCTGAAAAAGCGAAACAAGCGAGATATTAATCCGAAACTCCATCGCAAATGACTCCGAAAATGCAGAATCATTTTTATGGCCAACTTGATATACAGCATCTCTTCATTTTCGTATAGACTTAGGGTCGGATCATGATAATTACCATGATTACCATCTTCGGATCATGATATCAATCATATCATCTGATTCATCAGCATAATAAGTATTAACAAATGTTTTTGGAGTACCTGGTGGCTTGGGGTTTTCTCTATTTTCTCGATTCTTGTTCTTCAAGTCTTCCGCGTGTTGAGCGTGGGTGGCTTTCAAACTATCAAGAAGGTCGCTCACATTCTGCTCGTCCTCTTCTTGCTCGTCTTCAAAGCTAGAATGCCCCCGTTTACTTCGGTGATACTCATTGTACTCATTTAAATGTCTTTCTATATCTTCCACCATGTGTAAACTCACTCCCTGTGCAATTTTCGTCAACGGTTCTTGCCAGGTCGGGGAAGGAGGGTTTTTCAGCGGTTTTTCGATTCGGTAAAAGGTTTCTACGGATTTGGAAGTTTCTGCGAGAGTTAAAGTGGGGTTTTTTGAAGAAGTTGAAGTGCCTCGTTTGGATTCAAATTGGTGGTACCCGGTTTTCGGAAGGTAGTCGGACGGGAGGGATTGTAGGAGGGATTCGAGGAGGGTTGAGGGAGCGGCCTTCTTTTTTTCGAGGAGGGAGGAAGTGGGAAGGTCAGCTGATTTGCCAGTGGTAGCTCCAGGACCATTGTTCGCATTGTTTCCAGAAGATTCAGAACTGTTAGGACCGTTAATACTTTCTTTGCCAGAACGTTCTTTAATATCAGCAGAACCTTCTTTATCATCACCAGAACTCTGACTACTCCCTTCAGCTTTACATTTCTTCCCCTCTCCTTCTTTTCCTTCTTTCCTTTTGCTCTCCTTTTCTTTCTCCCTCTCCTTCTCTTTCTCCTTTTTCCTCTTCCTTTTTTCTTCCCTCTTCCTTTCCTTTTCTTTCCGTTTTGCTTCTTTCTCTCTTCTTTTCTTAGTTTTCTTCTCTTTCTCTTCTTTCTCCGAGGAATCCTCGGATTCAGAACCTGATTCAGAACCTTCAGAACCTTTAACATTATCCTTCCCTTCCTTCCCGTCCCAGGGTGTCCCGTCTTCCGCAAAGGCGAGTTTTAAAATTTCCTCGAACGCATCTCCCAACGTTACTCCTTCGGGCGTCGAAGTCGTCGTCACAGAGGTGGATATCGGCGTCGAAGTCGTCGTCACAGAGGTAGAAATAGGCGTCGAAGTCGTCGTGACAGAGGTGGATATGGGCGCCGAAGTCGTCGTGACAGAGGTGGAGATTTCTGGTTTAGCTTTTTCGGTTTTATCTTTTTCTGGTTTATCTTTTTCGGTTTTATCTTTTTCCGTTTTTTCTACTTTTTCAGTTCTCACTTTTTTGTCTGCTTTTTTGGTGTCTGCTTTTTTGCTGTCGTCTTCTTTGCCCACAAGTTTTTTACCATCTGAATCTGCAATACGTCCACTCCACAAGAGTGTGTCCTCGCCACCATCCGAATTCGCCAAAGTTTTATCCAAGCTAGCAGCTTTTTTCTTCTTTCCTTTCTTTTTCTTCTTCTTCGAGTTCTTCTTAGACTTATCGGTCTTCGAGTCTTTCTTATCATCCTTTTTCTTATCGTCCTTCTGTTTCTGATCCTTTTCCTCTTTCTTTGCCTGGTCCTTCTTCGAAGATTCCTTCTTCTCCTCCGTTTTCTGAGATTCCTTCTGAACCTTGCTGTCCTTAATCTCGTTCTTCTTGTCGTCCTTCGA
>Ga0099798_10645_pt1 | contig 11130 bp, 11 predicted proteins | sample Uncmet_Sort29A_1_FD_89870 | JGI IMG/M metagenome (GOLD analysis project Ga0099798, IMG submission 89870) | Marine eukaryotic communities from CALCOFI LINE 67, Pacific Ocean - CN13ID_Sort29A_1 | ecosystem: Environmental > Aquatic > Marine > Oceanic | place: Pacific Ocean: Monterey Bay | collected... | reverse complement strand
CGTTAAAGCCGCATCTTCATTCCTTGCTGATATTTTTCCATATAATTCGTTGGATGAGTTGCAATGGCAATTCCCGCAAATTTATGACGTTGACCAAAAAACGCACAGGTTGTTTAGTGTATACGACTTGCTTTTTGATACAACGATGGTGGAACAAAAAACCGATATCGTCAGAGAGGTTTTTATAAAAATGGTAAAGAAAATTGTTAGTAAAAAAGTTAAACACGAAATCACACTCGCCGAAAACAGTGGTGGCAATGGACACCACTTTCTTCCAGCATTATTCTCTTCTTCTTATTATGAGGAGGGTGGGCATGCGCCAAAACGTAGAAAGTTAGATGCATCTATGGTGAACGAAATCAAAAAAAGAGTAAACCAACCATTTGGTAGATGGCTAATGGATTTGACAGATTCTTATGGTAACACGCTAGTCCACAAACATGTCATTGGCTACCGCGGCTTGATTGGCAATTGTTTACAAGCGCTCCAAATTGAAAACGAAGCAAAACGAATCAAAAAGATGAATAAATGTATTGATTTGTTAAACTTTTTAATGTCGCATGGTGGTGCGAAACATATTTATACGAAAAATCATGAGGGTGTAAGGCCAATGGATACGATAGCAAAAAAAGCTATATTGATATCGGTGTGTAATCAAGGACAGAAATTATTTTTAAAGAGATTGTTGGAGAAATTTAAAATCGATTATCAAAAATGAAAATTCGACTCCAAAATCGTCCAAATAGTCGTTCAAAACGTCAAAATTCGTCATTGTAATTAAATTTCTCCCATTTTTGTTTTGAAAATTACTAGGTTTCAAGACCATCTTTTTTGTGATACCCACGGAGAAATCGAAAAACATATTATAAGTTTGAGAAAATTATTTAAAATCAAAAATCGAATCGAAATTCGCTCTCAAAACGTCAAATTCGTCGTTCAAATCGTCATTTTAATTAAAATCCTCCCACTTTTTGTCAAAAAAAATTAATAGGTTTTTTACACCCGGACAGTGGTTTCATGCCAAAAGACTCGGAGGATATGATACACGCCTTGTTGGAGAAATTTTAAAAATAAAAAATTTAAAAAAGATTGGAAATCGCAAAAATCGATGTCCAAAACACAAAATCGGTCCTCCAAACACCAATTTTGTTGTATTCGTCCAAAATGTCTGCTACAAAGTTAATTTAATTTTCTGCTAGGTATCAGCTTGAAGATATCCGAGCAAGAGGACAAATAGTTGACAGTGTGCAAACTGTAATTACATATTTTCCATATGTTGGAGAAATTTAAAATCGAAATTTCGAGCAGTCAAAAATCGACGTCAGAAAAATTAAAAGCTTCCAAAAATCGATGCTGGAGACATGAAACCCTAAACTCCTTATTTTAATTTCTCCCACATTGTTTTTCAAAATCTACTAGGTAGTCTGTATTTTTGCTATGTTTGTGCGGGTATACGGCGCTACACAACAGGGAGAGTTGAATCTCAATGCATAAAAATTATAATTAACAGAAATCGATGAGAAACGGTGTCGAGACGGTGTGAAACGGTGTCGAAACGATGTTTTGGGCACCGGAAATTGGTTTTTTGATGGTTTTGGAGACGGTTTTTTCGTTTTTGGCGATGACGCATTTTTCTTCGGCACAGGTGCCGCGAGACAAAAAATACGCCATCGCCACAAACGACAAAATCGTCATCAAAACCATCAAAAAACCAAAATCCGGTGCCCAAAACATCGTTTCGACACCGTTTCACACCGCCTCGACACCGTTTCTCACCGCCTCCTAATAATTATATGATAATAACACGATCGGTTAAAAATAAAATTCATGCCATCACATCAAAAGTATGTTGTCATTCGTGTCGTGCGCGGAAGAGTGTATGCATTTGAGTGATTGTCGAATAAATAGTTGACAGAGTCTTCAAAAATAAATTAAAAATTGCATTAATTTTTAATTACTATATGCGTCAAAACACTGCATTGGTCCATCTTACCACTCTACATCTTGCCATTTAATCACATTGTCATTTCGTTTTTTGGTATAATTAATTAAATCACGTTTTTTGGTATAATTAAATCACGTTTTTTGGTATAATTAAATCAGAATATCATTACAGTTAACATTAGCGCACGGTAGACAGTAATTAAAAGAAAATAATTACAAAATGATGAAGGTGGGTGTTTTGTTTTTTTCGAAGGCGTTGGCTATTAATCTGCAGAGTTTTCTCGAGGATTTCGCGCTGGAACCGAGAAACGATGATTTCGCGCTGGAACCGGGTGGAATCCATATTGGACCTTCTCTTCTGACGAATAATTTTAAAACACAAGATGTTGGTCCATTGAAAACGAAAGAAGAGTGGGAGAAACGCAAAAGCGATATCAAGAACAACAAAATCGCTAAAATCTATGACCAGCACAGGTACACGCCCAAAGAGTTGGAGAAATTTTAAATCGAAATTTTGAAATTTAATTCTAACGGTCAAAAATCGACGTCAGAACAATTAAACGCTTCCAAAAATCGACGCTAGCGCCCTTAAAAACTCATTTTCCGTTCTAAATTCGACCAATATTTCTCCTACCTTTCTTTTAATCCAAAATCTACTAGGTATTGGATTCAAATCGATGGTGTACCTTGCTTGGTCACTGATGCTGTGTACGATTATAGATATTTTTTGAATTTGATTTTGCATCAAAATAAATTCGCAAAACGTGTTCTGGAGGCGATTTACTCAAAAATTTGATCAAAAAACATCATCCATTTCGTTTTTTTAAAATTAAAGGTATTTTTATGACCCGGAAACATTCGAAGCCAAGGACGAGTACGAAGGTGCGAAACCCATAATGGTCAGTGGCACTGATTTGGATGGTTGGAGAAAATTAAATCGCAATTTAATAGAAATCAGTGAGAAACGGTGTCGAAACGATGTTTTGTGCACCGAAATTAGGTTTTTTGATGGTTTTGGTGAAGGTTTTTCTGTTTTTGGCGATGACGCATTTTTCTTCGGCACAGGTGCCGCGAGACAAAAAATACGACATCGCCAAAAACACAAAAACCGTCATCAAAACCATCAACAAACCAAATTTCGGTGCCCAAAACATCGTTTCGACACCGTCTCGACGCCGTTTCTCACCGCTTTCTGCTATTTCGCGATAAAAACTCTAATTTGTTTTCAAACATCTACTAGGTAACAAGCATGAATGGTATTTCATCGGCAGGTGTTTTCAACTTTATCGCGAACAGCAACTCTACGGTTGGAGAAATTTAAAAAAATAAAAAAAAGTGAAATGGATGCCGAATTTTAATTAAATTTTTGAGTAAATCGCCTCCAGAACAGGTTTTGCGAATTTATTTTGATGCAAAATCACCATTTTACTCAAATTCGTACTTTCACTTTTATTTATTTATTATTTAAGATCTGACAGGGGATTTTAAATACCTCGAACCTGAAGGAGCTGTCACTAGAAAGAGCAAATATAAGGTTGGAGAAATTTAAAGTCAAAATCGAAATTTCTGTCATTTTGGAGCCCTGAGGGCGTCTGCGAGACGAAAAAGAGGTCTCAACTACATGTCGACGCAATTAAATTTTTAATTTCACCCATATTTTTTTTCAAAAATCTACTAGGTGAATCTTGACGATCTGGTCGAAAATTTTAAAGGAAAGCAGTTATCGGATAAAAAAGTGTGGAACCAACACAATAAATACTATGACGAGGCCACGTATACTCCTAAGGAATATTGGATGCAATTGAAAGGCGTGGCATGTAAGGTTGGAGAAATTTGAAATCGAAATTTCGAGCATTTGTGGGCCGTGAATGCACTCGCGAGACCAAAAAACGTATCAAACTACATGCCGAAGCATTGAAAACGTTCTAAATTCGTATTTTAATTTTCTCCCACTTTTTTTTTTAAAAATTACTAGGTCTTGGATGCCGCCTGGATGTTCACATGTGTTGATGACAACCCTTATGAAAAAGGAATTCTTGTTTTTGGCACTGACATCGAAGGTTTGAGAAAAATGGTGATTTTGCATCAAAATAAATTCGCAAAACCTGTTCTGGAGGCGATTTACTCAAAAAATTAATTAATAATTAAAAATCGAATATTTATAATTTTCATTTTTGTCAATAAAATAAGGTAATAACCACGAAGAGCATTTTGCCACTCTCTACGGCTCATGTAAATCCACCTACAGTCCGAGTCAAATCGCCGTTTTGACTGGAAAAAAGGAAGGAAAATGGAAGTTGGATCGGAACTATTGGTGGGTGAACGATCAACTTGCAAGAGAAAAAGCTATTGCTGAAAGAGAAGCGAAAAAACAAGCAGAAGAAGAGAAAAAAAGAATTGCTGAGCAAAGTTGGTATGAATATTTTGCCAGTTTTGTTATTTAAAACATCAAATTTTTATCATCAGTTAATAGTCAATGGAAACGAGAAAACTAATAGCGGGGTTCGTAAGTCTAACAAGCCTGTGTGTCAGGTGGCTTAGCGAGCCAATTTGGGTATCGTCGGAAAAGGCCGAAATTTTGATGGGGCGTGCAATTTCATATTAATTATTCACGTAATTACGCATAATTATTTATTTTTCCATGCCAAGTTGTAATGTAAGTGAACTGGTTGGCGTTTGTTTTGCGTGGTGGAGTTCTGTAAGTATATGAGTATTCGTCGAATAAATGATTTTCATACGACAAAAATGAAAATCTAGAGTTACGTATTTACATCATGAATTGTAGTGCCTGCGCATTTGGTGTTCTACATGGCTCAAAAACATTTTCAATATTTGACATTTGTAAAATAAAAATTTCCATTCAATAAACATTGTTCAATAACATTTAGTTTTTCTTTAAATTTTAAAATATTTTTGCATCACATTAAATTAAAACGAATTTTCGAAAGTCAATAAAAAAACTATTAAAAGATGTTAAAACAGATAGTCTGCAGCTGTGCGGTGGCGTCCGCGTTAATGCTCAAGCCAGAAGAAAATGATAGATATGCGATAGCCAAAATGACATTAGAAAAATTCAATAGTGACGTTAAACACGATAGATATTTAATGGTACAAGGACATCCTTGCGAAGTGCGCATATGCCCAGACCCACAGTCAAAAGTTGATTACATAGTGTCCGGCAAAGATATAATCACTAACGAAATTTTTACAGACCGCCTCACCCAAGAATCCGCAAGAGAGAGTCCGAATGTGGAACGAATTTTTGTTGAGACGTTTTTGGTTGGAGAAATTTTAAAAAAGATTGGAAATCGAAAGTTCGAGCATTCGAACTAAAAATTCGCCATCAAATTCGTCAAAATCGTCGTTCAATGCGCCTAAATTCGTCATTAAATTAATTTCTCCCACTTTGTTTAAAAAAATACTAGGTGAGTAATATCGACGGTGAAAATTTAGAATTGCAGCGAGCGGGGCCAGGCGGGGAGAAGAGTTGGAGAAATTTAAAATCGAAATTTTAAAATTTAAAATCGACGTCAGAAAAATTAAAAGCTCCCAAAAATCGACGCTGGCACCCCTTAAAAACCAAATTTTCGCCCTAAATTCGTCTTTTAATTTTCTCCCACATTTTTTTAAAAAATCTACTAGGTGCTTGTCCCAAACCTGCAGATATGAAAATTGAAAGTGGCGATTTTGTTACGACAATATTTGTAGTAGAAGAAGGTGCGGACGGAAATTACCAAAACGTAATGAAGGTAGTAAAAGTTATTCAAAATGAAGAATAATTACAACAAACTTGGATCGCATTTTTATATTTTTCCATTTCATAACGATTGTACAGTGCTGTTGTTGTAATGATTGTGTGCGCGAGTGTTGAGTTAAGTGGTGAACACAACATTTACGTATCTACAAAAGTACACCTACGCGGTTCGTACATTCTAATTGGCTCAAAACAATTTTACTTTTTCGTCTAGTTGCAAATTCGACATGTGCCCCATTTGTCGTTTTGTACCCCAATTGAAATTTTCTTTGAAACATTTGAGTGATTTGCGTAAAAATAATTTTGGTCAATCGTAAAAATATTTGGTCAATCACCCCACCCCACCACATTTCCCATTTTTTTTTAGCACGTGCAATTACACAATCGACTGTATTAGTCCACAACCAACCAACAAAAAAAATGTTGACGTATTTGTTTAGTCTCCTGGCCGGGGCGGCGGCCATCTTTCTGGAGGGGAGTGTTCCTTTTTACAGCGTTCCTCCGGTGCCAGCAAAGGATTTAACGCAGGGCCAACATGTCATGCTTAGTGAAACCAAAAGTATGGGATTGCCGTGTAAAATTACTGACATCAAACAATCATTCAACACAGAAGGTAAAAGCGTCGTTGGAGAAATTTAAAATCAAAATCGAAATTTCGGTCATATTTGGGCCGTGAGGGCGCTTGCGACGCCAAAAATGATGTCTAACTACATGTCTATCGAAATTCGGACCCCCGATTTTGTTCCAGATTTTTTTTTAAGTATTTTATTTTTTTGGGACGCACAATTTTCTCCAAAAAAGTGGTGCGGGATTCTTTTGGGATTTGAAAAAACTTGACCGCAGGAAATTTGAAAATTTTGATGAAAAATTCCGAAACGCAAAAATCGGTCTCAAAACTCGAAAATCGACTCCAAATTCGTCAAAATCGTTATTTTAATTAATTAAATTTCTAGTCCTTAATTAATTGTACACAAGTGAGTGAATGTGAAAACGTCATTTTGTATGTGATGTGAGAATCCATTGTTACAGAAGCTAACATGCAAACCAGATGACTAATCTTGCACCCCATAAACACTAAGAAATTAAATCTTAAAAACACAACATCAAACCTCACCACCAAATCGAAACCATTCCAAACCGCAAATAGAAGTTTTCACCCCCTAACGTAAGTTCTTAAAACTAAATTAAACTGCTCTTGGAACCCAGTGATCCTCCTTGAGCTCTTTGTATACATTTTAAATAACCATGCCCCCGACACAGCAATTTCAACATTCATAAACAAGTTTTCTCTTTCTTTTTTTCGCAAATCGTGCACTCAGCACAAAGAAAAACAAATCAGATGAAGTAAAAACAGTACAAAGTAAAAACAAATCAGATGAAGTAAAAACAGTACAAAGTAACAACAAATCAGATGAAGTAAAAACAAATCCGATGAAGTAGCGTTCCATGCAGACAGTAAACAAATTAGTAGTAAAAACAAATCCGATCAATTTGTAGCGTTCCATGCAGACAGTAAACAAATTTAACAAATCGATTTAAATTTTTAATTAATTTACACACAATCGGCAGGCTGCCACCTTGAGACCGACAACCGGCCCCCGCACATCACAAAGCTATCAATTCCCTTGCTTTCTTGTTTTGTTTTATTTTATTTTATTTTATGACGATTCAGTAAGGTATTTCACGTATTAGTATTTCTCAACATTTTACTTAATTATTAATTAAAAATAGGACAATTGATACCTCGCATGCAGCAAGCACTACGATCTTCCGATGGCGGCCCAATTTTTTGGGTGCGATGCCGTCATCGGGGAGATCCCACGCGGCGCAAATTAATAATCAACGCTCCGCATGCAGCAAACAGTACGATCTTCCGATGGCGGCCCAACTTTTTGGGTGCGATGCCGTCATCGGGGAGATCCCACGTGCCGCTAATCAATAATCAACGCTCCGCATGCAGCAAACACTACGATCTTCCGATGGCGGCCCAATTTTTTGGGTGCGATGCCGTCATCGGGGAGATCCCACGCGGCGCAAATCAACAATCAACGCTCAGCACGCAGCAAACTATACGATCTTCCGATGGCGGCCCAACTTTTTTGGTGCGATGCCGTCATCGGGGAGATCCCACGCGGCGCTATACGCTATCTAAACGGCTTGCCCCCTCCCCACAGACGATAGTAATGGATCACAACCGGGGGAGGCTACCACAAATGATGAATGACATCTTATGGCGGAACGCGCGGAAATAACGTGCTGGAGATACCGGACGATCATATCACAATTCGTTTCCATTTTTGTTTCATTTTTAGGCTTTCTTTTTGGGTCTTTTTCGTTCTTTCTCTTTTTTCTTTTTTCGGTTAGCTTCCCCTTTTCTGTCCTAAGTTGCGTTGCTTTGGCTCCGAAATCATTTGCCTTGCTTTTTTCGTTCCCAAATTGCACACAAATTCGTCAAGTGGATCGCTAAAATTCGGTTTTGGTCTCCTTTCTTTCTTTCCTAAATGAGGTCTGATCCAGCCTCAGAGATGCGAGAACGATTGCCGAAAGGCATGAGTGTTGTTCCGGTGTTCGTTTGAGTGGGCAGCTGATCTTCGGACACTCCCGCGAGACCCCGAGCTTGCATTCTCTTTTTTTTCTGCACTACTCGGTCGTAATTTTGATGAAACGGCATAGAGCGCGCAGACGGGTCTGATGGATGTGCACTTAATTAAAAACCGTCTGCCTAGTTAAGAGTCTATCCCACATAGGAGCATACCCACATTAATTAAATTTCTTCCACATTTTTTCAAAAAATCTACTAGGTGGTATTGATGTTTTTACTGGAGAAAATGTCGGCCCGCAGCGTTTTCTTGCTAACAAAAGTATGAATAAATTATGGGTGAGTGTAAAACAATGCGTTGTCCATGAGATGGGCAGTGGATCGAATGGGTATGAAGTGGTTGGAGAAATTTTAAAAATGATTGAAAATCGAAATTTCGGTCACAATCGTCGTTCAGATCGTCATTTTAATTAAATTTATCCACTTTTTTTCAAAAAAATTACTAGGTTTTCAAAAACAATTCAAATGGAATTAAGTGTGACCCGCTTTCGATTTCTTACGATTCTAAAATGATGGAATTTAATTTGTGTGAACACGATATCGTCAAAATCGTAACGGTGGTAACTTCCGATTCTAAAATCTCGGAAATTACTGAGGTTCATCGCGATATGAAAAAGGTGTTCCGATTGTCTGTTGGAAGTCGCCCGATAATGAAAATGGAGGTTGGCGCAGAAGGGGACAAACAAAGTGAGAGGAAGAAAAGAAAGGAAGGGGTCAAACCGAATTCCTGGTTTAACTTGTTTGTGAATAAGATGACACCCAACATCTTGAAGCCGAGCCATTGGTAAACGTTTTAAGAGTAATAAAACATTAATATGCACGTAAAAATTACGATTGCATGCAATTCATATTACATCACAATATTACATGCTATATCATAATTTTCATTTCATCGTGGATGTGGAATGTTGTTGATTGTGGTAAGAAAAAATGTTTGAGAGACGTACGTGTCAACAAATACTATTCATTATACAATCTGGCATGTGTTTTATGCTAAGAACTTCTAAATATGCTATGATCACATAAACGTCGAATCAAATTTCCAATATTTTAATTTGTTACATCGTCATGCTTGTAACAAATTAAAATTCAAAAATAACGTTGGCACATCGCTTCATGTTGACAACGTTACAATCGTATTCACACACGTTCGTCTTGCTCTATCTCTATTCACAATTTTCTATTCTATTGCATAACACTTTTCTATAACAAAAACCAAACCAGACAGATAACAGCAGTAATAACGTATTAATTTGAATGTACAGCAATTACTAATTACAAACAATAACAATAATAAGATGAACAGCAAAATATTTTTGTTGCTTGTGCTTGGCGCGGTGTGCGCTAGCGGTATTCGCATGGAGAGTCAGACGTATGATAGTAATGCAGTTATTGCGCAAAACGATTTCAAAGTTCTGTCTGCTCACAAACAATTTGGCGTTGGTCATAAATTTGTGATGGTGTTGGCAATGCTTTTCACGCTTTTCTCCCAAGCAACTGGCTGGAATATGCTCAACGACGTTCACGATGGACATGGGCCGTGGCGTGATAATTTTGGTTCATCTGGTGGTCACAATTTTCGTGATTTGGGATCGATAAACGATGATTTACCGCCTCCTGCACCAGCACCACCGCCTCCTCCTCCACCTCCTCCGCCAGCACCTAACAACAACCAAAAACCATGGACATCCATGGTAGACGATGTTGATGAAAATAATCATGGTCCGTGGCGGGATGGCGCAGACCGACGTCCGTGGACTGCCGACAGACCTTCTAAGAGCGGTACTCCGGGTGGTGATGCTCCTCAAAAAACGTGGAAATCAATGATTGATCACCTCGATCCCGAAGACCGACCAACCGACGAGGAAATGTACAACTTCTTCAAGAGCATAATTCCTCCTGCACACCGCCCTGCAAAAACAAACTCTCAAATCCATAAAGCCTCACCTCATCTTGATATAGATCGAATTAAATTGCCAGATCTCCCGCCATTTGAGTATCAACAAGGAAGTAAAGTTCCTACATTCAATCAACACAGTTTACCAATTCCGCGTAACATCGAAATACCAGTTCCGCAATTTGACGGTCCACGTTTTGAACCATCATTTCCTAATGTCAACGACCCCGTAGTGAACATTAGAGTGTTGGAGAAATTTGAAAATTAATTATGGTCTGAAATCGACGTCAGAAAAATTAAAAGCTCTCAAAAATCGATGCTGGCACCGTTAAAAAATAAATTTGCGCCCTAAATTCGTCGTTTAATTTTCTCCCACTTTTTTTTTAATTACAAGGTTCCGCTCGAAATTACGCGACGCCCTTCCACGTGTCGAACGACTTGCACATTCGGGCTTGTTATTGGAGACGAAAAGCGGTGATTTTTATGTTGGAGAAATTTAAAAAAGATTGGAAATCGTATCTAAATTCGTTAAAATTCGTTCTAAAATCATTAATTTTGGTCGTTTTTTAATAATTTTCTCCCATTTTTTTTAATTACTAGGTGCTTGAGTATATGGGGGATGAACACGGAGGGAGAGTTGATCAGTACAAAGTCGAAATCAACAAAGAGGAGATCACGACAAAAGGGAAGTTTGAGAAATTTAGAGAAATTCGTCAGTACAAACACCAAAAGTCGTTCTAAAACCATTCATTTGTGTCGTTTTTTCATGTTCTCCCACTTTTTTTTGAAAAAATTACTAGGTTTGAATTTCGTGGGTACGATATTGATGTACAAAAAAACGGGCAGAAGTATGACGGAACGCTGGAAGAGGTGGAATCAACTATGAGGGGGGAAGTGTTTAACAAGCCATACGATGTAAATTCACATAATTGTCAC
>Ga0099798_10644_pt1 | contig 11132 bp, 7 predicted proteins | sample Uncmet_Sort29A_1_FD_89870 | JGI IMG/M metagenome (GOLD analysis project Ga0099798, IMG submission 89870) | Marine eukaryotic communities from CALCOFI LINE 67, Pacific Ocean - CN13ID_Sort29A_1 | ecosystem: Environmental > Aquatic > Marine > Oceanic | place: Pacific Ocean: Monterey Bay | collected... | reverse complement strand
CTCCAACTATTTAGACCCGATGAATTAGGCCCAGTGACTGAAGTAGATCCAATTGATTGGATCAGATTGGATTGATTGACCTTCCGCCTACCCTAAATAAGCCCCGCTAGGCTCCAAAGTTTTCCCTGAATCACACGGGCGAAAAGCCTAGTCATATATTTGGTACACGGTGGAGTTTTCGTAATTATATATTTTTTTACGGAAGGATATTGTTAGCCTCTTTTACCATCGATGTTTTTGATGTTGTTTTCATATGATATTTGATTTCATTTTGAGTATAAGTTGGATGCAAAGAATTAGGTGCAAAGTTCGAGTATCGACCAGAATCAGTTTTTGAAGATGTATTACAGCGTGCGTTTACGATTTTGTCTTTGATAGTTTTGCACTCATTTTGTGCGTTTTGTCTGGGAGTTTCTGTCAAGAAATCAATGAGAAATGGGAACTGAATCCGTATATTTTCTGTTACATCATTGCGAGTTTATTTTGGGAATGAAAATTTATTTGGTATGGAATTCTATGAAGGATCGATAATGTTTTTGTCAAGCCTTGGTCCTGATTTTCTTTGGAAATGGCGTATTTGTATATGAAATATGATGACGAATGACAATGGAAAAATAACAGATTCAGTACAGTTTCTTTCCTAGTTTAGAGAGAATAAAAGATAAATGGCTATTTGGGTTTGAGGAAAGAACTCTGATTTTTCATCTGATAATCAAGTTCTTGTGACCTTCTAGGTCTTCGGTGGATTTCAGGGTTAACATTCTGTACTGAATCCACATAGCCTGCGGCGACGAGTAGCGGTAAGCGGTCCTTCGGTTGGTATACGGTCTTATTAGCGTTTTTCCTTCGAGATTTCCTAATAATATAGTAGTGAAATATGGCACTTGCTATCAAGGCCGAAATTCCCGAGCTAGCCAATGAGGCTGGTTATGAAACTTGGAGGTTCCAGGTGATGGCCATCGTTAAGGCTCAGGAATTGTATGACATTGTGGAAGGACTAATTAGTGGTATTGACCCTCCTCCTGTGGTTTCTAATGCTAAGAGGGTCACGTTGGCGAAAATTGGTGCCAGCATCGTGGCCAAACTATCGGGAGAACCGCTGATTCATGTCCAGCAGAGTGGACATGACTTCCCTCCCGATATTATTAAGCACTTGGATTCGATTTACCGATCTGACTCGAAAGTGGCCAAGCAACAATTACTAGTGCAGCTCGTTGCCGAAAAGTACGATCCCAATGAGGAATCGTTGGAACAGTTTCTCGGCCGGAAGAAATCGTTGACTCACCAACGAGTGAAGGAAGTCACGGTGGAAGATCTTCTCATCCTGGGAATTACGACGACTTTGCCGGGGTGTTATGAACAAATTCTTTCTAATATTCGCACCCAAAACCTAGGTTACGAAGACATCCGGAAGCAACTGTTGGAATTCGAACAGGGCAGAAAAGCCGGAAAGACGGAGATGGAGGGCAACAAGATGAATGTTCTCGTTGCCGAAGATGGACCAGCCCGTGATTCTGAACAAGCTCCTGCAAACCCTTCCAATAACAAGATTCGTCGATTGGAGCGGCAAGTGCAACAGTTGACGAAGTCTGTTCGCGCTAACAATGCTATTCACCGCGGAGGAAATCAAGGTCATAATAATCAACAACGTGGCGGTGGCAGAGGTCCTCATCAACATCGCGGTGGAGGTGCTGGAGGTTTTCAACGAGGAAACGGAGGTCAAGGTAATCACCAACGAGGAAACGGATCCAACGGGAATCGTGGGTTTAGCGGCACCGGTCCAGTCAAGTGTTTTCGCTGTGGTAAATTTGGCCATAAAGAGGCGACTTGTCGAGTTAATTTAACTCGAAAATGAGTTGGTAGCCTAAAGAAAAAGGCTAATATTTGTAGGAGTAGTAGCACCCAATATGATGTGAATGATGATGATGATGAAATATTTCCTAGGGGGCGTGGGTATCATTCATTTTTGGGCGTGGCTGGTAATAATAATTCCGAGAGGGAAAGAGGTTTGGATCTGGAAGGCGGTGCAATTTTGGAAAATTTTGAATGCGATATGAGTGAAATTAATAGTTTTGTCTGCGATAATAATAGCGATTTTGGTGATAAGGCATGCGAATACAGTGGTGTTGATACGCTATGCCACATGATGCGGGTTGAAAATTGTAATAAACTAAAGCTGGGAGACTATACGAATAGGGATTGTCCATACGAGTTCTTTACTTGTGGAATGGGGAAATGTGATGTGCGCAAGGGTCATATCAACTTTGAAAAACACCCTGAGTTGGGAGACATTAGTACCGAGGGAATCGTTGATAGTGGGGCAACAGCTCATTTGAGCTCAAACAGATCCTTGTTTTCATGGCTTAGTAAAGATCCGACCGTTGAAATCTATGGGATAAGCGGGAAAATAAGCATGAAAGGTTATTGGGGAATGTTTCGGGAAAATAGTCTCGAACTTACAAGAGGAGTTTACCATCCTAACTGCCCCGAGTTGCTTTTGTCTTGCGGAGTGTTCCTGGACGAGGGGCATCACGTATTTATGAAATCCCGAGCGGATAGCAAGATAATCATTAATAAAGCACAACAGCAGGGGGGTTTTGTATACCCTATAGTTTGGAAGCGTTTGCCTCTTGTCCTTGTCTCGTTTGCCGCGTCCGCTTTTGGCGGCGGTTTAATTTCGGATTCCGCACCTAGCGATGAGTCTGCTATGTTAAGCAAGACGTTATTTACTGATAGGGAAATGGTCAGAAATGAACCATTGTTGTTGCATCGGAGACTCGGACATCTCCATGTAGCAGGACTTGATCCCGGGGTCTGTGACGAATGTTGCTTAGCCAAAGGCGGCAAAACAGCCTCGGGTACAACGAGACAAGACAGGTTCAAACCACAGAAACCTTTTGAACAGTGTGATGCAGATTTCTGGGGACCTGTCTCAGTAGCATCCATTAGACGGAAAAGGTGGGTTCTTGTGGTAATATGTGCTAAAATAGCATTTGTAAAGGTTTTTCCCCTAATTCACAAGGATGAAGCCCCAGAGGTTGTTGCACATTGGATTGATAGAATTCGGGCAGAAGAGGGAGTGTCACTCGAAGATCTGGTATTTCATCGGTTTAGAACTGACAATGCTCCAGAATTTCGAGGTGAATTCTCAAAGTGGGTAACTATGCTGATCAGGAATCACATCAAACCTGACTACAGCATCCCGTACACTCCTTCTATGAACGGAGTGGTCGAGCGCTTCATGCGCACGCTCGGAGAAAACCTAAAAGCAATGCTGGTTTCAGTCGATCAACGCCTTTGGTGTTTCGCTGCCGAGTATCTGTCCCTAATTTGGAATATACTGCCTAAGAAACGTTTTAAGGGTCTATCCCCGATGGATCTCAGGAGGTCAAGCAACAAGGCCGATGACCGAGGTTCCTACAACGTTTCGCGTCTTCGCCGGTTCGGATGTCTGTGTTATGTCTTAGACAATCGCGCTTTGTCTAAGCTCGCACCAAAATACTTGCGTGGAGTGTTTTTAGGTGTGTCAGACCGAAACTCTGGTTACCTCGTCGGAGTTTGGCGACGCAATTTGAGGTGTTCCGCGGGTGAGAAATTCGAAACTATCGAAAGCCGCGATGTTAAATTTGTTGAATCGGTCATGGTGCGTAATATTGACGACCTTCAGCTTAAGAATAAAGGTGCTTTTGTTATGTTTGATCCACTAGGGCCTGGTGTTTGGTCCTCGGAGGGTTCGGCCCCGGTGGCTGCTCCTAAGTCAGATGACGGGGAGTGTGCTCCTAGGATGTTCCGGCCAGGGCAAAACGTCAGTAACAGCGGTGAAAACCCCACTCCATCACAAACGTTGGAAAGGAACACCTTCCAACAACCTCATGGACAGATCGATTCATCAACCGTAAATAAGAAAGAATTGTTGAGTTCCCTTCTCGACCCCCAAATGCCGATCATGCCAAATCCTGAAAACATTGTTGAGAACAATGGTGTTCGTAAAAAGATGCGAGGACGCCCCAAAGGTTCCAAGGACAAGCATCAACGAACAAGGAAAAAGGTCGGTAAATACAAGAAAAGGTCCCGGATGCAAGCGTATTCGTACAACATAAATAATAGCAGTAGTAGTAGATCGCATCAAGGGATTAGTTTTAGCCGGAATGAGGATCACGTGCTTAATAGTATTGGTCAAGCAGACGAAGTTGCCGTCGCAAACCTCATTCAAACAGTGAAAAATGAGGTGGAAGATGCCGGGGAATTAGATAAAATCGACTGCTTTGTGACGTACTCCGAAGCATTTAACGGTCCAGACGCGGTTCACTGGATGGAAGCAGACAACAAGGAGAAACTTACATTGGAAGCCATGGAATGCTGGCGACCAATCACCGACCTTGACCGCCCAGACATAAAAGAAGTGGTACCGAGTGCAGTAATCTACACGCGGAAGAGGTGCGGCAAGTACAAAGCCCGATTGGTGGCGCTCGGGAATCGCCAAGCAGCCGATTCTGTTGGAGAAATCTACTCCCCCACCGTGTCTCACGTCGCCAATAGAGCATTGCTGGTACATGCAGCTGCAAATGCTCACCACGTTACTGGTTTTGACCTCACAGCAGCTTTCATCAATGCTAGCATGGAAGACGAACAAGTGTTTATGAGGCTTCCGAAACAGTGGTCGGTCGATAAGTTAAAAGGCGACATTGTTAAGTTACTCAAATGCATTTATGGTTTGAAACAAGCCCCACGTCGCTGGTTTGATACGTACGCCAAGTATTTGCGAACGCGCGGCTGGTCTTCGTGTCCTATGGAGCCTGGCTTGTGGCGCAAAGGAGAAATGCTTCTGTCTGTTTACGTAGACGATTCGTTAATTTGCGGCCCAAACAAGGATGATGTCTGGGCAGAACAAGACGATATTTTGGGGAAATTTAAAGGAAACGTAATTAAACCGGTGCACCAGCTTGATGGCGCCAATGTGGTGTGGGAAGTTCGAGATGTTCTAGGTGCTACACTTAAATACTGCCGATCTAAGCGTCGGATGAAGGTAATAATGGATGCTTACATCGACAAAATGCTGAAGAAGTGGAACATGGAGGACTGTCGTATTTATGCTACTCCTTGCGAGCCGTGTGACCTTTCCCAGGGCAAGGAGGTCGAGTTTCCTATTAAAAGTCTGTCGGGCGGATTACAGTGGATTGCTACGATTTGCCGTCCTGATATTCAGTTCGCCGTCCAACGTGTTCAGCGTGTTACCAAAGTAACTTCGGCTGTTGTCAAAGCAGCCAAGCGGATTCTTGCCTATCTGAAAGGCACGAAAAATCGTGGATTAGAATATAGTCCCCAAATTGAAGAGCAATTCCGGAAACAGTATCAAAATATACTGAAAAACTCTCGACCAACTAGTAGTCTTCCGAATACAGTGGTATTTTCCGACAGTGATTTTGCGGGGTGCTGTCAGACGTTGCGAAGTACTTCGGGTTCAATTATGTATTTTCGCGGTTGCCCACTGGCTTGGCGGTGCAAGCGGCAAACTATTCGTGCTCACAGCACTACAGAAGCGGAATATGTCGCAGCGCATGACAGTCTTGTTTTGCGTGAAGAACAAGGATACCTTTCCTGGATGCTGGAAGAAGAACAGCTGCCTTTTGTGATGTTTGTTGATAATATGAGTACTATTAAGGTTTCGCAACAAGTAATACCGACTAAAAAGAGCAAGCACTTCGCTTTAAGGTATATGAAAGTCAAGGAACATTGTGATCAACTAGCACATGTTCCTACCGGTGATAACAAATCTGATCCATTAACTAAGCCACTACCTAGTGACGCGTATTCTAAAATGTTGGCTAACATCTCAATTATGTACTTTGACGATCTAGATTCCGAATCTGACTTTGCTGCGTAACGTCAGTTTCGGGGGGGGGAATGTTAGCCTCTTTTACCATCGATGTTTTTGATGTTGTTTTCATATGATATTTGATTTCATTTTGAGTATAAGTTGGATGCAAAGAATTAGGTGCAAAGTTCGAGTATCGACCAGAATCAGTTTTTGAAGATGTATTACAGCGTGCGTTTACGATTTTGTCTTTGATAGTTTTGCACTCATTTTGTGCGTTTTGTCTGGGAGTTTCTGTCAAGAAATCAATGAGAAATGGGAACTGAATCCGTATATTTTCTGTTACATCATTGCGAGTTTATTTTGGGAATGAAAATTTATTTGGTATGGAATTCTATGAAGGATCGATAATGTTTTTGTCAAGCCTTGGTCCTGATTTTCTTTGGAAATGGCGTATTTGTATATGAAATATGATGACGAATGACAATGGAAAAATAACAGATTCAGTACAGTTTCTTTCCTAGTTTAGAGAGAATAAAAGATAAATGGCTATTTGGGTTTGAGGAAAGAACTCTGATTTTTCATCTGATAATCAAGTTCTTGTGACCTTCTAGGTCTTCGGTGGATTTCAGGGTTAACAGATATAAATAATAAATAACAATGATGGGATCGCTTATTAATGTACCCTGTGACAAAAGAAGGATACTTCCGCTCAAGAACTTCTAGTTATCTGGAGTCCTAAGTTAGCTTAGTTATGGTTAACCAGCTGGGGTCTGAATCAATTTTGATCTCCACATCCCTCGGATGAATTTCCGCCATTTCCTCCCGTATCTTTGGGCTCGTGATTCTTACTTGGACTTGGGGATTTTTTTTTGGGGGGGAGGTCTCCTGATTGGTAGTTGATTTAATTTACATGACGTTCTCTGATGAAATTGAATTCATTATCAGTCTCTGGGAGACTTTTCTCATTTCGAATTTCAGTATTCCTGACCCTGACTGATACTTGACTGGATTTAATAACATCATAATTTGTTTGTACTATCCAGTACGTGTTTTTGATTAAATTGTCTTATCGAATTATTCAACAACTCTAGAATGGGCCACCCGCAATGAATAGCACAACCATACTAGAATCCAACTGATTTCATTTTGTTTTTATTTATAAATTCGCAGCCTCGATACGGCTCAGCAACACAACGAAAATAAACAAAAAAAACGTAGTAAATATGGACAATAAACCCCATAAAAGCAACGCAAAAAACCGAATACATGGAAGCATCCCACCAATAACACTACTCGAATATCGAAAAACTACAAGGACGGGTAAAGAAAATACAACAAAAAATCACTACTACTGCGAAACAAATTTTCCTTTTTACAATTGGCATGAAACATTCAAAATTTCTTGCCAAAAACATTCAAATACTCACAAAAACAACAACTTTAACTGACAATTGCAAACCATCATCTAAACTGAACTGGAAACCATCCATCTAAAACTAAACTGGAAACAACGATCCTCCAATCCCCGAAAGAAACAACCCCTGACATCAAATTTTAATGGCTGAAACAGTTTTTTTTTTCCTCATTCTTGCCATCTGGCTTGGAGTTCTTGTTCGACACAGTATCAACACTGGCCATAGAAAAAAAACAACATCAACATTTCAACAGAATTCAAACAAAAATTGTCTTCTCTACATTTCAAAGAAACCTGAAATTATCTCTACATATGTCAAACGCTTGGGTATAAATAACTGAAGGAATAGTATTTGAATGAAGATCATATTTATGGAATCACGGAAGTAAACATGTGCGTTTTCACGCGCCTCTTTTCAAAAAAATAGCCAAAATATTTTCCAAAACAATGGTACTAAGTATATCATTTCATTATGATAATCAAGCATAAAAGTTCTCTCTATGTTAAAATTCACTGTCGTTTTGAAACAATGAATTCATTGCGGAATAGATTGCCAAAGATCTCATATTCATGGAATAACTATCACTGATCCTTTGATTCGACCAATGAATTCGGCCACCAAACCTCACTTATAATCGGCCGATATTAATTGAGAATCTGTAGACGTACAATGTAGTCATAGATAGGATGGTGTAAACATAGGATAACGTACTTAGCGATAGAATGATGTAATTAGCAATAGAATGATGTAATTAGCAACAGAATGATGTAATTAGCAATAGATTGATGTACTTCGCCGTAGAATGATGTACTTACCAATAGCATGATCTCCTTAGCCATAGAATGATGTAACTAAGTAGCAATAGAATGATGTAATTAGCGATAGAATAATCTACTCACCAATAAAACGATGTCCTCACCAATAGAATGATCTCCTCAGCCATAGAATAACGCAGTCATAAATCCTCTCATCGAATCCTCTCCCACTTCCCCACTCACTTCATCAAATACTCCCGATGACCATCCGTCCTGACGCTAATCTTTACTCCCAGACTCGCCCCTCCGCCGGTCTGCAGCACGGTTCCGTTGCGCAAATCGCCCAAAAACCCGCCACCGCCCAATGCTCGGCAGTAATACTCCGCGTTGGTAGCGCCGCTTATTTCGGTAAAACCGCCGTAGAAAACGCCACCGATACCCTTCGCGCCCATACAGCCGCACTTCCGATCGTCCTCGCCGCTGCCGAGATTCACGTTCGCAATGTTTTCCTCACGGAGAAGGGCCCAGCACGAGTGACTGGGGCGGGCTTGCGCATTGCGAAAGCACCGTTTGCAAAATGTGCCCTTGTCGCTGCAGCCCTGCGCGCCTGGTTTGGTTTTTTTGCTAGATTCATTATATTGCGATACTTTTTTACTTGGTTTTCTCAAACTAAACTCAGAAGAGATACTGAATTATCGCACGAGAACAAACACAACTGCTATGAGAAAGAATGGTCAGGTTAATGTGGCCGTGTTAAATGCGGTTTCATGGAGGAAACGTGAAATTTCCAACACGCCGGCCACACTCAGGAGAATTCAAATAATGCCATAAGGCAACCGCAAACAAACAAATAACAGAGGGACAAGCATCGAATATTACCAGTATTATGCGAAAAAAACGGATCAAAACAATCGGCACCCTCCTTGTCCGTGGCGCAGAGGCCTGGAAATTTGGCGGGGTTGCTGACGCGTACATCGCTCACCCGAAAGTCTAGTGCCGTCTGATCGAAAATGTCCGCGCCTTCAGGAACCTGCTTTTTACAACTTATGACATCATGTTTTCCTGTCATCAAAACTCTCTAACGAATAGCTACTGAATCGCGCGAGTAATTTGGAAAAGACCAGCATAGCAGCAAAACCGTTTTTAACCAGGAAACAGTCAGATACCTTGATTGACACCTTATTCGAGTTATTGCTACTTCTTCGAGGATAAATACTAGAGAGCATAGGATAAATACCTTGAATAGAGAGCATAGATACGGAATTGCTAGAAGATACCTAATTGCTAGCAAATGAATAAATATTAATAAATAGAATTCAAGTTCAAAACTTTCTACCTTAAATTGCACCCATTCATGTTGAAACTCCATCTTGACCCAGTAGTTACCGCTGGGCGTCCACTTGGGCGCATTCTCAGCATATAAGAGATGGAAATCGTCCCCATCGAACTCAATACCCTGCCCCAAACCAGCCGGCTCTACGCCGATTGTGTACCTGCGTTATAAGTATTGATTATGCATTGTAACCTGCATTGTAATTTGTTGTGGATGGATGGATGGATGGACGCGGTATGCACAGTGGTACCGGTGTTTATACTTTTAGGCATTGTTCTGATCATGTCACAAGCTTCATCATTCACATATCACCGCAATTGCCATTACCGCATCGTGACGCTGCTGACAAAAATTCAATATCTTCAGCCTACGCGAAGGAAAACATGGAAACCCTACGGTTGGACTATGTAAAAATAGCCAAGAACCATGCGGCTGGGTGCACCGTGGACCGCTCAGCAAGTCTCGTCTGTTCAGGCAGCGGCCCGCACTGGATGATGTCGCAAATGGTTGTTCCACCTCAATTCGATTCAAAACGGTTCAATGTAAGTAAAGCAGAAATCTCGCAGGGGGCTTTGAATACTGTAGAAAAAATCCTCCGAAAAATCCGGCGTTTCCCTCAACGTACACCGTCAAAACAATCTTCTCTCGCATGAGTGTGGGCAGTTTCTGCAGTGTATCCCAGGAAAATCTTTAAATACTCCCAACTGCTAGAAAACACCATACCCATATGAATTTGATTATAATTACGGTAACCCTGCGGTATTTATTCTTTTAATATATCACAACTACGAGAAAAAAACAAAACAGCGCACCTGGTTGCGCGCCATCATGAACTCGCAGAAGCATACTCGCGATCCGCGAGGATTTGTAGGTGACAGCCAAGCCCCGCTGGGTCTCGCCTATTCGATAGCCACCAAATTGCAAAAACGATTCGCCGATCATTACATTGCGCCTTTTTTTATTTCTTCTTTAGACGCACTTTTTAACAGCATTCCATAAAAAGAAAAGACCAATATTCCTTTCTTGAATGGCATATTTCAAAACAAAATCCATCTTTTTTCCAATCTTCCTGTCGATTTTATTTCCCCCCTTTCGCCGGGGCGTTTTAAATCGCGGTTCTCAATCGTGGTTCTCCGGCGAATTTCCCGGAAAAAAAATGTCCAAATCTCTCTACGCTTGATTTGCGCATTTTCTCACTTTCTAATCTAACTCAATCACAAAAACCAACACAAAATCACAAAACCCGCTGCCGAGCGGGTATCTCTCGGACCACAAAACCGGATTCCCAACTCTCAGCAGCAGATCTTCCTTCTCTTTCAGGTCACGGTACGTGTGCAGGTGGCCATCTTTGGTCCAGATCAGCATCGGCACTTGGATTTTCCGGTGCTGCAACACGAGCGCCTCCCCATTGTTGACCTCTCCAAGGCGCCAGTCACTGCAGAATTGCACGAACCCGTTCCCTAGGCCAATGCCGCGCGCCGGATTCATCGCATTCAGCGTCCAGAGACCGTTCGCGAAGTGCCGCTGCCCGAGCCAGCGCTGACCGTCGCCGTCCTCCGTGGCGGCGGTCAACGCGTTGCCCTCCCAGTCCTTCAGCGTTTGGGTTTCTGTGGTTTGTTGCTGCTGTTGGGCTGCCCCGGATTCTTGTCCAGGATCTGGCGGATTCTGTCGATTTTGCTCTGCAGTCTGAAGTAGCTCTTGTTCTGTGGCTTTTTCGCTGTGAATTAGCTCGTTTTCTGTGACTTTTTTCTCGTTCGTTTCTTCAAGTTGCAGAAAGGCCTGAATGTGCTCATTTTTCACGTTTGTCATAT
>Ga0099798_10643_pt1 | contig 11134 bp, 15 predicted proteins | sample Uncmet_Sort29A_1_FD_89870 | JGI IMG/M metagenome (GOLD analysis project Ga0099798, IMG submission 89870) | Marine eukaryotic communities from CALCOFI LINE 67, Pacific Ocean - CN13ID_Sort29A_1 | ecosystem: Environmental > Aquatic > Marine > Oceanic | place: Pacific Ocean: Monterey Bay | collected... | reverse complement strand
TTCGCTCTTGCTTCTCTCTCTTTCTTCTTCTTCTCACGTTTCTTTTCTTTCCTTCTTCTTCTTCTCCTTTTCTCTTCATTCTCAACAGCCAAGAACATCAGCGGAGAGAGATGGAAATGCGTGAAGATCGAATGTCTGGCCTAGCACCTTCGTCCTTTCTACATCCTACTACAAGCATCTCTTCTTCCTCCTCTTCTTCTTCTTCCTCTTTTCCCTCCTCTTCTTCTTCTTCTGCCACCACCACCACTTCGTTCCTTAGCGCCAGAAGTAGTGGTAATGGGTTAAGTCCTCGTAAAGATGTAAATGTCAATACTTCTGCGTACGCACCGCAACGACAGCAGATGGGGAAGAGGGGAGGGAAAGGAATACACGATCATCAAGAGGAAGAAGAAGAAGAAGAAGGAAGAGGAGGAGGAGGAGATAAAGGAGGAGGAGGAGGAGAGGAACGAGGACCGCGAAGACGAGGGAGAGGGAGAGATGATGATCATTATCGACCCCTTCTTAATCAAGATGATGAAAATAACGCAGAAGGCGAGCGAGATCGGCAGCGAAGAGAGGTGGAGCCGATGTATCTACGCTATCCTACTCCTACTAGCAAAATCAAACGTCATCATCATCGTCATCATCATCATCATCATCATCATCGTCATCTTCATCCACGCGGTGAGTGCAGTGGTTCTAATCGACGGCATAGTGATGGTGACAGTAGTAGTCATTATCTACAAAGCATCGGCCGAGGTGATAATACAGAAGACGATGAGGAAGAAGAAGAACGAGGAGGAGGAGGAGGAGGAAGGAAAGGAGGAGGAGGAGGGTGGATGTCCCAGCCATCTTCTCCACCACGTACGCCCGAAGTCGAGCTCTCGTTTCGTACCGGCGTAATGATGGAAGAATTAATTGATACGAGGTAAGCGGAAAACAAGAGGATGAAGAAGAGGAGGAGGAAGAAGAGGATGAAGACGAAGAGGAGGATGAAGAGGAGGATGAAGAGGAGGATGAAGAGGAGGAAGAGGATGAGAAGGAGGAAGAGGAGGATGAAGAGGAGGATGAAGAGGATGAAGGGTGAAGGGCGAAGGGTGAACACAAGGAAAACAAGTGTCAAGAGGAAGGGAACCAATGACTGATCATATACCGCTCATCGCCATCTAATCCGTACCTAATTTTTTTTTAATTTTTTTTAAATTTTTTTTTTAATTTTTTTTTTAATTTTTTTTTTTAATTTTTTGTTGTTTTATTTTTAATTTCAAACAAGCCACCATCGACCGTCCTTTCAGATGGGTGTCACGGGATTCGTAAAATCAAAACGACCGGCCGTGCCCCTTGGGAGGAAAGTAGAAGTGAACGACGAACAATTAGTTCTCTTTCGGTAAGTTGATCATATGATGATGATGATGAAGAATGAATGAAGAATGAATGATGATGATGATGATGAGGATAAGGAAGATGATGATGATGAAGAGTGAATGATGATGATGATGAAGAGTGAATGATGAATGATGATGAAGAGTGAATGATGAATGATGATGATGAATAATGGTTAGATTAAGATTGAGAAAGAACGCCAAGATCCTCAACGAGACCATCACTTTTCTTATCATTCTTCTTGTACTTCTCTCTTCCTCCCTCTCTCCCTATCCCCCCTCTACAAAAACAATAAAATAAATAAAAAATAATAATAAAAAAAACAAGGAAACGGGTAACTGCGTTCGTCCGACGACGCAAAGTCATCTCCAAGCCACAGTACGACGTGTTAAAGTTTCGGCATCGGGTGAATTGTATGTCATCTTCCCCTCTTTTGCCCGAAATATTTTTCAGGATGAAGACTTCTGATGTCTCTTCTCTTCTTCTTCTTCTTCTCTCTTCTTCTTCCTCTTCTTCTTCTTCTTCGTCTTCTCCAGTTCTTCTCTTCTCTCTTCTTCTTCTTCTTCTTCTTCTTCTTCTTCTTCTCTTCTCTTCCTCTTCTCTCTTTTTCTCTTCTTCTTCTTCTTCTCTTCTCTCTTCTCTCTTCTCTCTTCTTCTTCTTCTTCTTCTTCTTCTTCTTCTTCTTCTTCTTCTTCTTCTTCTTCTTCTTCTTCTTCTTCTCTTCTCTTCTTCTTCTCTTCTTCTTCTCTTCTCTTCTCTCTTCCTCTCCTTCTTCTCTTCTCTCTTCTTCTTCTCTTCTCTCTTCTCTCTTCTTCTTCTTCTCTCTTCTCTCTTCTTCTTCTTCTTTTCTTCTTCTTCTACCTCTCTTCTCTGTTCTTCTTTCATGTGAAAATGGCTCTTATTTGTATAGTGTGTATTGTTGCTCGCGAATTGACGCGCAAGAGAGTTTTGTTGTGTATAGTCTTTAGTCTTTATTGTTCATTGTTTGTATTGTCGTGTGTAGATTGGTGTTAGTGTTTTTTTGCGGAGACCGACATAAAAAAAAGTCGATAATAATATTTTACTTTTCGTTTTTTTTTTGTTTCCATTTTCGTTTTACTCTGTTCTTGTCGTAGCCTCATCCATATCACTGTTCATCGTTAAATCTCTCTCTCGCCCTCTCTCTCTCTCTCGCCCTCTCTCTCTCTCCCTCTCTCTCTCTCTCGCCCTCTCTCTCTCTCTCGCCCTCTCTCTCTCTCTCTCCCTCTCTCTCCTACTCCTGTTTTCTTTGTTTCTTTGTTTCTTTCTTTCTTCCTTCCTTCCTTCGTTCTTCATCCTAGCACTAGCACAAAAGTCAAATACCCAACTACGTCATTTCCATTGTCCTGCCCTGTCCCTTTTTTTTTTCTTTTTCGTTTTTTCGGTGGGTGGGGTTAGGTGGAATGACGAAAGAGAGAAATTCATTCGTCTTTAAACATGGTAGAGTATTCAAATCCAACCTTCTCTCCCTTGCCCATCGCTCCGCGAGTGAGAAGGGCGTTATGCGCCTTCAAGCGAATAGAATTAATTTTGATAAACCCAGCTGCCTCCGTCGGGTCATAGCCTCCCTATTTATATTATCGTAGAGAGAAGAGAGTGTTTCAAGGCGGATGGTTAGATTAGAAGAAGAAGAAAGAAGAAGGAGAAGAAAGAAGAAGAAAGAAGAAGAAAGAAGAGGACATTAGAAAAAGAGAGAACGATGACGCATATTATAAACACCTTAAAACAAAACGAAGAGAAAAGATGAAGAAAGAAAGAAAGAGAAGAAAAGAAAAGAAAAGAAAGAAAGAAAGAAAGAAAGAAAGAAAAGAAAAGAAAAGAAAGAAAAGGATGACAACGAATGCAAAAAAAAGAAAAAGAAAAAAAAGAAAGAAAAAAAAAGAATGAAACGAACGAAGAACACCGTACCTCATAATCCATAGATGATAGATCCTTGTCATACAAAGACATTGGTGACTCGCGTGACACGGCATTCACTCCGCCTTTGAATACCTGAAGGCCCACCTCCCCCGTTACCGACGTCTGGCTCTCTCGAATACAATTTAACATATATTTCATCTCCGGTGAAAACCAGAAACCGTTGTACACCGCATCACTTTCGGGAAGGAAAAACAAAACAAAAAAAAAAGAGAGAAAAAAAAATATATCCGTGACGTTTGATGGCAAAGAGAAGGGTCAGAGAGAGTAGAGAGAGCATAATAGATGGAGAGAGTGAGAAGAGAGAGAGAAGAGAGAGAGAAGAAAGAGAGACAGAGAGAGAGAAGAAAGAGAGAGAGAGAGGGAAAGAGAGAGAGAAGAAAGAGAAGAGACAATGAACGCGAGAGAGAGAGAGAGAGAGAAGGGGAGAAAAGGGACGTTTCATTGCCCTTCTTCCCCCCTACTACTTTCCTTCCCTCTCTTCCTCTCCTCGACTTCACTTACCTAAATTTCGCCGATATCATATCTCTCAGTCTTCGCACTTCCCGGTCCATCGAAATTCCTTCCAAATCCATGTGAGCGGCCCATAGAATGGTGCCTCCAGGTGTCTCATACGCACCTCGGCTCTTAATCCCGACAAAACTTTTGTTTTTAAAAGAGAAGAAAAAAAAAAAGAACGACATTTCATTTCATTTCATTTCATTTCATTTCGAGAGAGAGAGAGAGAGAGAAGGGAAGAGATAGAGAAGGGAAGAGAGAGAGAGAGAGAGAGAGAGAGAGAAAAGAAAAGAAGAGAGAATGAGATGTAGCCTGTACGACCAACAAAAGACAAGTGTTCTTTCTCACTTTTCCTTTCTCTCCCTCAACTCAGATATTCATCTCTCGTATATCGACGGATGAATCCTCTCGTTCTCTCGAAAGAAAAAGAACAACGTACCGATTTTCCACAATATCAATTCTCCCCACCCCGTGCGCCGAACCAATATCATTCAACTCGTTAAAAACCTCCAGAGGGGAACAACTTCGGCCGTTCACCCCAGTCGGAACTCCTTTTTCAAAAGCTACTCGCACCTATTAAATATTTAAGAGGGTGGTTGATAGAGGCAAAGTTGAGGAGGAGGAGATTGGATCAGAATGAGAAAAAAACGTGGGGAAAGAAAAAAATGGGGCGGGGGGAGCAGAACCGGAGAGTAGAGGAAAAGAAAGGGAAAGGGCAAAGGGAAAATTGGAACTATCAAAGTAGTACAATGAACTTTTCATGAAGAGAAAAAAAAGAAAATCGCCAACAATTTCTCTTTCTTCCTCTTCCTCATTCTCTCATATTTCTCTCATATTTCTCACCATTTCCGGAGAATCGGGACCGTCAGCCGGGGAGGTAGTCATACGCCACATCTCTTCCGGAGGCGGGCATAACGGATCCTCAAGAACACCACTTTCGTACGAAATGTGCATCTATTCATATATTATCAAAAAGGAATATTTAGGATCGATTAGTAGAGGGTAGATGCCGAGAAAGATAAGAAAATAGAAACTTAAAAACTTAAAAAAATATATATAGAGAGAGAGAGAGAGAAAGATGAAAAATAGTAGAGGATTGATAGTAGTGCTTACCATATTGTCATCCATGGAAAAAGGTTTGGCCTGCCCGTGTCCCTCGATAGGGATACCGTTCTCTTTAGCATACTCAAGCATGTCTTGGTTGGCAGCAATGATGGGAGTCGAAAATGGAAGAAAGAAAGAAAAAATGAATAAATGAATGAATGAAATAAAGAGAGAGAGAGAGAGAGAGAGAGAGAGAGAAAGAGAGAGAGAGAGAGAGAGAGAAAGAGAAAGAGAGAGAGAGAGAGAGAGTTTTTGTTCCATAACTTTGTGTCGTTCGTTCTATGACGTACCAGAGCGTCCTTGGAACTGCTCTAGAAACTCCGGGTTTCGCCACGGGGCCACGACAGAGATCTTCGGCGCAAGAGCGTAGAAAGAGAGTTCGAATCGAACCTTTGGGAACAACCAGGCGAGTATTGAGGATGAAGGAGAGGGAGAGAGGGGACGGGGGTGAAGAATATTAGGTTCTTCTTCTTCGTCTTCTTCTTCTTCAATTTTTTTCTTCTGCGCTGTTCTCCTCCTCTGCCACTTCTCTCTCTCTCTCTCTCTCTCTCTCTCTCTTCTTCTGCTCGTTATTCTTCCTTCCCCCAACAATCAATCATTTCCTCAGCCCCCCACCCCCACCCCCCTAATGACTTACCTGATCATTTCCCTTCCCCGTAGCACCATGTCCCAGAGAAGTACAACCGTGGTCCACTGCCGCCTGCATCGCTCCCTTTGAAATGCACGGTCGCGCCAATGACGTGCCCATCAGATATCGCCCTTCGTAGAGGGCGTTTGCTTGCGCGGCGGGAACGATATAATCTTCCACAAATGTTTGACGAAGATCCCCAACAATACAATCAAGCGCGCCAATTTTCTTGGCTTTCTCTTGAGCATACTCAAAATCTTCGTCCTGGCCGAGGTTCGCCATGTAGCAGACGACGTCATATCCCTGTTCGATTAACCAGTGAAGGATGACCGATGTGTCGAGCCCGCCCGAGTAGAGAAGAAGCAACTTCTCGCGTCCCGTCGCGGCTGATGCAAGACCTCGAGTCTGAGAAGAAGAAGAAGAAGAAGAAGACGAAGGGACCAATGAAGAGGAAATAGAAGAAACATTCCGCCATTGCGAAGAAGTAGAGAGGGAAGAGAGAGAACGAGATACTTGACCGACGGTGGCCGGCTTCGCTCCCGTATTAACGGCGGAGGTGATAATCGACGCCGCTGTGCGGGGCGCCGGGATGCGGGCGAATGCACGGCAACGAGAGACGAACTGCATGATTCAATATAAATTTATATATTCAAAAGAGAAATTAAATATTCAGTCACCAATTTCGGCCAGCAAAAATCAAGAGAGGACGATGAGAGAAGAGGATATATATATTCCAACACAAAGATAAATATATATGAGGAGGGAGAGGTGGGCGACCAACGACGAGGTTGGGAGGGTAGGATGCGAGTTCTCCGGTGTCGATTAAGAATCGTCAATTTCCGTTTTGGTTTCGTCTGAGATGCCGTTAAACACAAGGAATATGGAGGTACATAAAAAACAATTATAAACAAATTCACAGTAAAATATTATGAATTATATAAACTCGATGAAGAATGAAAAGAAGAGAGAGAGAGTGACAATACGATAATAATGACGTGCAAATAATAATTGTGAGGTCGCGAGCGAGGAGGAGCGGGGAGGAGGAGGAGGAAAAAAGGAGAACGTACCTACCACCTACTACCGCACTCCACCTACCACCCAGTCGACATAGTTGGATATTCGCTATCTACACCGTACTAAATATAAGCGGTAGTGAGACTGACCCCATTTAACATCCACTTTTCCCCGGCTTTTTTCGCTTTTTTCGTTTATTTATTTGTTTGTTTCGTGAGCACAATTAAACACGTACTATTTATTTCGCTTTTAAAAAAAGAGAAATATCAAAAATCTATGTGATGCTTGATAGTGAAATTGATGATCGATGTGTGCGGTGCTGCAGGTTGGTGGTCGTCGGTGGTGGTGGTGGTGGTGGTTGGTGGTTGTTATTATCATCAGCAGTGTTGTAATGATGGTCATCGAAATTGGAAATTTCAAATTTTTATAAATAAATATACATACCGAGAACAATTTATAAAAGTCACGTGAGAGAACCAAAGGAAGGAAGGAGAACAGAAAGAGAAGAAGCGGAATAGGATGACGCATCATCAATCTAAATCATCCCCCCCTTCCCGCAAGAATCTTGAGCAGTGGTTAGGCACGCAACGGCATGGCGATATGCTGTGGGCGGCCATCCAGCGGACCGCCTCGGATCTACGTCGTCACAAGTTACGCGGTTCCTACGACGTCGCCAAACGAACGGCAGAGCTCTTACGAAATTTTGTGGGTGGTAGTAGATGGCCGACGGCAGCTGTTCTTATGGAGAGAATTAAAGAGTTAGGTCGTTTTCTCTCGCGAGCTCAGCCAATTGAATTGACGGTTGGCAATATCGTTCGTCGCGTGCTGTTTATCGTGCGGGAGGCCGTGCGGGATGCGGCGGGAACGGGCACGGACGGTGGGCGATCGTCGTTAGTGCGGCAGAGTACGCTAATTCCAGAGACTTGTCTTGATTTGGGTACGTGTTTTGTATTATAATATAATAAGTCGTTGTATTCTTCACCTCTCTGTTTGTATGCATCATATTCGTGCGCTCTCTCTTTGTTCCTCCACCTCCACCGTAACTAATCCCCTCCCCCCCAAACACACTATCCCTGTCATCGTTTTCCTTCTCTCCTTTCTTTCTCTCTGGTTATTTTTTTAATCATATTTCCTTTTCGTGTTGTGGTCTCCGTCCTTCCTTTTCTCTCTCTCTCTCCCTCTCTCCCTCTCTTCTTCTCTTTCTCTCTTTCTCTCTCACATCTCATCTGGCTGATGGATGGTTTTTCATTCGGTGCCATAGGGTCAGCCATGGCCGATTTAGACTTGTCCGACGACGAGCCTAGCCCGTCCGCTCTGACCCCGGAGATCCCACGAGGAGGTAGTCCCGTCCGTACCAGCAAGAACAAAGGAGGTATAAGGAGGAGGAAAGGAGGGCGGGAAACATCTTCACCATTTGAAGTGACCGCCGATAAAGAGCTCCGGACTCATTTAAAAGAAGGAATTGATGAGCTAATGAATGAACTGGACAATCTTTATAATCCTATTCGCTCCCAGGCTCTGGATGTCATTCACGCCAATGAGGTGATTTTGACGATGGGTCGTTCTCGAACCGTGTTAGAATTTTTAAAAGCAGCCGCTGGCATTAGCTCGAATGCCAAGAAGAAGAGAGGCGCGGATCAAGGCCGGCGGTTTCAAGTAATCGTGGCGGAGAGTGCGCCCCTCTATAACGGGCAACACATGGCGACGCTGCTGGCAGAGTGTGGGATTGAAACAACGCTCATTAATGACAGTGCTATTTTTGCAATGATGGCACGCGTGAATAAGGTGAGGTCGAGAGAGAGAGAGAGAGAGAAGGAGAGAGAGAGATGGACCAATGTAGAGTGTATGTGCGTCTGCGAAAATCAACTCATGTATATGAACCAATATTGGTGTCTCTCCCTCTCTCCCTCCTCTCTCTCCGGCTCTCTCTCTCGCTTTCCCTCTCTTTCTTCTCTCTATCCCCCTTTCTCCCTCCCTCCCTCCCTCCCTCCCTCCCTCCTCCTGCTATCTCCCTCTCTATTTCCTCTCTCTCTATATATTTATACACATACGTAATGATATTTGATGAAACAATATTATTAACCGGACGAGTAGGTTATTGTTCCCTGCCACGCCGTGATGGCGAATGGGGGAATTTTTGCCCAAAGTGGGATGCGAATCGTGGCCCAGGCGGCCAAGTTTCACGCAGTTCCTTTAGTGTGTATTACAGGACTTTATAAATTATGTCCGGTATATCCTAATGAAGAAGGTATTTTAAATGAACTCACGTCCCCGGGGGCCGTGTTGCGCTTTGAAGATCGTGCCGGGAGAGGGATAGGACGATCCGGAAATGTCGATGGCGACGAGAATAATTCATCTTCATCATCATCTTCTTCTCTGTCTGTCATTGATGGAACATCATCTTTATCATCATCATCATCATCGTCATCAGCCGTAGCAGCCGCAGCGGCAGAAAGTGAGAGGGCGCGGCGTGAGCTGGAGGAAGATGCATTGGGAACTGATTTATTAGAAGTAGTGAACCCTGCCTTGGACTATATTCCCCCTGATTTAGTCAATATCTTCATTACGAATCATAGCGTCATTCCATCCGGAGAGAGTGGAGCCGGAGGGCACCAACCTAGTTATATTTATCGTCTTCTCTCTGAGTATTATATATGGCCTGGTAACTAGTAACTGAATACGATGGGTTTCATTTTCATTTATCGTAGCATTAATAAAATAATAACTTCTTTATTTACCATTGTTGTTGAGGGGCGGGAGGAGAGAAGAGAAGTAGAGAGAGAGAAAATTCTACTTTGATATTTGATATAAGGTGGGTAAGTAGTGGGTGCTTCATAGGCGGTAGATAGTATTTTGGTATAGTATAGTAGGTCAAAGAGGAAAACGGGAAACGGGGGGGAAAAAAAATAAAAAAAGAGGGAAAAAAAAAGTTTGTGCGTCGTGCGATGTAGATGGCGAAAAAACGGGGGAAAAGAGGTGGAGGGATCGGGGGGGCGGGAGAGAGAGAGAAAACGAGAAAACTTTATTTTAGTGCAGTGTAGATAGTGATGCCTGTAGAATGGAAGATGTGCCAAAAGTGATCCCAGAGGAGAAACGCTTATAACTTGGATCTCGGAGTTTAATTTCCAAAATACGTGTATTTAGTATAGCGTAGATACTAACAAAATATTATACTAGTCTCCTCTCCAAACTCCCCAAAACCGTTGCGCTCCGCCGCTTCTCTCTCTCGCCCCGTCCTCTCCCTCCTCTCCACATTTCCACATCGCGTCATGGCATTTTCGTTGGATCGGTTTATAAATATAAAACAATCGTCGCATATAAAACATTCATCGACCTAATCGTTCTCTCAAGATCGATTGATGACTGGGTCTTGTTTCCCTGTGTGTCAAAACTGAGGAAGTGGTCACGTCTCTTTGCGGGTCACGAGGCCAGTCCAAGCCGATTGGCTCAATAACGCTCTCCCTGTCTGTCTGTCTCCCGTTTCTCTCTCTCCTCCTCCTTTGTTCCCATCACCTCTCATTCACAACATAGTGACGGGTTGGCGCGATTAATTTGAGATAGATCTTCACCCTTTACAATTGTTCCTATAATTCCTATATATTTTGAATAATGAGAGAAGCGGAACGGGGGAGAGGAGGTAACTCTGACTCTCTCGTTGAGGCCTTACAGGGCTTGCACCTGGCCTCGATTCAAAGCGCAGATGTTGATTTGTTTACGGTCGACGCAGAGCTGGCAGAGGGAGCCAGCTCCTCTTCTACGACTCATGATATTAATAACCAAGACGATCATGAGAATGGCAATATTGATAAAGGAAGCTCCCCTTCAAAATTAATTTCAATTCAGGCGCTTCAATGCCTCTTGCGAGAGTTGATCGCCTGGGACCGACGAGACAAACCGTCTAACCGAGCTATCTGGGCTGCTCTCTCTCGCAGTCGCTCTCTTCTTCTTTCCCGTGATAAGGGCGTGGGAGGAGGAGCAGGTGCTGAATTAGAAGGACCCTCCGTTCTCCGGACGTTGATATACCGTCTTCACACGCTCATGCGAGGCTCCAAATCTTCTGGAATCGCTCCTCCTTCTTCATCTTCATCTTCGTCGTCATCATCATCGTGTTCTCTGAGTGAATTGACGAACGACGAAGACCAAGATGAATCTTCGGGGGGGAAGGAGAAGGAAGGGACGGCAATGTCCGAGTCAAATTCGGAGTCGTCTTCTTCCTCTTCATCTTCATCTTCGTCTTCCTCATCTTCATCTTCATCGTTGACGCCGTGTACTCCTTATCATCATCTTCACGTCGCTCTCCTCGCGTCCCGTATCTACGCTGTACTTCTTCGCTTCCCCGGCGCCGTGGCCTGCGGGGCCCTCAACGAAATGGTAATGTCTCAGCTCATCCTCGCCGCCCGAGAGGCAGCTGCTATCTCTCTCCTACCATCCTCCCTGTCTTCTTCGTCTTCGCGGAACCAAGCGAGGGGAAAGGCACGAGGACGAAAGAAAGGAACAGGGAGAAGGAGAAAACGGCGGAAAGTAGACGGAGCCGGAGCCGGGGAAGGAGGGGAGGGACTAGGGGAAGGGGAAGAGGAGGAAGAGAGAGAAGAG
>Ga0099798_10642_pt1 | contig 11140 bp, 6 predicted proteins | sample Uncmet_Sort29A_1_FD_89870 | JGI IMG/M metagenome (GOLD analysis project Ga0099798, IMG submission 89870) | Marine eukaryotic communities from CALCOFI LINE 67, Pacific Ocean - CN13ID_Sort29A_1 | ecosystem: Environmental > Aquatic > Marine > Oceanic | place: Pacific Ocean: Monterey Bay | collected... | reverse complement strand
AAAAAGATTGGAAATCGAAATTTCGTGCCTTACAACGTCAAAACCGCCGTTCAAAACGTCAAAATCGTTAAAATTCTTCCTACAAAATTATTTTAATTTTTTTTCTAGGTCGGATGAGGACATCCAGTATCTCTGGCCGCGAAACAGGCAAAGCATCGTCGACGAGGACAAGAAAAAGATAAAGAAAATCCGGGAGAAACTGCGGCCGGCCATGTGCACTTTTAGTCAGCTTTTTCCTAGTCCAGCAAGTGACGAACTAGCCACTGACGAGCTTTTCGCCTGGGCGCATTACACAGTCATGACGCGTGGGTTTTATCTGCCTGTAGGAGTTAATGACGAAACCGTGCTCATGCCATTTGCTGATCTCTTCAATTTTAAGCCGAGCAATACCCAGGGCGTATGGGATAAGCAGAGCCGGTCTTACAAATTTTTCGCGTGTGAGGATCTCCGAGAGGGTGAGGAGGTTTTTGTTTGTTATGGGAGGAGGCGGAATTGGGAGTTATTGTATACGTACGGCTTTGTTGTCAACCCGAATGAGGACGATTCTATTGATATAAACCCCGAGTTCGATGCGTCCCTAAACGTTTCAGCACATTTGCTGGAGTTTATCACCGGACACGATTTGTTGAAATTTTGGTCAGTAGATAGGGATGGAGAGCTGTCACATAATTTACTTGCCGCGTTTCAGGTCTTGTTTTTGTCTAAAAGTTTGGGAGGCGTCGTCCCACCACCGGAGCAACAGGTGCAGAAAATTTTATACGGTGAGGGCGCTAGTGAGAAGGTTGAAAAGGCTGCAAAAAAAGCGATTTTGATTATGCTTAAAAACGTGCGGCAGACGTACGGCCAGGACGTGCCGGAAGTTAAAAACGCAGGCGCGTTGCGAACTGCTAGTGATTTAGGGGTTGGAGAAATTGAAAATCGAAAAAGATTGAAAATCGAAATTTCGAGCATTTTGGAGCCCTGAGGGCGTCTGCGAGTAAAAAAGAGGTCTAACTACATGTCGATTTTATTTTTTTGGGCCGGGATTTTTTATTGTTTTGGTACACACAATTCTTTCCAAAAATTTGTTGCGAACCTAATTTTGGATCCCAAAAAACTTGACCACAGGAAATTTGAAAATTTTGTTTAACAATTCGCAAACGCCAAAATCGATCTCAAAAATTAAAAATCGACTCCAAAATCATCAAAATCGTCTTTCAAATCGCCATTTTAATTAAATTTCTCCATTTTTTTCAAAAAAAATTACTAGGTGTGGCTGCAAGCGGAAGGTTTAACTGGCCCACAGATAGACATGCTCTTAATGCGCGAGGGAGAGTTGGAGAAATTTAAAGTCAAAATCGAAATTTCGGTCATATTTGGGCCCTGAGGGCGTTTGCGACGCCAAAAATGATGTCTAACTACATGTCTATCGAAATTCGGACCCCCAATTTTGTTCCAGAATTTTTTTTTTTTGGTACGCGAAAATTTTTCAAAAAAAGTGGTGTGGACTTCTTTTGGGATTGCAAAATCTTTGACCGCAGGAAATTTGAAAATTTTGGTTAAAAATTCATAAACGCCAAAATCGTTCCAAAAACGTTAAAATCGATGCCAAATTCGTCAAAACCGTCGTTCAAATCGCCATTTTAATTAAATTTCTCTACTTTTTTGTTCAAAAAATTACTAGGTTAGGCATCATCGACCTTGCTATCCAAAATCTGGAATCCAGCATTAGTGATTAAAATAAGTAATGTGGGTATGCTCCTATGTGGGATAGACTCTTAACTAGGCAGACGGTTTTTAACTAAGTGCACATCCATCAGACCCGTCTACGCCCTCTATGCCGTTCTTAAAATAAGTAATTAATATTTAATATAATTTAAATATAATTAGTAATTATAACTCAAGAGAAATCAATCTAATTTGACACTTCAACTAAATTAACTAATCAGTCATTTGCTCAACAGATTTTCAGTTCCCCTCTCTCATAATTGTTTTCTGGAGACCGTTGTCGTCGAGTGTCGTCGCGTGCGTGTAAATATTTGAAATTTTACTTTTAAAAATTACTTTACAAAAATATTTAAATTAATAAAAAAAGTCGACGATCGTTCCGATTCCGCAATCTCCGCTCAAGCCGTCCCCCACCGGCGTCACCGCGACGGGTTGGATTATATTTTTGAACATCATTAATTAATTTAAAAAGTGAAATGGATGCCGATTTCTAATTAAAATTCGGTCCAAATCGCTTCCAGAACACGTTTTGCGAATTTATTTTGATGCAAAATCACCATTTTACTCAAATTCATTTTCCACTAGGTACTGCTGTTTTTGGTGCACACTTGAAACCTAAGCAGTTCCAGAGCCCGGCCCGACCCGGCCTCATTCCGCCGTCCCCGCTTCGACGCGTCCCGGCTTCCCCCAGCATCGGTAAAAGTCCGCGCAAGCGCATTGCGCTTCCTGAGGGCATCCAGCAATCACCTTATCATAAGTCGGAAAATTAAATTTAAATCAATTTTAAATTTTATTTTGATTTTCAAATGTTCAAATTTATGAAATTTAAAATTAATAGGTTTGGTCGCGGGACAGAGGAGCGTGCACGCGATTTGAAGGACCCCCGCAAATGGGCCCAGATGCAAGTCACCAGTACGTTTTTTTTTAACGATCATACCAAAACGGCAAAACCGATTTTCGATTTCTTTTCGGCATAATTAATTTTGGTTTTGCGTTTTGCGCTGCGGGGCTATCGGCCAGTTTTCGGTTGTGGGTTTGGCCGCGGTTCTTTTTATTTTTTTATTCAATAAAAATTAAAAAATTAATACTAATTATGTCCAAGGTACATTACCGAAGTTGGAGGTGCCCAAAGCCCGTAAATAATAACTACAGAATCAATTAAATTACAAAAATAATTTTTTAATTACAAAATTAATTATATCCATTGCCATTTTGTTAAAATTAATGTAATTACGTAATACGTCTGTATAATATTGCCATGCAAAAAATACATGCCAATGTAAATTATGATTCTTTCTTACAAGTTTTTGATAGAAATTAATTAAAATAATTTTTAAAAAATAATAATTTGTAGTTGTCATCCGTTCTTCCAAATTCCAAAATATAATTACCACCAAACAGTAGACAGACAAAACCAAATTTGTACAGATAGAAAGTTACAGCGTTAATTACATAATTAATTAGTTAAAATTATTCCGTAAATAATAGTATATTAATTAATCTTATTTTTAATTAAACAGCAGCAGTTGTTACTTGTAGAAAAAATTAATTGCAAAAAAAATTTAAAAGAGTTACATAATAAAATTAAATGCGTGCGCTTAGTTCCTGAATACAACTAACTACTAATGCAGACTCTACATTACTAGTTATGATCACGCAAAAATAAATAATTAATAACAACATTGCTAATTTGCTACAAGTAACAAACAGTTGACTCATCCCAGAATAGAATAGATACACGTCAATGCAAAAAAACAAAAAAAACGTTACCATCAAACATCGAAAATAAACCGTTAATTAATTATATTCATTTAAATTTAGTTACGATTATGCAAAAAATATAATTAATTTTTGACATTTTGAGTATTAGAAATTAAAATTATTTTCGGATGAACCAATCTATATTACATTTGTTACATTAATTATTAATTCATTACCAAATTTTGTCATTTTTTGTTAGTGTCGGTACTATGATGTAGAATGTTTCAGTTTGTGGCGTAGTGATTAAATGTTTCTAACATGCGTAATTCGTAATTACAATTAATTATTAATAAAAAAATATGTTTGTGTGCAAAACTAAAAAATGGTTGTATGAAAAAAAATCAAAATTTGAATCAAAATTTAAAACTCACAAGGTAATTAATCCACCTCTCTCACCAGATCACATTCATTCATACAGCAATATTTTCAAACATTAAATTAAAAAATAATAATAGCAGCGTGAAATAAGTTAGAGGGTCAAACTAAATTTACACCATGAAAATGGTCAACAAAATAGTAGTGGGGGCGGGCTGTTGGAGAAATTTTAAAAAAAGATTGAAAATCGAAATTTCGAAAATGTTCCAAAAACATTAAAATCGACTCAAAACCGTCGTTCAAAAATCGTCACTAAATTAATTTCTCCCACTTTTTTAAAAAACAATCTACTAGGTTTTCTGACCGCGCCATTTGCATCGGCACCATTTTCATCGGGTAGCATTTACGAATTGGGTGACTCGATCCGAGATAATTCTCCTGAAGGGGAACCGGACGTTGCTTTGAGCGAATTTAACAAATACTGCAAAGCGCACCTACCCGGTATGATGCTGGGGGCAGAAAAGAATAAGGTTATTGAGAATCTCGTGTTTTCGTATGCCGAGAAAGTTAAGGAGCAAAAACGTCCTGAAAGTTGGAGAAATTTAAAAAAGGTTGGAAGTTCCTAAACGCCAAAATCGATCTCAAAAAGTAAAAACCGATGCCAAAATCGTCCAAATCGTTGTTCAAATTGCCATTTGAATTAAATTTCTCCCACTTTTGTTTCTCAAAAAATTACTAGGTTTGGTTATCTTGGAAGTGGGTTCTCATGTTGGGGACGGCACGCTGTCGGTGTTTGAGAAATTTAAAATCGAAATTTTTAATTTATTAAAAATCGAATCATAAACGCCAAAATCGGGCTCGAAACATCAAAATCGCGCCTCCAAACGTCAAAATCGTCGTTCAAATCATCAAAATTCGTCACTTTAATTAAATTTCGCCCACTTTTTTAAAAAACAATTACTAGGTTGAAAGGACTTTTCCCTTCGACGTTACGTTCATCATCCAAGGGGCAAGGGTTTGTAGCGGAACCTACCGTGATTTCAGTAGAGCACGACCAAGAGTGGCTCATGGTGGGTAGTGAGATCGTGCACCACGCCATCGGTGATAGACATGTGCGACATATCCCGCTTTTTTACGACGACGAGGACACATCTTTCGGGGAGATGCTTACTAGCTTACAAACCGTCCACAACATTGACAAAGTGGATGTTGTTCTTTTTGACCATGAAGAATCACATTTCTTGCCACACTTAAAAATATTAGAAAGTCGTGGGTTTTTACGAGTAGGTGCGAGTGTGCACATAGATAATGCCTTGCGCAAAAAAAGTAAGTTGGAGACATATTTGCGGCACGTGCGCGTAGGTCGATGGACCACGGAAATGGTTGGAGAAATTACATTTTACGTTTTGGGGCTTCAAAATCACGAGATCCTATTTTCAAAACGTGTTTCAGCGTCCAATTTTTTAAATCGATTATTTTTAATTTTTAAAATTGTTCTATTAGGTGTCGGTCCAAAATCCGTACCCGGACGAGATTGCGATCTCCCAGTACGGCGACGGCGGCCATTCCGAGCTTTAGATGTTCTTATTTGATTTTCAAAATTCGGTGCTGGAACAGGTTTTGAAAATAGAATCACTTAGTCAAATTAATTACACGTGAATTTTTCAAAAAAAAAAAATCATACATTTAAAAGTTTCATTTTGTGTGCACTCATGGGATTGTAAGTGAACGTTGTGTTGTGGTTGATAAGTTGTGGTAGAATGAATGAAAACCAAAAATGAATGCCTCAACAGAAAATGAAAATGACAATGTTCAGCAGATGTTAGATAAATTAAAACAAATTTAATTAATGATCAACATTTAAATACAAAAACCAGCAGATAATGTTCAGCAGATTAATGAATTGTTCAGAACAGATCTAATTAACTTAATGATTTGTGTTTTTGTACACCCATGTTTTGCTCACGATAATAACAAATATTAAAAATATTCGTAATTAACTAACATAAATCATTGTTTCGAAACGACAAAATGATATAAAACAAAGTAAAGTCGATTTCAGTTTTTTCCAAGGCGAGGCAAGACCAGCCACTCCAACCAGAAACCAAACACACCTGACAAACAAGCACAACAACGTTGGAAAAATAATTAATTATTTTCACAATTTGGTGCTGGAATGCGTTTTGAAAATAGGATCTCTTGATTTTGACGCCCAAAAACGTAAAAATTATTAAATGTTTTCGCTTAGAAAATTATTAACTTTATTAATTATATTTTTTTACATGCAGGCATCATTTCACAATGACCAACATCTTCCCCATCCGTGAGATCTCCTCCTACAACCGTAAGTTGGAGAAATAATAAGAAAAAGTAAAAAAATATTTGATTTTTAATTAATTAATTTTTTGAGTAAATCGCCTCCAGAACAGGTTTTGCGAATTTATTTTGATGCAAAATCACCATTTTACTCAAATTCGTTTTTTTATTTTTTTGTGCCCCAAGTTGGAGAAAATTAAAAAAAGATTGGAAATCGAAATTTCGAGCATTTTTGGTCCGTGAAGGCGTCCGCAAGGCCAAAAACGTAACCTAACTACATGTCGAAGCCAAATTTTGCGCCATAAATTCGTCTTTTATTTTCTCCCACTTTTTTTTTGAAAAATTACTAGGTGGAAGATTAAGGCCCGCGTCACTTCCAAGTCGGAGCTCCGCCAGTACGTCCGAAAAAATAAAAAAAATAAAAACAATTTAAAATAAAAAAAGGAGAAATGGATGCCGATTTTTAATTAAAAGTTTGAGTAAATCGCCTCCAGAACACGTTTTGCGAATTTATTTTGATGCAAAATTTATTAATTTCCTACTAGGTCCGAAATGGCCAGCCCGGCCAGGTCTTCTCCGTCGATCTTCTCGACGCTGAGGGGGGCGAGATTCGTTGGAGAAATTTAAACTAGTTAAAACTTAAATTGGTCTCAAAAATTACAATTCGTTGCCAAAATCGTTGTTCCAAACGCTAAAATCGTTCAAAATTCTCCTGATTAATTACTAGGTTGCTCTTTTTTCAACGAGGCAGCGAATAAGTTCCACGACATCCTCGAGAAGTCCAAGGTTGGAGAAATTTAAAATTTTTAAAATTATGGACAAAAATCGACGTCAGAAAAATGGAAAGCTCCCAAAAATCGACGCTGGCACCCTTAAAAACCAAATTTTCGCCCTAAATTCGTCTTTTAATTTCTCCCATTTTTTTTTTTTTTTAATTACTAGGTCTACACCCTCGCGAACGGCTCCGTGAAGGTGGCCAACAAGAAGTTGGAGATTTAAAAAAACAAAATTGGAAATCGAAAATTCGTGTCAACAATCGTCGAAATCGCCGTTGAAAACGTCAACATCGTTCAAATTTCTCTCACTTAAAAAAAATTACTAGGTACAACAGTCTCAACCACAACTACGAGATTGCGTTCGCTGATGCCAATGCCGAGATCGTCCAGCAGGAGGATGACACTAAAATCGAGCTCATGAACTGGAACATCCAGTCCGTTCGTTCCTTGATGAACAAGACTCCTCCGTTGGAGAAATTTGAAATCGAAAAAAATTAAAATAATAAAAATCGACACCAAAATTGCAAAATTCGCTATTCAAAACGTCAAAAATCGTCATTTTAATTAAATTTCTTCCACTTTTAAAAAAAAAAATTACTAGGTTCAACGCGGATCTCTGCGGCACCATCCACAAGTTTGAGAACACCTCCACCATCCGCACCAAGGCAGACCAACGTGAGGTTGGAGAAATTAAAAAAATTTAAAAAAGAAATTATGGGTCAGAAATCGACGTCAGAAAAATTAAAAGCTCCCAAAAATCGATGCTGGCACCTTTAAAAAACAAAATTTCGGCCTAAATTCGTCTTTTAATTTTCTCCCACATTTTTTTTTAATCTACGAGGTCAGTAAGCGCGTTGTGTCCGTCGCGGACTCTTCCGGATGCTCCATTGACGTTGGAGAAATTTTAAAAAATTTAAAATATTTTAAAAAATCGTCAAAATCGTCGTTCAAATCGTCCAAAATCGTGATTTTAATTAAATTTCTCCCACTTTTTTTAAAAACAATTACTAGGTCACTTTCTGGGGTGAGCTCGCCGAAATGGACGACAAGTATTTCGAGGGAAATCCCTCCGTTGGAAAAATTTAAAATCGAAATTAAACATTATGGTCAAAAATCGACGTCAGAAAAATTAAAAGCTTCCAAAAATCGACGCTGGCACCCTTAAAAACCAAATTTTCGCCTTAATTTCGTCTTTTAATTTTCTCCCACTTTTTTTTAAAAAATACTAGGTCGCGCTTAAGGGCGTGGGCATCCGCGACTGGGGCCAGCGCACCGGGTCCCTTTCCCACATCACCAATCTCATTTCTGATCCTAAGAACGCGGACATTGTCAAGCAGATCACCTGGTGGAAGGAAAAGGGAAGCGTTGCCGAGCTGACCAACTTGACGCAGGTCCAGGCCGGTGGCATGGGCAGTGGCAAGACCCCCTGGGCCTCTTTGACCGAGGTCAAGATCGCCGGCCAAGATCAGGTCTTCCTCTCCGGCACCGACTCCAAGTATTTCAACTGCTTCGTGCGTTTGGCCACCATGCGTGCCACGGACCGCGACGGTAAGCAGCAGATGCCCTACTATTCCGCCTGCCCCAAGTGCAACCGCAAGCTCGACAATTCCAACACTTGCGTCGAGCACGGTTGGAGAAATTTAAAGTCAAAATCGAAATTTTAAAATTATGGTCAAAAATCAACGTCAGAAAAATCTAAATCGCCCAAATTCGGTCCCAAAACCATTTAAAAACCAAATTTTCGTCCTAAATTCGTCTTTTAATTTATCCCACTTTTTTTTTAAAATACTAGGTACCGTTCCCCCGCAGATGCGCTACATGTTCACTGCCGCTTTTGCCGACAAATCCGACTCCTGCTGGTTGGAGAAAATTATTTGAAATCGAAATTAATTTCAACAATCGACACCAAAATCGTTGTTCAAATCGCCAAAAACCAATATTTTAATTCAATTTGTTCCACTTTTTTAAAAAATGAATTACTAGGTTGTCTTGCTTTGATGACACCGGCAAAACCGTCTTCGGCAAGAACGCCGACGTTTGAGCGAAAAATAATTTTAATTTTCAAAATTAGATGCTAGAGCGCGTTTTGAAAATAGGATCTCGTGATTTTGACGCCCCAAACCGTAAAAATTAACCATTGTTTATTTTTTAATTTTTTCTAGATCGTCAAGCAAGACATCGAGTCCATGGCTCCCGAGAAGTTCACCGGCTTCATCAAGGGCAAGAGCCTCGAGAATTTGTACAAGCTCGTGATCCGTTGGAGAAATTAAAAAAAATCCGGTCCCAAAACCCATTTAAAAACCAAATTTTCGCCCTAAATTCGTCTTTTAATTTCTCCCATTTGTTTTTCAAAAATTACGAGGTGTCAAGCCCGACGAGTACCAGGGTGAGCGCCGTCCCAAATACTCCGCCGTAATTTTTTTTAATTAATTTGAAAAAATTGTGATTTTGCATCAAAATAAATGCGCAAAACGTGTTCTGGAGGCGATTTACTCAAAATGTAATTCAAAATCGGCATTCATTTCACTTTTTTTTAAAAACAGGTGCGCTGTGAGACTTTGGCCGCGGCGTCCGTCACCGACTTCCTCCACCAGACTTTCATGGAGGTTAGTGTTTTTGTTTTCGACGAAAATTATTTATTAAAATTTAATTTTAAATTTTTAAAAATACTTTTTAAAAAATTAAAATGTTTTAAAAAATAGGAAGCGACGAAGTTGGGTGACGTTCCCGATTTTTCTCGCCCCATGGCCATGGCGCAATAATTCCACCACAGCAAAACGAAATTTCATTTTATTTTAATTAATTATAATTTAATTTTCAGTCAACGCGATTATAAATACATTTCGTGCTGACAAATAATGAAATAATTAGTTAAAATGTAAATAAATTTGACATAAAAATAAAATTTAGTAGGAGAAAACATAAAAATATTATTTATGTTGAAGTAATCGATCAATAATAATAATAATAATACACCCATGCACGCATCATCTTTAAACGCTGATTAATAAATAATTAAATTTGTAAAAATAAAAAATGCTTAATGAATCATGTCCCCATCCAACATTGTTGGATGCAATTATTTTTTAAAAAGATTTAAGAATTATTAAAAAATAAAAACAATACAGAATATCATTATAAGAAGATTTAAGAAATTATTACCAAAAAGGTACAATACAGATCGCAAAGCACACACCAATACAGACCACACAGCTGACAAATATTGAATAATATTAAAAATTTAATTTTAAATCAAAAATCAATTTATTAGTATTGTAATTAATTTGTAAATATTTAATTAGTTAATTACAAAATAATTAGATCATATATTATGATCAATAATATAATTATAATTAATTATTTGCAAATAATTTTACAATACGGATATTATTTATTTTTGGTTTTGACCACTGTTTTGTTTTCATTATAAGTAATCATCATTGTTTTGTTTTAGTCTGAAGCGCGTTTGTGAGAGTCTGTCTGTCTGTCTGAGTGTGATTAAATTTTAATTAATTATAAAATAAAAACAATTAATCAAAACGTAAAATTTAAGGGTTCAGAGGTTTCAAAAACATGTGGCTCATTATAATTTCTCTAATTACTAATTAAGTAAATAAATAAACGTTGACACGATCTGGTTCAATCTCTTGGTTCACTCTCAACATCATTTTCAAAATTAATTTATTAAAGTAAATATTAAATTTCAAAAGGAAGGCATGTCAATATTTAATTAATTAGTAATTACTACTGTAATTAGTAAAACAGAAATAAAAGTGAAAATACGAATTTGAGTAAAATGGTGATTTTGCATCAAAATAAATTCGCAAAACCTGTTCTGGAGGCGATTTACTCAAACAATTAATTAAAAATCACCATTATTTTCACTTATTAAAACAAAATTAGTAACAATGGCGAGAGGGAGGGGCAACACATTGTATCAACGACTGTCTAGGGATCAGGGCAGCAGTTCTAGTTGGAGAAATAATATTAAATTAAAAAAAAGATTGGAAATTAGTTAAACAAGGTGAAATATTATTTAATTTTAATTTTTTTCTACTAATTAATTAGGTCGGGAACCTAGTGACGAGGAGGAAGATGAGAAAGTTACGAAACCAAAGAAAATCGTTGGTTGGACAAATTTTAAAAAAATTGAAAATCGAAATTTCGAGCATTTTTGGGCCGTGCGAACGTCTGCGAGACGAAAAACTACATGTCGAGGCAATAAAATTTAATATTTTTCGTCATAAATTCGTCTTTTAATTTTC
>Ga0099798_10641_pt1 | contig 11150 bp, 12 predicted proteins | sample Uncmet_Sort29A_1_FD_89870 | JGI IMG/M metagenome (GOLD analysis project Ga0099798, IMG submission 89870) | Marine eukaryotic communities from CALCOFI LINE 67, Pacific Ocean - CN13ID_Sort29A_1 | ecosystem: Environmental > Aquatic > Marine > Oceanic | place: Pacific Ocean: Monterey Bay | collected... | reverse complement strand
GCATTGGATTTTAGCATCTGTGAACAGAAAGTTCAATTTTATCAATTATTAATTATAATATCAAACTTATAACTTTCTCATGTGTAATTAATTATAATATCAAACTTATATGATGTTCTCATCTATAACCAATACTCACTATATGGTGCCGCCGCAGCAACTGTACGACGTCGGTGCCAATGATCTGTCCAACGCCCATGTGCTGGTCGATGACAATGATGTCCGGCAGGACGACCGATAGGCTGTGGTGGTGGTACCCGCGGTGGTGTACACGTTGAAGGCTGTGTTGAGGATGGCTCTGTTTCGCCTTGCTCGTCGTTTCCCCCACCACCTCCTCGCCGTTGCCAACGTTGACATGTAACCGGCTCAGCAGTCCTTCTCCGTTCGAAAAGTGCTCAAACGTCAACTTGAGCTGCCCTCCGTCCCCGCCAGCGCCGTCAGAGACACGGCTGCTGTCCTCCTTCCGGTGGTGGTGGGAATCATTCTCAAAACGGCTTCCCTCACCGTTTCGCTTGCCACTACTGCTGTTGTTGCTGTCCCAAATCGTTGCAAAACGGGAAAGAGTTCGTGAGATGATCTTAAAGTTGATGAATTGGTCGTCCACAATCCACACCAATCTTTGCCTCGCCGTCAAAGCGGATAGTGCAACTGTTGTCGTTGCCACGGAAGTAGCAGTCGCTGCCGCGGTCAGGGGGGGGGGGTTTGGCCTCGCGCCTAGTGACGCTGGTAACGGCGCAGCTGTCTTCGAACCGCCTCTTCTTCTTCTTCTTCCTCCGCCGCCTCCACCATCGCTGCTGCCAGGAGAAGCAGCAGACATATTCGACAGAGGGAGCGGTGGGGGGGTAGATGACGCCCCTCGCTGGCGCCACCTCGCTGTTGTGCTCTTCCCACTCTTGTCATGACGACGACTACTACTACTACTTGTCGTGCTCACGCTGTCCCTGTCAAATACCAAGACACCAAGGTCCGCCTTCTCCTCCTCCTCCCTCTTGCCTTCTTCTTCTTCTTCTTCCAGGCCGGCCATCATGAAATCGCCCGGAAGATGGAATGAAATCGTGCAGCCGCGACCGATGGCCTGTGTATTTATATACGTGTGCGTGTGTATGTATATATTTATGTGTTTGTGTGTGTGTGCAGCAAGCACGCTTACACAAGGGCGAGGGCAAAGCAGCAGCAGCAGCCTGAGAACGGGAGACAGACAACACAGGGAGAGGGGGGTACTTTTGGCCGCCGCGGACAAAACAAAGCAAACCTCACTCGTCCCTGACCCACTCACTCACTTCACGTCACTGACTGGCTGGTTGGCTGGCTGGCTGACTGGCTGGCTAGCTGGCTGACCGACAGACAGACAGACAGACAGACAGACACACCGTGTCGACGACGATGTTTGTGGCCTTCATGAGCAGGATCAGCTTGTGGGTGATATTCATGCCGAGCCCGGAGGTACCCATGCCCTTGCCGCGCTGCTTGAAACGGGCCCAGAGCACGTCCACGTCCTCCTTGCACATCCCCACGCCGGTATCCTTCACGCGGAATACAACGCACTCCTGGCCCTGGGCGCCCCCCCTGTCAAAACCCGCGCCGGAGCTGCTGCTGCTCCTGCTGGAGATGGAGAGCTCGACGGTCCCCTTGTGCGTGTGCTTGAGGGCGTTGGTCAAGAGGTTCAGGAGGATCTGCTGCAGGCGGAGCGTATCGCCGAGGAAGAAGAGGCGGCGGTCCACGGAGATGCTGGTCTTCAGCACGACGCCCGGCTTGCACTTGTGCCGGATCATGCTGCAGACGTTCTCGGCGAGATCTGAGGGGGGGCGGTGGTGGATGGGGGAAGGTGGAAGGAAAGCCCACCATGGACGACGACGACGACGACGGACAATGACGGATGCGTCGTTAATTAGATCGGCGTCTTTTGTTGTGTACATCGAGTTATGTCGATGCTTGTCAACATGTTGGACACGAGTCCCCGCGAGATGTCAGCAGACACGACTTATACTGCAGAAGAAGAAGCATCCAGCAAATAATCATGTCCAAGACGTTAACGATTTTGTCTGGAACGTTGTGTGTGTGTGTGTGTTTTGCGGTGGAATACTTTGGCCCCCTCCAGGCAGATAGGCAGGCAGGCAGGGAGAGAGACCGCACAGGTCGATGGGGTCACGGGCGAGCACCATCTCGCCCGCCTCGATCTTGGCCGTGTCGAGCATCGTGTTGAGGAGCTCGAGCATGTAGCCGATCACCGCCTGCTGGTTCGCCTTCATCTCCCTGTCTTCCTCCGTCGTGGGCTCGAAGAGGCGCACGAGACCTGGAAGGAAGGAAGCAGGGGGGGGAGATGGGGGGTTAGGAGGGCAGACGTGAAGCGAGCGACACTCCGGTTGGTTTTGATGTCATTGGTTGTACTCCAGGACTTGAGAAATGCGTGGTCTGGTTGGTTGCTTGTTGGTGCGCTGAAGTGTAGAGCTACTCCATCCATGCAGCAAGCAGCCAGTAGGAAGGCCGTCGATCGCGCCCACGCCGTTCCGCAGCTCATGCGACATGTAGGCCAGCACCCTCCGCTCCATGTCTGCGACCGCCTTTTGGTAGCTCAGAGCCTTTAAGCATGCATGCACGTACGTATGTATGTATGTATGTATGTATGTATGTATGCCCCTGTTGTTTTCTATGTGTCTCACTTTTTGAGCGATATCTATGGGGGTTTAGTATAGTAGGCCCCTTACAAGTGCGACAAACAGAAAAGAAGAGGGGAATATGTATGTATGAAGTGTAATCGGAGCGTCAACGACTTCTTCCCATGACCGACACCTAGCAGCGACGAGCTAGTGTTTTTTTTTATATATGGAAATCCGATAGGAGCAGCGATTTTTAAAAGCTCTAAAAAGGCAAAAAAAAAACGAGCGTTTAGATTTTCTTGATTTGTTTTTGCCTTTTTAGAGCTTTTTAAAATCGCTGCTCCTATCGGATTTCCATAGCAAAAATTAAACACTAGCTCGTCGCTGCTAGGTGTCGGTCATGGGAAGAAGTCGTTGACGCTCCGATTACACTTCGTATGTATGTATGTATGTATGTATGTATGCATGGATGGACGTAGGCATGGATGGATGAAGTGATGGATGCCTGGATGGTCGCATAGTGGGGTGGGCGATGGGCAGACACACATTTGGTTACTGAAACATTCAGCCGGAGAGTCGTCTATTCCGCGAGTCCAACAGACCACCACCACCACCACCACCACCAGCAAGTGAGTTCGCCAGTCAGTCGGTAAGTCAGTCCGATAACAACCATGCACAGGCCTGGAGGCGGAGGCGTTATGGAGAATCGTATAGCAACTCTCTGGTTGGTGGTGGCGGGAAAAAAATGGGCTGTACGCCAGGCCTGGAGGCGGAGGCGTTATGGAGAATCGTATAGAAACGCTCTTGTTGGTGGATTGTGGGAACAAAAATGAATTGTTGTACGTCGGGCCTCTTCCTCCTTCTTCATTTTCTGCGCCTGCTTCAGCGAAATGGCCTTGTGCAGGAACGCCAGCCTTTGGAGGCGCTCGCAGGTGTACCCGATGCACTCGCCCACCAGCAGGGTGACGATGTAGATGGTGGTGTCCGTGAGGGCACTCATCGCGAAGCTGCGGCCGCCTGCTGCTGGACGAGAATGGAGCGATCGGATTGATTGGCTGGCGGGTGAGACGGTTTTGTACGTACTCCAGGCCTGGGGAATGGAGCGATTGGATTGATTGGTACGTGAGACGGTTTTGTGGTACTCCAGGCCTGGAGAATGGAGCGATCGGATTGATTGGCGGGTGAGACGGTTTTGTACGTACTCCAGGCCTGGAGAATGGAGTCGGATTGATTGGCTGGCGGGTGAGACGTTTTGTGGTACTCCAGGCCTGGGGAATGGAGCGATTGGATTGATTGGTGCGTGAGACGGTTTTGTGGTACTCCAGGCCTGGAGAATGGAGCGATCGGATTGATTGGTAGGTGAAACGGTTTTGTGGTACTCCAGACCTGGGGAATGGAGCGATCGGATTGGTTGGTGGGTGAGACGGACTGTAGTACTCCAGGCCTGGAGGATCGAGCGATGGGATTGGTGGGTGAGATGGAGTGTGCACCAGGCCTGGCGACTCGAACGACGCTCTGATTGGTGGTCGATGAGACGGATTATAGTACTCCAGGACTGGAGGAGGATCACGTGTTCTGATTGGTTGGCGGGCGGACGATGAGACGGGAGCGGTCAACGTACACCAGGCAGACCCTTCACGAACGGCGTCTCAGCAGCAGCGGTCAGCGCCATCGCGAGCCATCGGTGCCGGCTGGGCAAGGCCATCAGGCGCAGGCAGAAGAAGAACGACGTGCTGAGCAACGCCTGCATCATGAAGGCTGTGGTTTCGGGCTTCTTCTGCCGAGCAGAGAAGTGAACGCTGCTGCTGCTGTTGTAAACCACAAACATCAACACCGCGGCCTATGCGGCGGCACGCACGCACAGGCAGGCAAGCAAGGAACGAAGTACGTCAAAACAGTCCATGAAATGGAGTTATAGTAGCTAGATAAGACAGACAGACAGACAGACATGGTGCCCTGGGTATGAGTAGAGATGACTGAGCGTTCAAATGAACGGATGGTTGGTTGGGCGGATGCATGGACGATGTGCGGCCAGACTGACAGACTTGCCAGACTGGTGGATTACGAACATACGTGCATTCTAACTAAGCTTCGTATATATACCCACTTTCCTACCTTCTCTACCTAGTGCCCCGTCCGTCCGTCAGTCCGTCTGTCTGTCTGTCCGTCTGTCTGTCTGTCAATTATTCAAAAACGTGGTACCGACAGACAGACTTGGAAGAATAATTGGATGGAGAGGCACACAGAGTTTCCCTCTCCATTATCAAACGGGAACGACACAAAAAACACTAGGAGTATGCATACTCGTACAAGTTAGAAAGAGGGAGGTAAAAGCAAAACGCGTATTCTAATACAAGTTTGCTACGAGTACAGCAGCACTGCCTATATATACATCTCACGCTCTATCTACAATTGAGTAACAGACCAAAACGCCGCGCCCGACCAGAATCCGCGCGTGGTGCTGATCGTCCATGTAGTGCACGTGCACGCGCAGGACCAGCAGAGGGAACAGGCACGCCGTCCAGGTCACCACCCCGACCCACGGGAGGGTGTCCGCCACCATAGCCTGGAGGACAACATTCCGTCGCATCGTCGTCCAATCAGAACAGCGCTCCATGCTCCTCCCAGGCCTGGAGGACAACAATCCGTCGCATCGTCGTCCAATCAGAACAGCGCTGCATTCTCCTCCCAGGCCTGGAGTACAACAATCCGTCGCATCGTCGTCCAATCAGAACAGCGCTGCATGCTCCTCCCAGGCCTGGAGTACAACAATCCGTCGCATCGTCGTCCAATCAGAACAGCGCTCCATGCTCCTCCCAGGCCTGGAGTACAACATTCCGTCGCATCGTCGTCCAAGCAGAACAGCGCTCCATGCTCCTCCCAGGCCTGGAGTACAACAATCCGTCGCATTGTCGTCCAATCAGAACAGCGCTGCATTCTCCTCCCAGGCCTGGAGTACAACAATCCGTCGCATCGTCGTCCAATCAGAACAGCGCTCCATTCTCCTCCCAGGCCTGGAGTACAACAATCCGTCGCATCGTCGTCCAATCAGATCAGCGCTGCATGCTCCTCCCAGGCCTGGAGTACAACAATCCGTCGCATCGTCGTCCAATCAGAACAGCGCTCCATGCTCCTCCCAGGCCTGGAGTACAACAATCCGTCGCATCGTCGTCCAATCAGAACAGCGCTCCATGCTCCTCCCAGGCCTGGAGTACAACAATCCGTCGCATCGTCGTCCAATCAGAACAGCGCTCCATGCTCCTCCCAGGCCTGGAGTACAACAATCCGTCGCATCGTCGTCCAATCAGAACAGCGCTCCATGCTCCTCCCAGGCCTGGAGTACAACAATCCGTCGCATCGTCGTCCAATCAGAACAGCGCTGCATTCTCCTCCCAGGCCTGGAGTACAACAATCCGTCGCATCGTCGTCCAATCAGAACAGCGCTGCATGCTCCTCCCAGGCCTGGAGTACAACAATCCGTCGCATCGTCGTCCAATCAGTACAGCGCTGCATTCTCCTCCCAGGCCTGGAGTACAACATTCCGTCGCATCGTCGTCCAAGCAGAACAGCGCTCCATGCTCCTCCCAGGCCTGGAGTACAACATTCCGTCGCATCGTCGTCCAAGCAGAACAGCGCTCCATGCTCCTCCCAGGCCTGGAGTACAACATTCCGTCGCATCGTCGTCCAATCAGAACAGCGCTGCATTCTCCTCCCAGGCCTGGAGGACAACAATCCGTCGCATCGTCGTCCAATCAGAACAGCGTTGCATGCTCCTCCCAGGCCTGGAGTACAATCCGTCGCATCAGCCAACCCGATCATCGCTCCATTCTCCTCCAGGCCTGGAGTACAATTCGTTGCATCAGCCAATCCGAGCATCGCTCCATTCTCCAGGCCTGGAGTACAATCCGTCGCATCGTCCAATCAGAGCACTCCATTCTCCTCCAGGCATGGAGTACAATCCGTCGCATCAGCCAATCATTTCAGCATCGCTCCATTCTCCAGGCCTGGAGTACAACAATCCGTCGCATCCGCCACCCACCAATCCGATCATCAGCAGCATCGCACCACCATTCTCCCTCCTCCTCCTCCTCCAGGCCACGCACACAGCGGCGAGTGAGGTGCTCGTCACAATGACGAAGACGACGCACCCGTCGCGGAAGGCCTGGAGGGGGGGGGGGGGGGGGGGGGGGGGGGGGGGGGGGGGGGGGGGGGGCAGTGAGTCCTCTGACGATTCTATCTGATTCTGATGGTTGGTTGGTTGGTTGGTTGGTTGGTTGGCGATGACGTGGAGTACTCCAGGCCTGGAGGAGAATCGAGCGATGATCTGATTGGGTGGTTGGTTGGTTGGTTGGTTGTTGGTTGGTGACGTGCAAGGGTGTGAGAAGACCTTAAACATGGATGGGGCAAGTCGTCAGGGCGATTTAACCAGCGTCGAAAAAGATCGACAACCGGGAAACTACGCACAACCAGTAGGCGGACATCAGGGTTTTTTTATCAACGATATTTTGATCGAAGAGCGCGCTCTCACGACAAAGTCGATTTATGTTCTTTATCGGCATGTCTTATTTGAAAACCTCCTACACGACATCAGGAGCAAACAACAAACAAAAAAGCGCCAAATTTATAACGACTTGCCCTATGTTTAAGGTCTTCTCACACCCTGTGAGGTGAGAGTTGTACTAAGCTTAGTACTACCCCAAGCAGGAGGCCTGCTTCGTATACGCGTTCTCCATATCCGCCTCCATGAACGAGAGCGTCAGGAGGCTGGGCGCATACTGATAGCGATACAGTGGTGGTGGCTGTTGCTGCTGCTGCCGCCCCTGCTGCTGCTGCTGCTGCTGCTGCTGCTGCAATGCCTGTGGGCGGCTGCTGCTCCGACCGTTGCCACCACCACCACCACCACCACCACCACCACGCGTCGCTGCTTCGCCGCCGACGCTGCCTAGAGGGGGGGGGGGAGGGGGGGAGGGGGGGGGGGGGGGGGGGGGGGGGGGGGGGCAAAGAAGGAGATGGCCAGAAGGATGCCGCCAACCCCGCCGCCTGCTGCACTGCAGTCCCTTGCTGTCGAGCAGCAGCTTCAGCAGCCGTCGAACCTGCACCTGCGCCTGCTGCTGCTTCGGCTGCTGCTGTCCCTGGTAGTGATGATGACGATGTTGATGATTCCGACGCCGCTGGCGCTGCCGCTGCCGAGGACGACGACAACAGCCCATCATGCTGCAAGGTGTGCCTCTGCAAGAAGACGCGCCGCTGAAGGACTTCGACGGCGCGGCCAAGGATCGCCGCGACAAGCACGGGAGCGACAGCCAACGCGATGACCTCGGCGCCCTTACTGTACTCGTCCGTCAACGGAGGTAGGAACAATACCTGCACGAACTGACCCGTCACCATCGTGCATAAGTACTGAGCGGGCACGCACGCAACGTGCAGGTAGAAGAACACCCAGAAGCGTAATAAGATGACGGCCTTGAACACGGGGGCCCTGAAGTGCATGGCCACACCAAACGCGTGGTACCGCACCAGCGCGATGGCGCCACTCAGCACCACAAACGCCACAAGGCCACGCCCCAGTAGCACGCGGGCGCGCTGCTGGTTCTTCAGGCGGCGCAAGAAAACTTGAAGGGCCAGCAGCAGGAGAAAGCTAGGAACAAAGATCTGGCCGGCCCTGGTCCGGAACGACGCTTCTACAACGCACATGAAACTCGCCGTAACAATGACAACGACGAGGGCTTGTGTTAAACCAACGTATCCGTCGCGGAAAGCCTGCGCTATATACTCGAACTCCATGGCTGGGTCCGCAAACGACAGCGTGCGTGCCCAAAAATGAAGACGATCACGATCTCGCTCGTTCTTTTCCTTTTCCTGTTTATGCTGCGGCTGTTCTCGTCCTTGCCGGTGCTGTCCCTGCAGTTGTCTTCTACGCCCGTCACAACGTCCCACTGCCCCACCACCGATGCCGGTGCCAAGAGGAGGATGACGAGAAGACGGCGGCGGCGGCGGCGATGAATGAGGCGGCGACGTCGCCGTCATCTGTACTGCATTCCCCTTACCACGCACAGCAGCAGCAGCATCAGCAGAGCCTGGACTTGCACTTACATCTGCTTCTGCTGGTGGTGGTGACGACAGCAGCAATTCGCGCTGAACGGCACACTTCCGCAGGAAGACGAACCGCTGGACGCGATCGACTGCCATCCCAAACAGCTCAGCAACGAGCATGGAACTGATCACCCAACCCATCTCCACGGCTTTGGTGTACTCCTCCGTCCTGACCGGAAGACAGCCGTTATACGCAATGTTCACGACTGCCATCAAGCATCGATGCCGGGCGGGCACACTTGCAAGGGCGGCCGTTAGGAAGCCCCACAGCCGGGTGACGCCCAATGCCTTGAAGGCGGGAAGCGAAACGCGCACGGCTCTGCCGAAGACACGGCAGCGCACCAGCTGCACGAGCCCGATCGTGACCAATGTCGCCACAAAAGCACGCCCCAGCATTTCGCGAGCGCGCTGCTGATCGTCCATGCGGAGCAACACCGGTCGTAGGGCGACCTGGAAGACAGTGGCCGGAGCGACGAACCGGAGAAAATCGGGGCGGTACGAAGGCGCTGCGATGGAGACGCCACACCCAGTGATCGCGAGCACGGCCAGGTCCCGCATAAAGCCCGCGTAGCTGTCGCGAAAGGCTTGCTCCGTATACTTGCTCTCGAGGACCTTGTCTGCAAAGGACAGCGTGCAAGGACCGAAACCGCGTTGACGGTGACGAGGGGTGTGTGCTTCTTGCTGCTGCGGCTGGTGCTTCTGGTGATGAGGAGAAGGGGGAGGCGGCGGCCATGGCGTAAAGAAGGTCGTTGCTGTCGCCTGCTGTGCATTCTCCTGTGCACGCGCGAGAGGGGCTTCGACAATGCCCGCGGCTGCTGATGCTGCTGTTGATGCTGCTGCTGCTGCTGATGATGATGATGATGATGATGATGCTGGCGATGACAATGCCTGCTCACGCTGCAAGGCGTTCGTTTGTCGCCAGAACCTCAACTGGAAATGGGCGAACACCGCCCCGAGAATCTCAGCAATGACTATGACGGCCACGACGCTACCGATTTCCTCGGCTTTGCTGAGTTCGTCGTTCACGTTCGGTGAGTTCGATAGTTCTGTGATGTGCACAGCCGCCGCCATCCAGCGATACCGGGTGGGCACGTGTGAAAGGAGGGAGGCAGTAAGAAACAGCCACAGCCGGAAGAACAGCGCTGCCTTGAAGACGGGAAGCGAGAGGCGAAGGGGGGCGTCAAAGAACATGCCTAGCACCATATGAAAAATCGCGGCCGTCACAGTCATCAGCACAAAGCCACGCCCCAGCAGTTCGCTGGCGCGGTGCTGGTCGTCCATGCGGTGCGCCAGCACCGTGAGGGTCAGCATGGCCAGCGAGCTGGAAACGGCAGTCACACCAACCACATCCCGAAACGACGCGTCTGCGACGCAAGTGAAGCAGAGCATGATCACCAGCATGCCGAGGAACCGTACGTGATCTACGACAAGTATGCCCCGGCGGAAGGACGGAGGAGGTATGATGAGCTTGGCGAGATGGTCACGACACTGTGACCGCCGCCGCTGCCACCGCTCCTGCTGCTGCAGGGGTTCTGTTGCTGCAGCAGCAGCAGCTGCTGCTGCTGCTGTGAACTTGCCGTCGTCTCGCTCGCCCACGCCCTCCGACTCATCTCCCATGTTGTTGCTTGCCGTCATCTGCTGCTGCTGCTGCTGCTGCTGCTGCTGGTGGTGGTGGTGGCGGTGGTTGTGGTTGTGGTTGTGGTGGCGCTACGCGACTGCACCCGTCTGATGATGCGCGAGTTAGTGCGTTTGGAAACTGTTGTGGTGGCATTCGTTCTGGTATTTAATAAATACTATACTACGTCCACATGTACTGGAAGTCGTCTAGTACTACTCGTACTATACGACGACGAGGAGTATTTATCTGCGTGCTGACTACAATAATAAAATATTAAATACGGCGGTACTCACTAGTACATGTGTTTCATACTAGAAGAAGAGTAATAATAATTTAATTACCCTTGCAAGGGTAGACCTAGGGTATATTTATAAATACGTGTATGAAGAATGTACTTAAAGCTGTGCATGCAAGAAGTAGTATTTATAAAATTGTAGTAGTAGGGTATTTATATTGGGAATTGGGAATCTTCTATACATACGAGTATATTATTAACATCTTATATGATTATAATTATGCAAATATCGCAAATAGTAATGTTCTCTTTTTATAATTTAAAATAGTACCTAGCAGCTGCTAGCTGCTAGGTAGCTTTTATTTATTGTGTTGCAAAAGTGTGGTATTTATTTGTTACCAAAATAATATTACATATTCTACGAGTACGAGTACGACTCGTTAATACCTAATCTATCTATTAGCAGTACACAGCAGTACATACCTGTGATCACAGGTACCCTACACGCATAAATAATAGTAGTAGGGTACACATGTGCACATAAAGGGAGTGAGCACCGGTACATAAGTATCTCTGAAGGGTAAGCCCGGATACAATCTCGATCTTT
>Ga0099798_10615_pt1:0-10000 | contig 11150 bp, 12 predicted proteins | sample Uncmet_Sort29A_1_FD_89870 | JGI IMG/M metagenome (GOLD analysis project Ga0099798, IMG submission 89870) | Marine eukaryotic communities from CALCOFI LINE 67, Pacific Ocean - CN13ID_Sort29A_1 | ecosystem: Environmental > Aquatic > Marine > Oceanic | place: Pacific Ocean: Monterey Bay... | reverse complement strand
GGGAACCATGCTGCGTAAGGTAGCTCCAGTGGGGGGTGCAATCGGGGTGCAATATCCAACGCCCCCCCCCCCCCGCCCATATAAAACGCGCGGAATTGTAAGGCATTGATGTACGCTTGTTTCCAACGGTTTGAACAATGCACAATCACACCTGCGGGATATGAACTGGCACACGACTTGATTCGCATGCCTCCTTGGTCGCGCCCCAGCAGGGCGCGGCCCCTGTTGTTTTGAAAACTTTCAATCCTTCAAGCGGTTTTGAAAATTCTCAATCATTCACGCGGTTTTGAAAACTCTCAATCATTCACGTGGTTTTGAAAACTCGCAATCCTTCAAGCGGGTTTGAAAACTCGCAATCCTTCAAGCGGGTTTGAAAACTCGCAATCCCTCAAGTGGTTTTGACAACTCGCAATCCTTCAAGCGGTTTTGAAAAATCGCAATCGTTCAAGTTGTTTTTGAAAACTCGCAATCCTTCAAATTGTTTTCAAAACTCGCAATCCTTCAAGTTGTTTTCAAAACTCGCAATGGTTCAATCGGTTTTGAAAAATCTCAATCATTCACGCGGTTTTGAAATCTCGCAATCCTTCAAGTGGTTTTGACAACCAACTCGCAATCCTGTAATCGGGGTATGAAAACCAGAATTCCAGGAATCCGGTGTTGAGACCTGGCAATCCTACAATCAGATTGTGGGAGCTCAATCGGGTCACGAGTGGTTGTGTCTCTGGTTGGTCTGCAACACGTAGTTCCGCCACTGGTGGCTGTCCCGCAATTTGCAGTAATGTCTAGATGAACCTGTTCTGCCTCTGTTTGGTCTTCCACAGGTTGGTCAGCAACTGGTTACTGTGCCGCAAGATGATACAGTGTCGCGGGTCGTTTTCCACTAGATTGTCCCCTGACAAGTGGTTGTGTCTCTGGTCGGTCTGCCACAGGTTGTCAAGCCACTGGTTGCCATGCTGCAAGTTGCTAAAATGTCGCGGGGCGTTTCGGACTGGGTGGACCCGCCATGAGTGGTTATGCCTCTGTGTTGTCTTCCGCACGTTGTTCAGCCACTGGTTCCCGTGCCGCAAGTTGCTACAATGTCACTGGTCGGTTTGCACTAGATTGTCGTCTCATCGGTGGTTTTGTCTCTGGTCGGTCTGCCACAGGTTGTTCAGCCACCAGTTGCCGTACCGCAAGTCGCTACAATGTAGCGGCTCGTTTTGCGCTAGATTGCCCTGTCACAAGTGGTTGTTTCTCTGGTCAGTCTGCCACAGGTTGGTCAGCCACTGGTTGCCGTGCCGCAAGTCGCTAGAATGTAGCGGCTCGTTTTGCACTAGATTGTCCCGTCACAAGTGATTGTTCCTCTGTTCGGTCTGCCACAGGTTGTTCAGCCACTGGTTGCCGTGCCGCAAGTCGTTACAATGTCGCGGGTCGTTTTGCGCTAGATTGTCCCGTCACAAGTGGTTGTGTCTCTGGTCACAAGTGGTTGTGTCTCTGGTCGGTCTGCCACAGGTTGTTCAGCCACTGGTTGCCGTGCCGCAATTTGTTGCAATGTTGCGGGTCGTTTTGCACTAGATTGTCCCGTCACATGTGGTTGTTCCTCTGTTCGGTCTGCCACAGGTTGTTCAGCCTCTGGTTGCCGTGTCGCAAGATGTTGCAATGTTGCGGGTCGGTTTGCACTAGATTGTCCCGTCACATGTTATTTTGTCTCTGGTGGCTCTGCCACAAGTTGTCCAGCCGATGGTTGAGGTGGTTCAGCGACTGGTTGTTGTGCCGCAAGATGCTGCAATGTCGCGGGTCGTCTTGCACTAGATTGTTCCGTCACAAGTGGTTGTGTGTCTGTTTGATCTGTCGCACGTTGTGAGCCAACCTCTTTGAAGAGGAAGTGCGTGTTGTCTGTCTGTCGCACGTTGTTCAGCCGCTAGTTGGTGTGCCGCAAGTTTTTGCACTGTCGCGGGTCGTTTTACACTAGATTGTCGCTTCGCAGGTGGGTTTTGTCTCTGGTCGGTCTGCAACAGGGTTGTTCAGCCATTGGTTGCCGTGCCGCAAGTCGCCAGAATGTAGCGGCTCGTTTTGCACTAGATTGTCCCGTCATAACTGGTTCCGCCCTCGTTTGGTCTTCCACATGTTGGTCAGCTACTGGTTGTCGTGCCGCATGTCTCTACAATGTCGCGGGCCGTCTTGCACTAGATTGTCCCGTCACAAGTGGTTGTGCCTCCGTTTGATCTGTCGCACGTTGTACGCTAGTTGGTGTGCCGCAAGTTGCAGCACTGTCGCGGGTCGTTTTGCACTAGATTGTCCCGTCACAAGTCGTTGTGCCTTCGTTTGATCTGTCGCACGTTGTACGCTAGTTGGTGTGCCGCAAGTTGCAGCACTGTCGCGGGTCGTTTTGCGCTAGATTGTCCCGTCACAAGTCGTTGTGTCTCTGGTCGGTCTGCACCTGGTTGTTCAGCCACTGGTTGCCGTGCCGCAATTTGTTGCAATGCCGCGGGTCGTTTTGCACTGGATTGGGTCGTCACAAGTGATTGTGTCTGTTAATGGTCTGTCACACGTTGTTCAGTCACTGGTTGCCGTACCGCAAGTTGCTGCAATGTTGAGGACCCGAGGTCGTTCTGCACTAGATTGTGTCGTCACAGGTGATTGTGCCTTTGTTTGGTCTGCCTCAGGTTTTGTCTCTGGTCGGCCTGCAACAGGTTGTTCAGCCACTGGTTGCCGTGCCGCAATTTGTTGCAATGCCGCGGGTCGTTTTGCACTGGATTGGGTCGTCACAAGTGATTGTGAATGTTAATGGTCTGTCACACGTTGTTCAGTCACTGGTTGCCGTACCGCAAGTTGCTGCAATGTCGAGGACCCGAGGTCGTTCTGCACTAGATTGTGTCGTCACAGGTGATGGTGCCTTTGTTTGGTCTGCCTCAGGTTTTGTCTCTGGTCGGCCTGCAACAGGTTGTTCAGCCACTGGTTGCAGTGCCGCAATTTGTTGCAATGCCGTGGGTCGTACAGCCGCAGATTGTCCCGTCAAATGTTTTGTCTCTGGTCGGTCTGCGACAGGTTGTTCAGCCACTGGTTGCCGTGCCGCAAGTTATTGCAATGTCGCGAGTCGTTCTGCCGCAGATTGTCCCGTTACAAGTGCCTTTGTCTCTGGTAGGTCTGCCAGAGGGTCTGCAGCCGCTGGTTGTTTTGTCGCTAGTTGATACAATGCAACGGGTCGGTTTCCCACAGATTCTGTTACAGCTTATTGTGCCGCACGTTGCTGTCATGTAGATTGTCTCGATACAAATGCGTGTGGCTCTGCTAAGTCTGCCACACGTTGTTCAGCCGTTGCTTTCTGTGCCGCAAGACGCCGCAATGTCGCGGATCCGTTTGCCGCAGATTGTCCCGTTGCATGTTTTGTCTCTCGTGGTTCTGTCATAGGTTGTTCAGCCGCTGGTCGTTGTGCCTCGAGATGTTGCAATATCGCGCTTCGTTCTGCCGAAGATTGTCTCGTCCCAAGTGTCTCTGTTTGGTCTGCCACAGGTTCTTGTACCTGGATTGTTGTGTTTACAATGGATCAACGGACAGAAGCAATTTTATTGCCACATTTCGCAGGACTTTACAACAGTGAGTCAACGTGAGTAGTCAAGTGTTTCACAGTCGTGGCGAATTTTCAAATGCACTTCACAGACAAAGAATTGCCTCGTTTCGGTTGTCAAGTGCTTCACAGTCGTGGCGAAGTTTCAGAAGCACTTCACAGGCGCTGAATTGCTTCGTTTCTCTGGCTTTCAAGTGCTTCAAAGTCGTGGCGAATTTTCAAAAGCACTTACCAGACGGTGCATTGCCACGCGTTTCAGTCGTGGCGATGTTTCCAATGCACTTTACAGTCGTGGCGAGTTTTCAAATGCGATTGCCAAACGTTTCGGATCGTCAAGTGTTTCACACTCGACGCGAATTTTTAAATGCAATTCACAGCCGTTAGCTTGCCATAAGTTCCAATCGGGCTGTTTTATCCGAAGTGGCGTGGTTTCGAACGTAGTTTGTCCAAGACACGTTCACCACTGGCCACGGGTCACAAGCAAATTTTATTGCCGGCAATCGATGTGTTCGACCTGGTGATTCGTTGGGAGGGGGGTGAACCGGTGCAAGTCCAGTTTGTACTGTATGTAGATTGGTTGGGGTCCGGTCCGCCATCGACATTCTATTTCGGGTAAATAAATAAATAATTGCAGTCGGCTCCGGTCCGACGGCGTATCGTATATTACACAACGCGACGAACCTCGATCAAGTAAGCCCGAGCCCCCCCCACCCCCCGACGACGACAGCAAATGCACCAGTGCAAGGCGCCATCGAAGAAATCGTCATACGTCTAATGGTTTTTTGATGTTTTGCGTTGCGAATACGTTTAGGGTCCACTCCGTTTTGCGTCACGAACCAGTGGCGAAAATGTGCAGACGTCTAATGTTTTTTTGATGGTTCGACGGTGCGCAAGTAAGCCCGACCCCCCCCCCCCCCCGACGACGACCAAAAGTGTGCAAGTGTAAGGCGCCATCGAAGAAATCGCCATGCGTCTAATGGGTTTTTGGTGTTTTGCATTGCGAATACGTTTAGGGTCCCCTCCGTTTTGCGTCACGAACCAGGGGGGACACGGTGCCAATGGACCGGGGCCGACTGCAATCAACCGGGCCCCCGTGGGGCGCGGGCGTCTTGTTACATACCGGTGCGCGGAATAGAGTGGCATACCCCCTTCAGATAACATTGTAAAAAAAGAGCTGCAGAACAGAAATTTGCTCAACAATGTTTTATAACACAATTGAATCATGCATAGACTCGTCGCGAGGGAAATGTTGGAGGGCAGTGTAGATAGTTCATGAGATTAGTTTGATATCTCTGTGGACCAACGTGTTTTCGTTGTCTTCAGGCTCCCCGTGGATCGCATCAGCGATATGGTCGTCTCATCGCGAGGATACCATATTCTGCATCGCCTTGCGTGAGCCGAGTGGCAGCAGTTCTGTCACGTTTTGAGTGTACTCGAAGAACGTATCGTTCTAGTACGACGTTGTACACTGAGGTGTACTTTTTAAAACTCTCTTTACCCAGCGGGAAAACTTACATGCCGAGTAACCGTCGAATTTTCGAATGCGAACTCATGGTCCTGAGGGGGATTTTCATGATCTTCACGTGTTGTCGTCCACAGATGTTGGTCCTGGTCCACAGATGTAGTAAATGTGCGATTCGGCTTTTCAACGAAGCCAAAATCAATACTAGTGGTTCAGCACGCCATCATTAGATTTTTATTTCGACCATCCTAATCAAACTACGCATTGGAATGATCCCGGCGTCGGAATGATCGCCCGCCTTTTTTGTAAAGAGAGTGTCCTAATCCCTAACTGTCGGCGACTCGTTCTCGGAGTGGTCGGTGTGAGAACGTTTCACGCAGCCTCTTTAGTGGAAGGAAGAAAGGTCCGGTGTGGCTCTGAGCGGTCTCGGAAGCGATTGACGCCAATTTGAGTGGCTCAAGTCCGTGCTGACTGCGATTCGCCGAAAGTCAGCCCGGCCTTGGAGAGAAAGTGTGATTTTTCGAGGCCGTCCTTAGGCGAAACGCAAAGCGCCGAAAATCACTTGTTTCAGACAATGTTCGATCACCGACCATTGTCCGAAACGACGTGTCGGACTAGGTAGCGGGCGTTTTAAAAACCCGCAAGTTTTAAGATTCAATTTTCTTCCTCCAGAGTCGTTTTAGGCATTCCGCATGTCATTGGAGTTTGTTCGAACTCCATATTGTAGTTTCCTTGTTCGGAGGTGTTTGATCTCCACAGTATTGTTTCCATGTTCCGTAGTATGAGTCGTAAGATATTTCGTTCAGGGTGTTGATGCGCGTTGGTCGTTGTGATGGGTGTATTTGCAGTTTCTATATTGGTTGAAACGATCGACCCAGTGGGCAAACTGGCAGCTGGATCGACCCAGTCAGGTTTTGGGGTCCTGCCCAAGGTAACCTCACATCATCAGATTTTGTGATTTCTAAAAAGATCGACCCCGATCGATAGAAGGGGGGTACATTATTACGCCTGAGCCCGATTCGGAAGGGTGTCAATTTAAACCTGTCGTGTGACAAAATATGCGCTGTTTCATATCACCACATTGCGTGACAACACACGCGCAGTTCAAACAGGTTTCCGTTGCCCCTTAAAAATATATGTTCAGTTTAACATCACCAGATTGGGTGACAAAATATGCCGCCTATTGTGACGACACAGCCCAAAGAACGTCCCCTCGACAGGACGGGTAGCCTCCTGCACTATGTATGTGGTTGGTCCATGAAAGGTTTTCAGTGTGGGTCAGGCGAGTGGTCCCTCCTGGTGTTGAAGAATGGCACATGGGTCTGACCCTTAGGATTCCACTTCCCCCATCCCTCCTTGGACTCAAAGTCATCTGGCGCGGTCTGGCCGTCGCCCATTGATGAACACCAAAAGCTGTCGGTGGCATTAACTGGATAAAACCATACAGATTCAAGTTTTCTGGGTTCTATCGCGTTACATGACCACCCGACCACCTCCTACTCACCCGGTGGCGAGACATCATTCATATCAACCATACTCAATAACGCGGTAAAGCACTGATGGGTGTTTGCGCGGCTAGAGGCAAAGTTCCCAAGGCACAGTGCCGTAGAATGGCCATGCACTGGCCTTTTTTTGGGACGGGGGTCAACCATGTCCTGTTAGCGTGACACAAGATGTTACGTTGCGAGGAAGGTCTCCTGACATATGCCTTAGGCCATTTCTCCGAAGATGTCTCTGAAGACCGGGGAATCCCACACAACACCGACGGGGAACGATGGGGTAGGGCCCGAACCCGTATACCGTTTTTTATCGTCATTGTCACCCGTGAGCCATAGATTATTGTGTCGTTTTTCCTCTCCTCGATACAACAGAACCGCCCCCCGTGAATAGGGCGACAAGTATAATAGTTCCGGGTCGATCACTCCGGTGCCGGGGGTCGCCAAGTAGATGTCCCCGAAAGCACCCTTGCGGGTCAAAGTGTTTTGCGACCCCCCGGGACCGGGATGTTCACATCACTTCTTCTCACCCAGGTTTCAAAGTCGCGCGCTGTTCCCTGTGGGGTGGGTAAATTACTGTATGACACGGTGTATGTTTGTACCACTCTTTGGGTATCACCTCGATCAGGTGATATCCAAAGAGCCCACATACTCTGAGTATGAGGCTGAATTCGTTTAGGATACACGTGGAAATCGCAAAAGAGAGATTGAAATGGCGACGGTTACTATTTCAGTAGTCTACCCGCGCAAAGGGGGGTGCGCACGAATTCCAGTTCAACACTCAATTTGACTAATGTCACTAGCCCAGCCATTGTGTGTCTGTATTACATATAGCATGAGATACACCATGTGATCGTGAACCTTTCTGGCATCTCCCTCATCGACCTGTACTACAATGTCAACGTCCTAGTGTAACTTATCGGTTACCGGGACAACCCTGCGATCCGCGAAGTCTCCGGATAACGACAAGTCGTACTATCACTCCAATGGCCGAAGAGGATACCAAGGACATGGCGCCGATGCCAGTGGCCCCCAAGAAGAAGCTCCAAGGCAAGGTACCCATGCATGTCTGTGTCTCACACCGTCTCCAACTGACAAATGAACGACTCCCCCCCCAAAAAAAACTGCACGCAACTGCATCGTGAGTCGCGCCCCCACTACAAACCGAAGAAAAGTCCCCTTCTCCTACAGGTCCATCGGACCAGGGAAGTAAACAGCTTAATGGACTCATTGAAAGCGACGTAAGCATTGTACGATTATTTCAACCCCGCGTGCAATCGTATAAGCCTTCTTTTTTTCTTCCCTCTAATTGGGCGGCTGCTTTGTCCCTTTCTCCTTGCCCTCAGTCATGCTTGTATGGCGTGCGCGCGTTGTGTTCGGGAAGGGGCATCGTCGTCGGCAGGTGTTGAGCCGACGCTCGGGTGCCGGTCATCTCCATCCCGCCTACCGGGCAAAGTCCCGCCTGTCGCGCCAGCCGCCCCTTGTTTTTTCTTTTCTCCCAAATTCGAAGGCTAAAAGAATGCACTCGCAGGAAGAAATCTTTTTAGAGGTCAGTCTCCCCGTCCCATGCGCTCGGCGCAAGGTACTTATGGACCCACCCCTTTCCACAAAAAACGACTCATTGAAAGGGGGGGGGAAGACTTCATATACTCATATTCCATATCGCCTCATGATTATCGCCGCCATTTCTTCATTAGTGGCTCAGCGATTCAACGAGACTAACACTGGCGCTGTCCGCCGGGGCTTTCGGCCCTGAAAAAAACAAACGAGAGGTGGCCCTGGCCACCTCCTCTCACAAAAAAATGCATAAAGATCAAGAGGGACCCCCGGGCTGCCACCCTGGGGGGTGATCTCGCAAAAAAACACAATCCAACCAAAAAACGGCTGTCTCTCGAGATAACCACAAAAAAAGACACTTTCGCCGATGATGGTCCATCTGAGGAGGCCGGTTGGCGCCGGTTGGAGTGGTTCGCTCCCCCTGCTCTCCTGCCTTGCCTGAGGACTTTGAAGCGGGGGGGGGGTCTATTTTGTAATCGAAAGCCTGCTAGACCCAGGCACTGGGGCGCGACCCGTCGCACATCGACCCCCCCTTGATGATCAGTGACCACGTTTTATTTCCGCTTTCAAAACGTGGATACAAGCCCTGTGAATGCTCGCCACAGGAAAGCAAACCCGGACCGATTGGAGTGTGGGGACTATGTACAGACGGGTATAAATAAACTACCCATAGTCGTAGGCCGTTACACGATGCTCCCCCGTCGGCTACTTCGAGCATCGCGTCCGATACCCGAAACGTCCTTCACGTTCATCATGATCAACATGCGGGTGTGTTAGTTAAGTACCGATGCGTGACCATCCGGCATGTCTGTGATTGTCCAAGGTTAAGCGTTGGAACTACGAGAGGGGCATCGGATTCATCGAGCCGTTCCACTGCGGCGGTGGGCGCAACAACGTCTTCGTTAACAAGGAGGACTTGGTATGATGTTGCCTTCAAATGCATGTCCTTGTTTTCTTGAAGACTGAAGCAGTTGACCCGAGATAGTTGGCGGGGGAAGACGGAATCATTTGCCCAACTGCTTCAGAATTCCTATACTTACAATCATCATGTCAGACTTGTCGTGTAACTGTTTTGCTACCATTTTGAAACATCCGTCGGAAGCTGAATTCGTTTTATAGTAGGGTGTCACCTAAGTGTAACAATAGTATCGACTCATCGGTAATGGTAAAGAAACTCGCCCGACCGCACACGGGGGTGGTGCATGACTTGCGTTCCAGGCGCCGGTCAAGACCCCCCCCCCCGCAACTCTTTGAAAACTTTTCTAAGGGTTTCTTCGAAACGTTTGACAGATATGGTCCGTCTTGATACCTATCTAGTAGGTGCTGTCATGTATTTTACATGTATTTTCGGACAATAATAAATTAAGTTGTGTAGGTGGGTAGGTAGAAATTCATGGTTGTTTTGCGTTTGATTTTATTTCTCGATTCCGGTCCTCATTTTTTCGGTCCGGGGCTGCCGGACCATTACCTCTGCTCGGACACATTTTATCTCGGTTAGTTGGAGCCGAAGTGCACTTTTATGTAACGCTTTGTTACAACCGGTCCCCCCCCCCCCGGGAGCGTTACGTTGCCCGGCAACGTTGCATAAGGACCCCTGCGGTGGGGCCACTACTTCATAGTAGAGGCCAGCGTTACTTCACAGTACCCCAATGCAACGCTGCCCCCCAGAACTAATCAGCCATAACGCTACTCATGTGCCGCATCGTGAACAGTGGCAAAGAAAGAAAAATAAAATGTAACGCTGGTATCCACACCGAACCAACAGAGAGAGGGAGAGAGAGAGAGGGCGGCGAAGCCAATGTAACGCTGACCAGCGCGATGAAATGTTGTGCGCCAAACTCAGTGTAACGGTGACACCCGGTCAGAAACACAAGGTGGCGCCGGGTCATTCTGTATCGCAACTGACTTAGTGGTAGTTATTGAGAGGGCGCCAAAACG
>Ga0099798_10640_pt1 | contig 11173 bp, 7 predicted proteins | sample Uncmet_Sort29A_1_FD_89870 | JGI IMG/M metagenome (GOLD analysis project Ga0099798, IMG submission 89870) | Marine eukaryotic communities from CALCOFI LINE 67, Pacific Ocean - CN13ID_Sort29A_1 | ecosystem: Environmental > Aquatic > Marine > Oceanic | place: Pacific Ocean: Monterey Bay | collected... | reverse complement strand
ATCTAAATCTCCATAACAACATCTACATTATTAAATTTGATAATTAAATTTCCATAACTACGTACGTTACTAGGCTACGGTTGTTTTTTTTCATTAAAGCTTATCGCATTTTTGTTTAACTATAATAATATACCTAGTATCGCACTCAACTTCGGACTTTTTCAATATCATAGAGCTTAACTATTTTCACTAAATAATCTAATTATTAATACCCCGTATTTTAATAGTACTACCTAGAACTTACTTTGATTATTATAATTATTTACTTTTTGTTATTATCACACTATTCTTCAATATTTCCTTATCATTATTTTTGATACTTTCATCGTTTAACTCTAAAGAACTTTAAAATTCAAAGAACTTTAACTTAGAACTTTCAAAAACTAATTAATTAGTAATTACAGTTACTAACTTTAAGGAATAACTGTACTCACCACCATGCCAGTGCCACAGTTTCATTTTTTCACTGTCAAATCAGAGATTCCTAGTGTTATCACCAAATCCAACGATGCAGTCATTAACTGCTTGTTGCTTACTTTGTGAAATTGTGAAATTTTAGTGTTTCGAGACCCATCCCGAAAGCATGATTCTGAAGCCATTTCCTAAGTATAAATAGCTAATTTAACACATAGAAATCGTAAGAATAGGTTCTGTGAAATTTAAGCACCAAAAGCAACACCCAGTTAACGTTTGGAAAGAGAATTATGGTAGTCCTCCTAATCGACTTCAGAGTATTGTATTAGATAAGGTTTGTCATGTACAGAACCAGCAAGAGAATAAGTATGAATAAAACTCAGTGTTTTAAACGGCCGCGAGGCGTCCAGGACACCATGTTTTATTTATACAATTTGCTTCGAATTCGCTAATTCTGTACCCACAAGGAGCAAGAGAAAAAGTTTAGGGCTCTGTAAATTTTAGGAATAATTGTAACAACTTTGTTATTTGTGCTCCTGCTAGTGCTGGTAAGAGACAGGTTTTGGAGAGAATTATCACAAATAAGATATTATCTTCTGAAACAGGAATAGGAAACTCTTCATCATCTGCGGGAATTGGGACAAGAATTGCATTAGGAAATCGAAATAATAATGCTAGTGGTAGTGGTAGAAAGAGTCGTATTCTCTACATTACATCACATCAGTATACGCATAAAACATAGTGTTTGAACGGCCGCCTCGGCAGCCGTTCAAACACTATGTTTTATGCGTATAGAATGACTCAAATCCGATGATTGTGTACCCGCAAGGATCAAGAGAAAAAGTTTAGGGTTTGTTTCATTTTTAAGATTTAAATTTGGTAGTGGTGACGATGGTGATGCGTTATTGTTGAGGTTACAGAAGATTCTAGATAAAAGCAATCCTAATGATAATACGAATTCTCTTTCATCTTCCACTAAGTCTAAGGATCACGTTCTCTTAGCAACTACAATTCATAGTCCTGAATCTTACAAATCTACTAAAGCAAAGAAGTTAAAAGAAGCTGGTATTCAACTTCTCAAATTAGCTTCTCCTGTACATGTGTTTGGATTTCCTGATAAGATTAACTCTAATTTGAGAGATGAGAATGTAAGAATGTTACCTGCCCTTTGCTTTGGTTGTCGATTTTGAGATTTTCAGAAGGTCTGCAATCTGGGGAGACTGCCGAAGGGTTCAGATTGCTGTTTTTGTACGATATAAGTGGCTTATTTGCTTTGTAATCTTGGAGTGTAAAATTTCAAGATTTTTGGTCCATTTTCAAAGGCCAAAGCAAAACCCAGTTACCCTATGATAAATGTGGAGGCGAATTCTTTCTAGAGGAAGAAGCAGGAGATGATCATAATGGTACGAAAGATCAAGATGATGATTCATTCCCCGATCCTGATCCTCATTCAGCTCGTATTTTAGTTGGGACACCCGAAGATCTGAAGCTTATCTGGATGTTGCTTTGGTTCCGGGGTTTCGGGCTTTCGCCAAATCGCGGGACTCTAAATATAGCGAAAAATTCACGTTCTATGCATGTAAAACAGCACTTTAGCATGGAGAATCATAAGAATAGGTTTTGGGGATTCATAGACCAAAGCAACACCCAGTTATGATAGATAGTGAATCCAATAATGGTCCAATAGATATGTTTAAAGATGTTGAATTAGTTCTTCTTGATCCTGGTGTCTTGTTTTGTTTAGGGTGTAATGTAGGTGGGCATCCTTCTAATGGTCATGTATACGCATAAAACATAGTGTTTGAACGGCCGCGAATGACTCAAACTCATCAATTGTGTACCCGCGAGGATCAAGGGAGAAAGTTTAGGGTTTGTTTCATTTTTAAGATTACGAATGTTAGTCATACTGTTTCTGAATCACCTTCTATTAAGCAGAGATTATCACCTGCAGCCTGTTTGGATAGTTTAATGTGCTATTTCTTATCGAGAGGTACTTTTTATGAATTCTTTGAAAGATTTGATTTTTTGAAATTCAATTATTAAATCCACAAAGAAGAAGTCTTTCTTCTCAGTCTGGATTAAGACGCTTAATTAATAGTCAAATTATTTCCTAACCAAAAAGGTAATCCTAATCCCCAAATAATTGCTACTACAATTCCACTCTCTGGTGATTCCCTTAATTCTATTGGTACTTGGTTGAAGAATGCTACTATACTTCAGTTCGACAATAGTTTCGTAAATGATCGAAGATCTGGAGGTGTTCCCAGTTTGTTCCATTTTCTGCTTGTTGCTTGTGTTGTGAAATTGTGAAATTTTTACTTTCGAGACCCATCCCGAGAGCATGATTCTGAAGCCATTTTGTAAGTGTAAATAGTACATTTAGCACATGGAAATTTTCGGTTTACGGTTTGTGAATTTTTAGTACCATAAGCAACACCCAGTTTTGCATCGGTTCCAACTCCAAGTCAGATGTCGAATTATAATAACTTTAGTAACAATAGAAATAGAAATCCTAGTTTGATGAATAGACAGAATATTAATAACAATAACATCGACAATACTCTGCAAACGTTTGAGGAAACGGCATTAAAGAGTCTTTTTGATTGTGAATTAATAGAAACTGCAGTGAAAAGGAATAAACAGTTATTGATTTTCGGTGGTTATACTGCTAGAAACGTTGAGAAGATTGCGGAGTCGATTATGAAGAAGGATACTATTAGTAATGCTATTATTACTAATACTATTACTACTCGAACTAGTACTACAACTTTAAGTAGTTCTACTAAAGAAACAATTTCTGAAGTAACGCATCTTCCCCTCAGGGATGCACTAAGTAAAGGTATAGGAATCTTACATCGTGATATGCTTGATATGGATAAAGAAATTGTCTTGAAACTATGGAATTCATCTAAGTCGGAAACTACTACTGAGTCGGAAACTACTACTGAGTCGGAGGATCAACAACAGAATTCAATTTCAAATAATAACATAATTCACATTCTTCTAGCTGATTCGTCTTTCGCTTTAACTCATAATCATCAGTTACAAACAGAAGTAGTGATTATCATGGGTATTTATAAATATTATCCACAAGATATGTCTGATGGAAGTACCTTTTTAGGTAATAATCGATTAACTGCTTGTTGCTTATTTTGTGAAATTGTGAAATTTTATGTTTTTGAGACCTATCCCTAGAGCATGATTTTAAAGCCATTTCTCGAGCGTATTTAGCTAAAATAACACATGGAAATCGTAAGAATAGGGTTTGTGAAATTTAAGCCTCAAAAGCAACACCCAGTTAACTCCTCTTGAACTAAGTGCATGTACGGGATGTGCAAGAGTTAAACAAATTGCTGATGGCAGTGGTAAAGATAGTACTAAAGATGGTAGTGTTAAAGATACTAGTAAAGATGGTGGTACTAATACTAGTTCAAAGAAGGAATTTCGTCCTTTAATTCGATGTTTTATTCAACAAACCGCACAATGTGTTAATTGGTCTAATAGTTTCCAACGTAATGATCTACATATTGGTATCTTTCCTTGTACTCATCCAAATTATTTAGCAAGTTATTTAGATACTTTATTCCAATGTTTATTGTATCCAGCTGGTGGAAATAATGATGAAAATAAACAAATTGCTGATTTGATTAATGGATTAGGACAGAATAATGGTTCTTCTTCTGGAATGCTCTTCAATGGTTTAAATGGCGGTATAGAAGATGAGATTTTAGCTTGTATACGCATAAAACACAGTGTTTTGATGGGCCGCGCGCGGCCCATCAAAACACTGTGTTTTATGCGTATAGAATGGCTCAAATTCGATGATTATGTACCCGCAAGGATCACGAAAAAAAGTTTAGGGTCTGTTCCATTTTTAAGATTTACAATACTCATGGTTCTATAAGTATTTGCTGTATACACCAAATACTGGTTCAAGTAGACATCTTCCAAAGATCCCTAATCCATCTAATCATTCTTCGCAGCAATTAAGGGATACGTTTAAATTGGTGATTAGTAATCATAGAACTAATATTTGTAGCTTGCATGCGCAGTTGTGTGTAATGCGCGCTGCAAATAGTTCTATGATTTAAATTACTGGTGAAATTTGACACAAATGTCTACAATTATGTACCCTGTATAGGATCAAGAGAAAATTAGTTATAGGGAACTTCTGTTGTTTTTAAATTAGATAAATTGGTCGAGAAAGATAAGAAATTAACCAACCCATTATCGAATGTTGTTCCAAATTATGAAGAAGCATTGTTATTAGTAATCAGGAAACAGATTAAGTCGTGGACGAAAGATAACTGGATGTTGCTTTGATCCCGGGTTTTCGGGCTCTCAGCAAATTGCGGGTCTCTAAATATAGCAAAAATTTCGCAATTTACCCATGTAAAACAGCACTTTAGCATGGAGAATTATGAGAGTGGGATTCAAAGACCAAAGCAACACCCAGATAAGATTATATCTAGTACAGGTAGTGGAAGTAAAGCTTTAAATAGTGGATTATCGTTATCACCTCAATTGAACGCATTATTATCGATGTATCCTGATATCTCATTAGGAAGTGCTAGTGTAATTCTTGATTTGGTTAATAAAAAGCAGACGAATTCCATTGAAATGATTTTGGCTAGATTGTCTACATTACCTGAATTCTGCAGCTTTTTAAGTGTAATACGCATAAAACATAGTGTTTGAACGGCCGCCTAGACAACCCGTTCAAACACTATGTTTTATGCGTATAGAATGACTCAAATTCATCAATTCTGTACCCACAAGGATCAAGAAAAAAAGTTTAGGGTCTGTTCCATTTTGGGATTTGTAGGTAAGAAACAGGAAAGAATTAGATTCATTAAGATGTTTAGAATATGATAGTGATTTATTTTTTCATCCGACAAGCTTCGTTCAGAATAACTTTGGATTTGGATCGGCAGGAGGTACTAAGGGGAAAGGTAAAGGGAAGAATTCTAATTCTAATGCCAATAATGCACAAGTAGTAGCTACTTCTTCAACTATTCCAAACAAATATTTTACTCCAGTTGCTTATCTGGTTGGTGCTTTGTATGTGAGATTGTGAAATTTTGCTTTTCGAGACCCATCCCGAAAGCATGATTTTGAAGCCATCCCCATGCTAAAAATAGCTAATTTAACAATGTGAAATCATCGGTTTACAGTTTGTGAAAATTAAGTACCAAAAGCAACACCCAGTTATAATCCATCTGCATTTCCTACAACTATGGTATCCAATAGTGGTTGTGGGAGTAGTTATAGTAACTCCAATAACTCTTCTTCTTCCTTAAGTGTTTAGAATTTTCGGTTTAGGCCTTAGATCTTGATATTGAGGATCCTAGAATATATCAAAAAGATGCTGTTTTCTCCATGTAAAACTACACCGCAGGAAGCTTTTTGAAGAGTTTGAAATCTTAAGCCTTCAAACCTTACTTTTTCCTCTTAGAATGAAGAATAAGCCTTTGTAGTTATAAGGATACGGTTTAGATTCAAGTACCAAAGCAATACCCAGTTAAGTTATAATCCAAACGCAGATGACCATCATTTATCCCCTATTACCAACTTTAATGCATTAGGCTTAAACTCTTCTAGTGGTAATGCGAGCTACAATTCTACCGCTTCTCCAGCAAGAAAGGCTTTTGCTTTATTTAACGATATTCTGCAGTTCGAAGGCTATGATAAGCGGGGTCAGCTTAATAATCGTAATTTCCTATTGAAACGGGATGCGTTTAAGGTGCAGCAGATTATGCTGTATTTCTTGAAAGTCCTAACTGCTTGTTGCTAACTTTGTGAAATTGTGAAATTTTAGTTTTTCGAGACCCATCCCGAAAGCATGATTCTGAAGCCACTCCCGTACTAAAAATAGCTAATTTAGCACTGTGAAATTATCGGTTTAGAGTTTGTGAAAATTAAGCACCAAGAGCAACACTCAGTTAACACAAGCATGTATTAATGCTAACGATGGTTTTGGGATAGCTCAGGTGATTAGATTGATGAGATCCTTTAAGGAGAAGTTGTTATTTGTGTCTGATGATGGATTGGATGGAAACCGGTTTGCATTGGTACAGTGGTTGAAGGTATAGGCATAAAACGTTTTATGCGTGTAGAATGACTCAAATTCGCTAATTATGTACCCGCGAGGATCAAGAGAAAAAGTTTAGGGTCTGTTTCATTTTTAAGATGAATGCGAGTGGTGATTCATTATTTCTTCATTTGAGTGCTTCTTGGAGACCCTTATTGGAAAAGCTGGATGCTTATCGGTTAGCAAGTAGGGAAGGATTAATGGCTTATTTTCACTTATTACATTTGTTTTATCAAAAGAATCAATCTGAATCAAAGTCTACTGCAACACCAGAAGATGCATTAGAAACCAAATTCAGAGAAGCAATGAACATCAACGATGCTAATCTAACAGATGCTTTAGCTAAACTAGTTTCTATGCTTTGGCATTCAAATTATGGAATCGAATTTGCTGAAGTTGGTAGTAGTTCTCTTTGTGATTCAGATTCTGCTATCGATAGCAATGATGCTGCTGGAGGTGGTTTAGGTGCTTTGAAATTAAAGAAGGCTACTGGCAAAGGTAATGGTCGTAAGAAGTTGAATTGTACTTCCGTAGAAGTTAGAATCGTATCACAGAATAAGTTTGATTTTGGTGAGACATTGGAGAAATTTATAGAGAAGATTGGGAATGGACAAGGTAGCTGCTTGTTGCTTATTTTGTGAAATTGTGAAATTTTGACTTTCGAGACCCATCCCGAAAGCATGATTCTGAAGCCATTTCTTAAGCGTATTTAGCTAAAATAGCACAGCGAAATCTTCGGTTTACGTTTTGTGAATTTTCACCTGCAAAAGCAACACACCCAGGTAATTCTAACTGTTTTCCTTTATTGGATGTTTTGAAACCTACTACTACTAGTACTAGTGGTACAGAATCAGATAATGCTACAACAACAGCAAATATGAATCAGAATCTTGCTATTAAAGATGATGATTTCAATCAGCTTTTCGAATCTAAATCATCAGAACGTGATCGTAAGAATAAGGATAAGTTTGGATTCTTATCAAACAATAACTCACCAGATTCACCATTTGGCTTACAACAAATAGGTTTAGCTGATAATTTGATGTCTCCTATTATACCTAATGGTGGAAACAACTTATTGAAAACACCTGCTTCTCATTCTCCATTATTTGGTAACACTTCTATTTGGGGACCTTCTACTGCTAAAAAAAGTTCTGGTGGTCAATTCTCTGATGGGAATCTAGCTACTGCTACTCCAAGAAGTAAGATTCTCGATGTATGTACACATGGTGGAGATATAATTAAGATTGGTAATATCTTGAAAAGTATCTTTCGTCCTGAAGATTTCCAATTGATAGCGTTTGAAGATGATGGAGCGTTGCTTTATTCTCATTCGTTGGATGGATTGACTATTGGGGATGAGAAAGAGGTAGAAGAAAAAGTAAAAAAGGAGGTAAAGAAAGAAGCTATTGTTGTAAAACCACCTACTTCTAATTCTTCTTCTTCGTCATCTTCTGCTATCGTTGCTAAGAATGAATTTGCATTAGCTCCACTTTCTTCTGATCACTTGAAGAAGGCTGATACTAAAGAGGTGAAAACAGAGGATAAGGATGTAAAGATGGAAGACGCTGAACCAGAAGAAGAAGAAGCTCCACCAAAACCTCTCTTTATCAAGCCTATTCAAGTCGGGATTAGAAAACGAGCTATACAACTTGCACCAAAGAAGGTCGAACCAGTTGAAAAACCGAAAGAAACTAAACCGGTCCAGAAAAAAGAAGAGGATCCACACCCAATGAGTGATGACGATGCTTTCTTATCTGCTCGTGAAGATGATACACCAGCAGCAGGTGCTAGTAGTGTATTACAACTTCAACTTCCTCTTCTAGGAGCTGCTTCTGCATTCACTAGTGCTGCTGGTTTAGCTGAGAGAGGTACTATGACAGAATCTGAACAGCCTCAGCCGCTACTTCCTACTACTTCTTCCTTTACAACCGCCTTAGGCACTAAGCCACGTAGTACTACGGCTCGTAGTACTAGAGCTAGAGATAGAGTTGCATTTATTAAGAAAAGATCTGATATTCCATCGGGACCAGTTCCAACATCTGTTCAATTACAACCAGTCGTAGAAGAGAAGAGGAAGGAATTAGAAAAGGAGAAACGTCAGAAAGAAGAAGAAGAAAAACGTCAGAAAGAAGAAGAAGAAAAGCAACAAACGGCTAAGGAAGAAGAACAAAAGAAGAAACAGCAAGAAGAAGCTGAAAAGGAAAAGCTAAAGAAAGAGGAAGAGAATAAACCTGTTGCTAGAGTACTACCTGGTCGTCGTGCTCTTTTAGTAAGAAAACCTATTGTGGTTCAGAAACCAGAGGAAACTGCAAAAGAAAATGATAAAGAAGCAGATGGTGATATCAAAATGAAAGACGATAAAGAAGAAGATAAAACAAATACTAATGTCAATGTAGTAGATTCTGACGGTGATGCTATTATGAAACCAACCACAACTGACACTTCTTCTTCTTCTGCTTCTTCTGATTTAGTCAACTTCAAACCAAAAACCGATTTGGGAAGAAGACTACAATTGCAAGCAGCTGAAGTATGGAAGGATTTACAAAGTAAACCAAGACCAAAACTAAACGCTAAACCTTTAACACCTGCTGATCAAAGTTTGTTTAAATTAGATATGATGGATAATATGGATGTAGAAAAGGAGACTAAAGAAACTACTAAAGAAGAAATTATCAAGGAAGAGGTTAAAGAAACTGCTATTGTAGTTGTTACTAAAGAAGTCGTAGAGACTAAAGAAGTAGTCGAGCCTGAACCAACTCCAATGGTTGTTGATAAAGAAGAAGATGTTGTTAAGAAAGAGGTTAAACAACTTGCACTTAAGGATGATACTGATGTAGTCTTCGAAGATGCAAAAGAAGAAGTTGAAGAAATTGAGATGCAAACTGATCAACCTGACTCTTCTTCTAAGGCAGAACAGAAACAAAAGCAATCTTCTTTCCAATTCCCTAAGTTCAAACCAGTCGAATTAAATTTCAAAAATGGTTTGACTGTCTTCTTGATTCACAAATCCTATAATGGATTAGATAAGGTTTTACAATTAAAAAAACCATCTAGTGTAGGTAACAGTAACAGTACTACCATTTCTTCTATCGACTTTATCTGGTTGGTGCTTTGTTTGTGAAATTGTGAAATTTTGGTTTTCGAGACCCATCCCGAGAGAGCCATTTTGAAGCCATTTTGTAAGTGTAAATAGCACATTTAGCACAGGGAAATCATCGGTTTACGGTTTGTGAAAATTGGAGTACCATAGCACCACCCAGTTATGGCACAAGCTATCCGACCAGTGTTTGCATTAACTCGTCATATCACTAAGAAAGAAATTCCTAATCCTAGAGATGACTCCACTTTTGGTACAACCGGTGGTGATACTAATTTTAATTTTAATGAACCAGATAATATTTCTGCAAGACAGAAGAAGAATTTATTGAAAGGTTTGTTTATATAAGACATCATTTCATACCTACCACCATCATCTTAGGATCCCCATGAAATCGTCGTCAAAACGACGTTTCTGGCGCGTTTTGAAGACTATTTCAAGGATCCTCGATATGATCCCAAAATGATGGTGGTAGGTATGAAATGATGTCTTATTATACCTGATGAAAATGGGCAATATGAACAATATGGTGGTCAGAGTACTTAAAAATATCATTAAGTTAACAACATTTTTAGTGGTTTAGATTTTAGCATATTTATTGAGGATCCTTGTCTTGGTTATTTTCAAATTGCATCAGGATCACTGTTTTTCTAGTGACAATCCTTTATGATTATTGTATTTTCTTCCTTAAGGTATGATTGGAAACAACAATCCTAATCAACAATATTGTCATTTTCATCCTTAAGGTATGATTGGAAACAACAATCCTAATCAACAATATTGTCCAGATCCAGTAGCTGCTGCTCAAAAGTATACGCATAAAACATAGTGTTTGAACGGGTTGTCTAGGCGGCCGTTCAAACACTATGTTTTATGCGTATAGAATGACTCAAATTCGCTAATTATGTACCCGCGAGGATCAAGAGAAAAAGTTTAGGGTTTGTTTCATTTTTAAGGAGGGAAGCTGCACAAGTATTAATTGAAGATCGTAAAGCTTTACAAAAGACTGATAAAGCTTTAGAAAGAGCAATGAATAGTGGACTTTTGTTAGGAGATGGTGGACTAATGAACGGTGGTAGAATGAATCAGAATATGAATGGTGGTAACAATATGAATATGAATAACAATCTGAATATGAATAACAAAATGAATATGAATAACAATATGAATAACAATATGAATAACAATAACAGTAAGAAAATTGCTCCTCCAAAAGCGGCAGCGAAGAAGAATCCTTTAAATAAATCTTTGAACAACAGTTACAGTAATCTTCTAAACGCATCCAATCCTTTTACTACTTCTTTCGATGGAGATATCTCTATGGTAGATATGAACGGGCATATCAACCCAAAAATTGTTAAAAAGGATGGAACGATTCATGTACCAAAAGCTAAGCCTAAGGCTAAAGCTGCTAACGCTAAACCAAAACCAGATAAAAATACTCAATTCCAACGTACGCATAAACCAGTTGAGGAATTACGTATCTTAAATGATTTCAGAAATCCACCAATGTGTAATTGTACTCCATAAAATATAATAATTGTGTAAGTCCTATCCTTACAATTACA
>Ga0099798_10639_pt1 | contig 11175 bp, 9 predicted proteins | sample Uncmet_Sort29A_1_FD_89870 | JGI IMG/M metagenome (GOLD analysis project Ga0099798, IMG submission 89870) | Marine eukaryotic communities from CALCOFI LINE 67, Pacific Ocean - CN13ID_Sort29A_1 | ecosystem: Environmental > Aquatic > Marine > Oceanic | place: Pacific Ocean: Monterey Bay | collected... | reverse complement strand
GACACTACTCGTTCGTGAATTCCGTAGTGAAATTTTAGTTGAAGCCGGTTGTTTTTTGCACGTTAGTGTTTTCTGGTGTGTGCTTTCGTGTTTTTCCGAGGGTGTCTTTCGTATGTTTTCCGGGAAGCACTCTTTTCGCCCGCGAGCGTTTAAAACCAGAGGAGCCCGAAAAGAAAGGAGAGGACCAAAGTTCTTAAGACGGGAGCTTCTTGACAGGTCAGTTTATAAGGGATAAAATTAGGTAGGAACAACGGGAGCGAGAGGGCCCGCTAGTTCAGGAGGGTAAAGTACAACCTTGTTTTCCCTCGTCCGTTTTTTCGTATGTGCGTGTGGTGCAGATTATCAAAGAAAAAAACCCGACGCGGGACTTCGGGAACCAAGACCAGCGGAGAGTTTTGATTTTTGTTGTTGCAATTATAAAATACAAGAACTGCGGTTTTTGGGGTTTTGCAAAAAAATCTGCTGATCTGGCTCCCGGGGAAAAGTTTTGAAGCGGAGGGGAGCGCGGGGCGAGCCATCCGTCAAAAATGCTCGCATCCTCACGGAGGAGAGTCGAAATGGGTAGGACCTGCGCGTTTCAGAAAGCGGAGATTGCGTGATTTCAATCCAATTCCGGGTGGGTAAAAACAGAAAAACCGGTCTTAGCATGGGTTTTGGCCTGAGCGGGCGGGCAGAAGGAGATTTTCAGGTTTGGGTATTCACCCAGTCCTTGGTATGTCATGTTGAGCCAACTCGAAGCGTGTTTGTCTGAGGACCTCCTCTTGGTTTTCCCACTTCATTGGAGCTTCCTTTCTTGGTTTTCCCACTTCATTGGAGCTTCCTTTCTTGGTTTTTCCACTTCGTTGGAGCTTCCTTTCTTGGTTTTTCCACTTCGTTGGAAGTTCCTTTCTTGGTTTTTTCCACTTCGTTGGAACTTCCTTTCTTGGTTTTTCCACTTCGTTGGAGCTTCCTTTCTTGGTTTTTCCACTTCATTGGAACTTCCTTTCTTGGTTTTTCCACTTCGTTGGAACTTCCTTGGTTGGTTTTTCCACTTCGTTGGAAGTTCCTTTCTTGGTTTTTCCACTTCGTTGGAAGTTCCTTTCTTGGTTTTTCCACTTCGTTGGAAGTTCCTTTCTTGGTTTTTCCACTTCGTTGGAGCTTCCTTTCTTGGTTTTTCCACTTCGTTGGCTTCCTTTCTTGGTTTTTCCACTTCATTGGAACTGCCTTTCTTGGTTTTTCCACTTCGTTGGAACTTCCTTTCTTGGTTTTTCCACTTAGTCGGGACCAGTGCTGGAGTAATCCTAGAGTTGAGCAAAGTGATGAAAAGTCTGTACTGGGAACGCGCACCAAAACCCAAACCTGAGGAAGGGAGGAACACCCGTCAAGCGAAAAAGGACCCAACCGCGTCATAATTGTCTGCCAAGTAGAAGGATTTTCTAAACTCCGCTCCTTTCGTCGAAACCCAAGAAAGTAACTTCCAAGTGGACCCAAGAAAGGAACTTCCACGACCAAAGAAAGGTTTTCGTACTATCCGTCGCATTTTTCACGGTTCGGGCTACTGAGATAAAATACAATGGCCTGAAGATTAAACTTAGAAGGGTACTCTTCGGCGACGCGCCAACTGTCGGGTGGGAGAAGGCGTTGTTTTCCCGGCCGTTCTTTTTTCACATCGCACGTCCGATTGCGAGCTGACTAATGTCTGCGAAAAAACCAACCCCAAGGAGCTTTTGGGAGCAAGGTGTTCGAAGAGGAAAAGGGAGCTCTGGGGATTTCCATTTCTTTGATATTTAACGCGACTTTTGTCGTATGCACAAATGGGGTCGAAATGATGACGGCGGCCCGCGGAAAACGGCGGCACCCGGATCGTTGTGATGCCTGAACACGGAAAGGTATTAACTGCAAGGACGTACAATTTCCCGATAGTACGTACAATTTGCAAATACGTACAATCGGCAAAGAGTACTTTTTTCAAAACGTACCAACAAACCAAGACTGGACCCCGGAAAGGTGTACTTTCTTTTCGCAAAAACTCACCAGTTTCGCCACAGCGCTGCGTCTGAAAGAAGAAGAAAGATCGATACCAAATAGACTTTGTGAAAGTGCTCAAGAATAGAAAGAGGATGAACCCGAATGTCACCTGAAACGGGTGAACTTCCAAAAAACACGGAAATTCCAAACATACGTATCATAGTTGTCACTGCAGAGGAACCGAACGGGGAAATCCCGGTTGCGTGTACTATCGTGAGAGGAAAACGTTTCTGAGAGGTCAAGGGCATGAGACCAAGTCGCGACTTACTTACGTATTGGAGTGGCCGTTTTCTGGTGTAAAATCCGAGATTTTCCTCTCAAAACCCACGTCCGAGATTTTGCTCCCAAAACCCACGTCGGAGATTTTGCTCCCAAAACACACGTCCGAGATTTTGCTCCCAAAACCCACGTCCGAGATTTTGCTCTCAAAACCCACGTCCGAGATTTTCCTCTCAAAACCCACGTCCGAGATTTTCCTCTCAAAACCCACGTCCGAGATTTTGCTCCCAAAACCGGTCTTTTCGGGTTGGGAGTTGGTTCGAGCCCGTGGAAATCCTAAGCGGATCCTCCGCGGAGGCATGAGACCAGGAGTTCTCGGAGTTGGTGCGAATGGAACGGATTCTCCTCAAAAAGCGTTGAGATTAACCCCCAAAACTTGACCTCACACCTGGGATAGCGGAAGCAACGTTTCGACACCCCTGTAGCAGGAAACGGTAGAAGAACTCCCAACGCGTCGGGCGGACCTCATTGACGGGCGTTTGTTCGTCGGTTTAAAAGTGTATCTGAAAAGGGTTCAAATGTCACACCACTAACTTACAAGGCATCGGGGGCGGCCAAAGTGGTCCCTGGGTCGGATCGCAAAATGATAGCCCCGCCTTTATCGGGTGCAGACCGTCAAAAACCCCCGGCTGTGGCGCAACCCCCTTTTCCGCAGTCTTGTATTTTTTTCTCTCACCAATTCCTTTGCGCTGAGAGAACAGGTCATTCCCTCTTGGAAATTCAGTAGCACGCACCGGCAAACTCCCTTCTCCGCAAGGCTTTCCCCCTCGTCGAGTTTCGACCTGCAGGCAAGGTTTTTCGAGGAGGCAAACGACGCCTACTTTTCCCCGTGCCTTATCTGTCGGAAAACCGGGCCGTGGGTTCTCGCGCTTGAGACGCGCACCAAGAAAACTGCGATTTCGCGATTTTCCGATTGGGAAACCCCGCGCACTTGTGGTGTCCTCCTGCCGACTGATTTTCGGGACGGCGTGTCGCGAACCGTGCAAATAACTTTCGGTTTTTTAACTGCGAAAAGACGGGACGAGAATTTGGGTTTTCCCCGACGCGTTCAACGACCCTGTTCTCGAGTGGAGTGATTCTCAGAAAGGAAGTAAGGAAGACACCATAATTGCCTTTGAGAGCGTGATGATGCGTTGATCGGTGGTGATGGACTGGAGGGGAAAACCTTGCCCAGGAAGAAGGGAAGGAAAATTCGCCTGACCATTTCAACTAAATTTAAAGGGAGGTTTACAACTTAGATGGTAAGTAGAGGAAATGCATTTATTGGTTTTAGTGTCTCAGGGATTTGACGCATTTTTCGGGATTTTTTCCAAACCAATCACTGGTAGAGGGTGTTGCCAAGGATTGTGCTTTGCAAGTCCTGTGTGACGACGGGTGATTTTCTTTAGAAACCCCCCTCCAAGGTTTTTCTTTCGCCAAGCAACCGTTTTTTCTCTAGGGGTCTGAACGAAAAAATCATCTCCCTCACTGGTTGCTAAGGAAGCCACGGCCCCTGTGAAGAAGGACGAAAGTTGAAAATCGCCAAGCTGAAAATCGCACCTATCAACACGAATAGCCCAAACAGAACGACCTGTAGTAGAGTTCGGTTTGGATTTTTCCAAGGTTTGGATTTTGAGCCGGTCGGAAATTTGTAGACTGTTTTTTTCAGAGGAAACCCCTTTTGGGCAAAACCAAAAATTCAAGATGGGGTGGATTGTAAATCCAAGTAGTGGTGCTGTAGTCCAAATGAACCTATTTCAAAACCCCACGATCGGACCGGCCAGTGGCTCAAGGCGACCTGGGGATTTCGTTTTTCCGCCACGCGCGTTGTTCGGTAGGGCGAACCCTCAAGTACTTATCAAACCACTGTGTCGGCGGGGGGATACTCTCGAAAAACGTGTCACGACGCGTCTCTACCGTTTCACAATGAAGCTGTTTCACAAACAACCCACAAAATCGCGCAGGTATGCGGTCGCACGCTTGAACGACGCCGCTTAACTGGAGGGAACCGTCGAAAATCCATTCGGAAATTTTACCTGGGGGTCCTACAAACCAGACGCGTGGGTGGTTTTGAACCCTTCTGGCGAACCAAGCAAAGGAGTCCTGTGATTCTTAGAGATACGCCCTACCTTCCCTCCGGGGGCACCGGTCGGTCGGGTTCTCCTTGCTGGGGAAAAGTTCATGACCCGCGTGGAAAAATTCATCCGACACACTGTTCTTCTGACAAACTGCGAGAGAGGAAAAGGCCTTCGCCCTAGTACGCCGTCCCGCCGAGCGTTTTTCCTTCTTCGACGCCGCCCGATTTCACAAGGGGACGGTTTTCTCCAGCCGACCTCTGGTCAATCGTTCTTGGGCTCGACTGCGAGAAAAGAGAAGGTAGAAAAATCCGCGCCCACAAAAAAAACCTGCTGGCTGCCTCCCTCAACCGCGAACCTGAAACCAGTCTTGAAAGACTCCATGCGTATAATCTCAGACCTCGACGACTCTGTGAAGACCGAGGCAAACTCCACAGGATGCTGTAGAGCACGTACTCGGGGTCTGGGGAAATGCACCGGCGTAAGGAGAGAAAAATCGGGATCACCGGCGGAAACCATTCCTGAAATGTGACAACTCGGGCGCCAATTCGCACATACGTGATGTCCCGAGGCTGCGGACACCCTTGACCCTGGCAAGCGCATTGTCCACCAAACTGTAGAAAACTCTTCTCTGTCTCGGTCTCGTCGAAAACTGTGGTATACAGTTTCCGTGTCTCTCAGTGCGTCAAAAAGCTAACGCTCGTCTTTGCGGCAGAAATTTTGCCGTTTGATGAGGGCGAGGATGTTGGCCGCCCTTCTTTTTACCCTGACGGTACGGCTGCCCGCATGCGACTGCCCAAAGCAAAGCGCGCTCTTCTCAGGGAGTCTGGGCGCAAGACCCCACGGAGGCGCCAACCCCGTCCCCAACGCAGACACCGACCGAGTCACCGACACAATATGGCCGTACTGCATGCCGCGGAAAGTTTTGTGAGTTTTCCATGCGCTCAGAGTGGGGCGAGTGGCAGACTTGCAACCCGTGTCTTACGTGTGGTCAAGGGGGCACGTGGTGAGTTTTTTTCTTGGTTGGTCCGTCTCAACTTGACGCGACCGGTGAATTCTTTTGCGCAGTACCGGAGTTCAGTACGTTTTTTCTTTTTGTGTTGGAAATTGACTTCAAACGTATTACCGACGCCGCCTGGTTCTAAGAGTAGTCCGAAGCAAAAAAAAAAAACCCGTGAAGTTTCCCAGACTCCTGGTTTTTTTTCGTTGGTGTACGGGTTCAGCTATCGTGGTTCAAAGCCTATCTGAAGCCCGCACAATATGATAGCAGAAAAAAATCTCGTGTCTGTTTCCTCAATCCCGTATCTGTTTCCTCAATTTTGAGTGAAAAAACCGTGGGGGGTACAGCTACCGTTACCGTGATTGTGCCACCTGTGACAATGGCGGTCCGGGAACGGACGATGATCGTGATCTGGGCTGTGAGGTGCGCGCGGGGTTCCGGCCCGTGGAAAACCACGTTTTTGTTTTCCAGCCAAACAACTGCCGTACGTCCGGGGTTCCGCCGACGACCAAAAACGTGTTTCCAGCAAAAAACCGCATTTCCAGGAGAAACGAAACAAGCGCATTTCGCAGCACCGACACAGAACCCGACCAAGTGGCCAACGGTGTACCCCACCCCAAGCCCAAGCTCCCCACCCTCCCCGGCTCCCACTGGATGTACGCTCACGTTTGGAAGAACACCTTGGGAAGAGTGTTTGGAAAACCCCGGTATTTTCGAAGAGCGTTTAGAAAACCTTGGGAAGAGTGTTTGGAAAACCCGGGTATTTTCGAAGAGCGTTTGGAAAATACCAGAGCGTGTGGAAAACCCCGGTATTTTCGAAGAGCGTTCGGAAAACCTTGGGAAGAGTGTTTGGAAAACCCGGGTATTTTCGAAGAGCGTTTGGAAAATACCAGAGCGTGTGGAAAATCTCGGTATTTTCGAAGAGCGTTTAGAAAACCTTGGGAAGAGTGTTTGGAAAACCCCGGTATTTTCGAAGAGCGTTTGGAAAATACCAGAGCGTTTGGAAAATCCCGATATTTTCGAAGAGCGTTTGGAAAATACCAGAGCGTTTGGAAAACCCCGATATTTTCGAAGAGCGTTTGGAAAATACCAGAGCGTTTGGAAAACCCCGGTATTTTCGAAGAGCGTTTAGAAAACCTTGGGAAAAGTGTTTGGAAAACCTCGGTATTTACCACAAATTGTATGAGCGTTTTTATACAGACCCAACTGTTCTCCCGACCCCCTTTCCCACCCCCTATCCCACAACGCGGATGCCGACAAGTGCGTTTTTGGAGTGGCGGAAGATTCATTTGTCCGTTTTACCACGTTGGAAGTTCCTTTGTTGTGTTCCCCACGTTGGAAATTCCGTTCTTGGATTTCCCACGTTCGAGTTCTTTTCTTGGGGTTTCAGTGATGCCGACGCGATCTCCCACGATTGAGGAGCTCGACATGGGTTTGTTCAACGGGAAATTAATTAAGGTGGCTGGGTCCGCTACTTCGCGGAAAAATGAACGATTTTGAAGAAGACACTCCGTCCTCAACTGGAGTTAAAAAGTCGTAGCGAAAATTGGGTTTCAGTGAAACAGTTCGGTTTGTTCGATTTGTTGAACGCAGAAAGTGCCTACATCGTTGACGTACAAGCCTGGTTTCGGAACTGGCCGTCTAACAAGATTCCCCACAACACGCTTCAGGCGGTGTGATTTCCCGTTTGACGCGCGTCAACAGGTTTTTCCACAGCTAGCCCAACAGGCGAACATAGACGTAGAACGAACGGCCGTCATTGATGTACTTCACTTTTGAAAATTTCCCGAACGTTACTTGTGATTGGTCCAACCGGACGACCGAGTTTTCTCTCTAAGGGTTTGCCGGACTGTTTGGGATTTCACTCAGTCCGGCTACACCGACACTGACTACGCGATGAATGTTACCTACCAACTCAACTGGGAAAACAAGAACCAGGTTTCGTCCTTGCAAAAACACACGCTTTTTGGACCAATCTCCTTTCCCAGGCAACGAATTTCGCCGAAGCCGTAGACCAGCCCATCTGGCAGAGCGAGTTTCGGAACACCGTACGATTTTCCACTGCAGCAGCTTCAATTTCTTCAAACTGGTTTTTTGTTGTCGAAAAACCAGGGCGTTTCGAAGCAAGAAACTCTTTTTCGCGGGCATCAGATTTTGACCTCGTGGGGCATTATCGACGCGGCCGCTGCCACGGTACCCCCTTCCGCCCAAAACCCCCCTCTTGTGGTTTCCGTCCCAGTCGACGTTCGAAATTGAAGGCATGGACCACGATTTCGAGTTTGACGTTATTCGTATGTTGAAAACGCCTGTCGTCGAAAAAAACTTGGTTCAAAGTGACCTGTTCACCCCTCTTTGGTTTATTCTTGAAAAAACCACCGTCCCTCACCCGCAGGTTTATTCTTGAAAAAACCACCGTCCCTCACCCGCAGAGGAGATCCCAATGAACAAACAGTGGTTGGTCGGGGTCTGTACCCTGATCACCTTCGTATTTGTCCTCGCGCTCGCGATTGTGGTGATTGCCCAACTCCGGTGGGTGTGTGTTGAGACCCGTACCAAACTTTTCTAACTGTTGCAGAAAACGCTGGAAGAACCAGTACAGAAGAGACGCCGACGAAGTGGCGGATCTGGTGGGTTGGAGTAGGCCTTCGGGGCAATTTTTTCGCCTCAGCTCCGGAATGAGGTTTGTTGGCCCCTTTTTCGGAACCCAATCCACGCGTCTGAACGCTTTTTCGGAACCCAATCCACGCGTCAGAACGCTTTTTCGGACCCACGTTCGAAAGATCTCGAGTGCCCGTATTTTGAAGTGCATTTTTTTTTAGGCTGTTTTTTGTGACAAAAATCACAAAAAGGATCTTTCGAATGTGGACCCTAACCCCCGTTGTTTTCGCCACAGCTCATCTTGGAGCAGCAGCAGAACCTTCAGTGGACAACCAATCCCCTGGACGAGACCAGAGTTCGTCAACCACACACGATGATAGAACCGAGAACCCTCAAACACCCCGGCTTTGTTTTCAGCACGATAGGGTGAGACTACGAAGAAAGAAAAAGAAGCCGGGCCCGTTTCCCCCCATCCCGTCTAGAGAAAAGAACGTCTTGACGTTTTCCCGTTCGAAATCGCTCACGTTGTCCAGCCGACGGAACGAATGATCAACCGGCACGTGGAGGCCCGACTCCAGGGCTTGGGCGACGACGCACCCGAGAGCGGCTACAAGGGCCCAACGGTGGGGACCATTGAAAAAGACACCTGCTATCCCCCATTGAAAAAGACACCTGGGCTCCCACAAACAGATCCTGAAAAAAACACCTGGTCTCCCAAAAATAGGATCTAAAAACCGTTAAACCCGTGAAAAGTCGCCATGGTTTTTTCTTCGTTTGGATTTTTTTTTTTCTCGCGAACACAAAACCGTAGATCACTGTAGGCTCCACAGATCCTATTGAAAAAGACCCCTGGGCTCCCAAAAATAGATCCTACTGAAAAAGACACTTGGGCTCCCAAAAATAGATCCTATTGAAAAAGACACCTGGGCTCCCACAGATCCTACTGAAAAAAACACCTGGGCTCCCACAGATCCTATTGAAAAAGACACCTGGGCTCCCAGAGATCCTATTGAAAAAAACACCTGGGCTCCCAAAAACCGATCCTATTGAAAAAACACGCCTTTGGGGACCTCCCAGATAAATGAAGACTACGAGACGCCCACGAAAGCCGTTGACCCTGAGTGCGATTTCCGTGTCTCGCGAGAAACCCTCGATTATGGGTACAGAGCCGGCGGCCTCGTCGACGTAAACGACAATCTGTACGTGGTTTCCCTGTTGGAAGTGCCTTGCTCGGGTTCCCTGTTGAAAATTCCTTTCGTTTGAAGTTCCTTTCTCGGTTCCCCTGTTGGAAGTTCCTTTCTTGCAGCCCAACGGTGGGAGACCGCGAGGCGCCGTACGGAAAAACTGTCCGCGCGGAAAACGCCGGGGACAAAATCGCAGGCGACCAGCAAGCGTTAGACTGTAAGTAAACCTTCCCCACAAGGGTCCCACCCAACGCCCGCGGCCCAATCTGTTCAGGACCCAACCCCTACCCGAGATGTTTACGTGGGTTTTTCCGTTTCCCTGAGAGGGTCCCCAGCCCAAGGGTTTTCAAAACAACCCTAGGCAGACCCATATACGGTTTTTTTCCTGGGATTTGCTAGGCTGCCTGCGGCGGAAACCACGTAGGGGGGTGGAGATTTTTCGTCTCCACACGCGGGTTACTGGCGTTTCCACACAGGAGCCGCTCCTATGACGATCGCGGATCACGGCCGTACGAGTGAAAACCCAATAGGAAGGAAGAATCCAGAAACGGAGTCGACTTTCTAACACTAAAACAAGGGGCAAAACCAGCGTTCCTCCCAACAGAAAAGCCATGCGGAGGTGCAAAACCAGTAGCGGGCAATCGGACGCGCCGTTTCAGAAACACCTCGCCTGCCTCGTACCCCCAACGCCTTTCGGCAACCGCCTGCTCGAAAACACAGATCTCCGAGAGGGCTTTCTTCCGCAAAACCGTGAGGCGATTTTGCCAAAAAAAAACACCAGGTCAAATTTGGACGCGGTTCACGAGCGAAAACGGGGTGGATCCTTGGGGGAGGCTGGCCCCTGGTAAGGATTTTGGGAACAGCATGGGAACCTTTTTTTTTGAACCATCATGGGCCTCTTTGTTCGGCGCAGGAGTGCAGACCGCTCCCTTAGCAATCGGGAGGTTCACCGGAACTTCCGAAAGGAGGTAGGGTTTTTGAGTGTGTTGAGGATTTTTCTTTACGTGGAATTTACCACTTTCAGGTGAAGAGGCGCATCTCGGACCGACACGGGCTTTCGCCCTCGCCCAAACAGCGCGGAAGCCGAGAGTGAGTTTTCCGTATTCCAAGCGAACTTTAGTTTTGGTTGGAAATTTTCCCAGTTTGTTTTGGTTGGAAAATGTTCCCGTTTGTTTTTTTTTTCGGTGGAAATTTTCTCGGTTTGGAAAGTGTGTTCTTTGGGAACATTGGATGCAAAAGGAGCCATCCTGGCCAACGGTGTTTCATTCAAACCCAACTCCTCCAGTAACGGTCCAACGTGAAAAAGAAGAGAGAAAAAGGAAAAGAAATTCTCCAGGGACACGTCCCATAATCTACGACCCGTTTTGTTTTTCCGTAGGCGTGCGGTCACCTCCGATGGATTGTACGCCCTTTAGAGAACCAAAATGCCTCCAAAATCAGGTATAATCCAAGGCAAGAAAAACTCCCAACCCCGAACCATGTGCCCTGTCAGAGCGATTGGTTTTGGTTCGGGCTTTGGAAGACCTTGTATGGTTTTGCCTTTGCAGGCCCCGTTGACAAGGATGGGGACGTCTCGGCCCCGAGAGGGTCCAAACTCGTTCTAACGAACGCCGCGATTGCGCTTCCGTACGTTAGTGTTTTCAAGGGCAGTTTCTGAACACGCTAATAACCTGATTTTGGAATCCCTATTTGGAGGCAAAAAGTCAGGGTTGGTATTTTTAGGGTCATCTCGGCAACTACACGAGTCCTATTTTTACAATTTGCAAACCCACGAGTCCTATTTCAAAATTTCGTCCAAACTTCCGGTTTTCAGGGACGCCAACCGCGTAAAATCGTACGCCGCTTCTCAGCACAAGTTAACGTTTTGGTCTCAGTAAACGAGTTCCTCGGTTTGTGGCGACGTCCTTCCAGGAAGGAGTTTTCTCGTCGTTCCGCAGTGGAACTTTCAGAGTACGCCGTTCTTCTTCCAATGAGTCCCGTTAGGTCTAAAATCCACCCCCCCTTCTTGGTCGGGGTTTTGGACCTAAATGGACTGATCGGACCCAGGATCGAA
>Ga0099798_10638_pt1 | contig 11175 bp, 8 predicted proteins | sample Uncmet_Sort29A_1_FD_89870 | JGI IMG/M metagenome (GOLD analysis project Ga0099798, IMG submission 89870) | Marine eukaryotic communities from CALCOFI LINE 67, Pacific Ocean - CN13ID_Sort29A_1 | ecosystem: Environmental > Aquatic > Marine > Oceanic | place: Pacific Ocean: Monterey Bay | collected... | reverse complement strand
AAAACGATCCGTAAAAGACGTGCCTATATCGTTCCGAAAAAATGTGTGTCAGTGAGATAGAAAAGAAAAAGAAAAAAACGTTTTATATGGGTAAGTGGTGCGATAAAGCCGTTGGTATTCTATTATTTTCTTGTGGAACTGAGAATTCGTCGCCGGTGAGCTGGCAGCCGGTGCGTCAAATCGGCGCAGGCTCGTAGTATGTTCCGGCGGACATTTAGGTATCAAAAGATTTAGTAAACCGAAAAAACATTATTTTTGTGGGACCAATGTGATGGCGGTGGGCTACCGAGGTAGTGCTGCTGTTCGGCGCGATTCCCATGGCTGCATGATTTGTTTGTATTGTGAGTTGCCGCCGGGGGGCTGGCTGATAGCGGGGGTGCACGGTGGTGGGGTATTACAGAACGAGAACGAGAACGAGCGGACGAGCGAGCGAGCGGCATTCATGTCCAAGGGAGTCACTATGTTGCACTTGACATGTTGTATGGTAGATCCTGGTACACTAACTCAGCGCGTCGCACGAGCAACATTTCGGTGGTTTCGGCTATTCACGTGACAGCACTGCAAGAGATGGATGGCGGTCGGTGGATTTGGGGTCATACGGTGCAATTACATTTGATGATGCATACAATAATAATTAATTTACAACTAAATCTCGTATGAGTTAATTACCGTATACGGTATAGGGGGTAGGGTAGTCAGGCAAATTTGGAATTAAATCGGAAATTAAAAAATGGCTACCCTACCCCCTACGGACGGTAAACCCAAAAATATTGAAATGCCCTTACAATGCTGTTTTTAGTTGCGAAATGGTTAGAAAAAAATCATCACTCCAAAACGCAATAGCGGCTGGGACCGATAGCAAAAATGAACGTTATGATGATATTGTTACAATACTTCAGCACGCAACACACTTAAAACTACTATTTTGGGGTCTGGCGTCCGTAGGGGAGATGACAATTTTCGGGTCACCGAGAATGGAATTAAATCAGAAATTAAAAAATGACTACCCTACCCCCTAGCACTGACGGTAATTAACTCATACGAGATTAATTACTTTTAGAGGAGTAATCGACGAGTTTTTATTGTAATATAATTTAATTCGGTGATGTTTAGCAAGTCGCCATTTTTATTTCTAGGGGCATTACAGTTGGAGCCCAGATTTGCTGATAGTATGGTGAATTCATTATGTTACCGCTTTATTTGCAATACTATTGGCCCACAGGTGGTGCGGGCTAGTCTAGAACGTTGTATTGAGGTATGATTAGGCGGAAAGTGTATGTTTTGAATGTAGGCAGTGTTTTATAGGTTACCGTTTTATTCGTAGATTTAACTACTTAGCCCGCGAGGCGAGCGGGCTGATCGGACATTCGTTATAATGTTGTGATGGAAAGTAGTATGGATTGTGAGGCGTGGATGTAGCTGTGGTTAATTATTGTTTTTGATATTTAATTATATCCACAGAAATTGTTCTCCCAGTAGATTGTAAAATAAGACTACCACGACTCGATGGTGCATGGGTGCTCAAGCCATCGAGGCGTGGCCTTTGAGTAGCTTTTATAGTCTATTGTAAATCTAATATAATATATTGTATTTAATTTAAATTATTTTATATAGCGCCATGCTTGTCATGTGCTAAGATGTTTGATGTTGTGTCGCACACGTACATGTATGCATTGCTGGTAGTGGATCATCGCACATTACTACAGTACATTTGTTGCGCAGATGAGCTATAATAAATGCGGGATTAATTACTTTCATAAATTATTTTTAATTACGTCAAACTCAATAAATCAAAATGTTGTGTGTGGTGAGTTCGTTGGTCGCTTCTGCTGCTATGCCGGTTCGAAAAAAGCAGTAAAAATAGCAATTATGAATTTTTCTTATCAAGCTGTGGTTCACAAGTTTTTGTTACCTGGTCTCGATTCCCACATTGAATCTGAATTGCATTTCGAGGCTTTAGGAAGAATTGTTTGGTTTCGGGTGGCGTGAAAATTGCGCGTTTTACGTTGGCAAAATGTCAGGGATGTATGTGTGCAAGTTGGGTCTTCCCCGGCGGTTATAGAGGAGGCAAATAAACTGTGGAAAAGGGGACAGCAGTTAGTAAAACGAGGCGGGGAGCGGGGTCGTTTGAATGGACCAGTGATAGTGGAGTCAGGAGTTACGACACGGGCGTTTTACAACTTGCAAGAGGTGGAACGAGTTCTTGATATAGGCAAGCAAGAAGCTATCATCCGAGCAGAGGGTCCGCGAGGTGCGATAAAAAGGTTGGAGGAATCTATGAAGTCAGGCAGATCGTGCCGTTCGTTAGCAAACGATTTGAATAGGGATTCAATAGTATCGATGTACAATTCAGTCAAGGCGCCAGGGCCATATGTGCCAGGGGTACGGGCGTAGTCAGCTTTCGTAATACTGATGAGGCAAATCTACCCAGCCTTGCAAAAAGTGCCTTTGTTCCCGGCGCAGGAGAGTGCGGTACTCAGATGGCCTGCGGTCTTTAGAAATATGAAGACCGCCAAGAACTACAAATCGGCATTAGTATGGTGTTCAGAAGTGCTCGGATGCTCAAATAGATGGCATGCAGACAGAGTTTGTCGGTGCCTTGACGGGATTGAGGCAAAAGGGTTAGCAGTGCGTTCCCCACATACAGTACTAACAAGGGAAGAGTTTTGTTTACCGTTGTGTGCGATGGCAATAGAGCCCTGTGGGCGGCAGTGATATTGGGGTACCACTTTATGTTACGCATGGGGAACGAATATTGCGGGGTGAAGAAGGAACAGTTATCGCTGGAGGATGGAAAAGTGACGCTGCGGTTGAAATCCTATATATTATTTCCCCATCCCAAAATCCATGGTTTTTGGAAAAAGTTGTGGACCGCAGAAAACGTTATTATTCGTTGTCGAAATGCCCGTTTTGGGGATTGGAAATTGTGTTTTGGGAAAATCGTGATTTGGAGCTTGTATAGTAGCGTTTGGGATTTGGCCCCCAAAGTTCCTATTGGCCAAAGTTGTGGACCGCAGAAAACGATATTATTTGCTGTCGAAATTGCCGTTTTGGGGATTGGAAATTATGTTTTGGGAACATCGCGATTTGGAGTTTGTATAGTAGCGTTTGGGCTTGGGCCCCCAAATGTACTATTGGAAAAAGTTGTGGACCGCAGAAAACGTTATTATAATTTATTTGTTGTCGAAATTGCCGTTTTCCTTTTAGATTTTCGATTGTTCTAGCCGTTAAACGCATGGGTAAATAAAGAGATGCTATTAATTTAGTTTGATTTTCTAACTAGGGCGCTGTTTGAGTCATAAGATTCTTAGTAATTAGTAATAATGGTAATTACTACTGCTACTCAGTAGTGGTGTGGCGCGCTTCTTCAACATACCTACCCCAATTAGTCGAATTTAAACCCAATTAGTAATAATGGTTGTCTACGTTTCGGTGTGCCTACGCCGTCGTCAGGACATTTAAAATTGCGCAAATAATACGTATAACAATAAATAAATAACAAGCCACCTGCTGGCTCCTGCAACAATATGTACATCTGCAAAATTGTACCACATATACAAACCAATATACAAACAATCAATCAATCTATCTATCAATCCATCAATTGGTACATCAGTGTTAGTCCCAATAAATGGCAACGGTGCCACTCCCCTCAACGCGTCGGTTGATAAAGCACTCACATAATTGGCAAACAACCGGTTCTGACGCCTTTCGATCAACATAGCCGTCTGTTTTGTATAATTCTTTCACCTCTAATTTCATATCCTCTAAGAATAGCTCCAATTGGTAGCCCTTTGTTCTGCTTGTAGATGCTATTTATTTATTGTTAAAAAATAAGAATCATGTTATTTAAATTTTATTGTTATGCGTATTATTTGTGCAGTTTTAAATGTCCTGACGACGGTGTAGGCACACCGAAACGTAGACAACCATTATTATTGAATTATTAATGTTGGCGTGCTCCTATGTTGGAAAGCGTGTTGCGAGGAAAGTGGCATCGTAAAAATACCGCAACCACAAGTCCCGTTTGTTGACTCTCGCTGCTTTTTCCTATGCAACGGAGGGCAACATGAGAAGTGAGCTGGGGACTAACATAGTGCGAAAGGATGACGAACATTTTAGACCTCGCTACGACCGGTACACATACACGAAGGTATGATCTCACAACTCAGGAGCTGGATCTCACTCCAATTTAGACGAGACTTTCTTGAATTTAGGGAAGAAAGCCTGAACTGGACCAAAAAGGTGATCATTTCAAGGCGCACTGCGGCAAGCGCCCATTTAGGAGGCACTGTACAATCGGTGATTTAGGAGGCGCTGTACTAGGAGCAATGCGAATTTGATATGTGGGAAACTTTTAGTCGTCGATTTAGATAAATACGACATGTAGTTAGACCTCTTTTAAAATCGTGTTGTATGATTAAATCGTTTAAAATTAAAAATTTTAAAATTTTAAGAAAATTAAAAAAATTATATGAAAGCAACAAATTCATCCCTTGTGATGTGCTGCTTTTGCTGTCCTGTTTTACTTCATCTGATTTGTTTGTACTTTTTACTTTTGTGTGTAAATTAATTAAATCAATTTATTAAATTTGTTTACTGTCTGCATGGAACGCTAAAAAAAACAAATTGTTTACTGTCCGCATGGAACGCTACGAAAATTGTTTACTGTCCGCATGGAACGCGAAAAAATGTTTACTGCCTGCATGGAGCGCGAGAAAAATTGTTTACTGTTTGCATGGGACGTGAAAAACAATTACTGTCAAAATTTTCAATGGTTTACTATCTGCATGGATCGCGAGAAAAAAACTTGTTTTTATGAATGTTGAGTGTTAACTTTTGATGCTGTGTCGGGGGCAAAGTGTCTTAAAAATGCATGCAAAGAGCTCAAGGGGGATTACTGGGTCCCAAGAGCAAATTAGCTTGTCTTTAAGGTCTTGTTAGTGAATTATCTGCTTGCATTAATAATTTTTAATTTTGACTTGGGTGGGGCCAATTTCTGGATATGTTTAGCAGCATTTCACAAACAAACTTGCGATTTTCACACTCTCTACTGTTTTTATTTATATTCAATTTAATTATTATACTTTGAGATCAAACACGACTGTACAAACTTCCACACGACTGCACGGCACGACTGCACTTTGCAACGTACAACAAACTATACAAAACAAACTAGATGGATGAGTTGTGTTATCGATTGCTTTTTGGGTAAAACTTGTGAGTGAATATTGCGGACACGATTTTGATTGGTGTTTGATTGGGGAGAGGCGCGTAAGATTAGGTAATAACATATACGTTCACGATATACACTTCACCACATCGTTTCTGAACACACCATAGCCACACGCCCCCGTAATCGAATGTGCCGATTTCATACTAACGCCCATTTTCGATTAGCCTAACTTTCAACCGGTTTCATTTCACTCCCGCCAATTTCATCTGCGATTATACGGCGCAATCACACAATAACGTCACGTAATATAATTCCCGCCGATTTTAACTACTGTATTTAAAGCAAGGCAACGATATTAACAATCCTCCATATAAACGGTACGCGTTGCCCCCTCTGCTACCATATCACCTTCGCGCTTTTTCTTCTTTTTTCGTTTCCTGCGCTCCTTGTTCTTGGATGATTTACTAAAGGAGCTGCGATACTTATATGCTGGTTCATATACTGGCGCCTTCAAATTTTTACAATGCTTAAAATCCGGGGTTACTCTATTGAGCCATGGCGGCTGGACGTTTTTGTTGTTCTTGCATTCCTCCTTATATTTAATGTATTCGTCGAGTTCTTCTTTGCGCCGCTCTAACGATTTGTCTTTGTTAACTATCTTCAAGGCTTGTTTCTTTTTTACGCTGTTCTTCATTGCGAAAACTGTAACTGAATTTTGTAGGACATCTTATAACTGCACAACATGAAACACGTATATACAATATGATCCACCTGCGATAAAAGATGGTGCTGTAGCCACTTTACAATATACAATACTATCCATCCGCGATAAAAGATGGGCTGTAGCCACTTCATGCTGAGTAGAAAGTCACATCACATATAATTAACTGATACCGATTTTAAACGTTTATTGGTTGTTGGTGAGCATCTGGCATATACACCCACACCTGCTGCAATTCTTACATTTACTGCATAGCACGGCCCGCGCACCACATGTGAAACATGGAAGTTCCCGTGTTTCCCGAACGACTGGCTGTAGATTATCAGGCGGCGACCGGCGACAATCATCTCTCGAAACAGGTTCTTTCCATTCCTCGTTAATCTTGTTTGCCATTAACATGTTAAGCGCATCGTTAGCTCCTGCTCCCTTGGTTAAGGCGTCGGCCGCATTAGTATGTCCTCGCTCGAAGAACAATTTGCATAATCCGTCATAAGTTACTTCGTTTAACCATGTGATGCTGGTGCAGACCTGGCGCGATACTGTGGAGAGTGCTTTGCTAAATCCTCGTCGAACCGCACTGAGAGCTGTGGACGAGTCGCAAAACACTGACGGTGCCACCTCAATTGGAAACAGCATTTCAAGGGTAGCTTGCCAGATCATGGTCTCGCGCACCGCTAACTGCAAGCCAATTACTTCACTGTGACCGGATGATAACGCGCAATAACGCTGTTTTTTAGACTGGTAGTCAATGATGTAAGTGTACGCTTTGCGATTCTGCTGATCTCCCGCCAAGAACTGCAAAGTATTTACTCTTCCGCTTCGGCATGAAGGTGCGATGTAGCTGGCGTCGGAGAAGGATACCTGCCTTGCGCCATCAGGGTTGGCTCCCGCCCTGGCATAATATAAGCGCCGATGGTAATACCGGAAATACCCGAACAAGTTCTGCAAATCCTTTTCGGCTTCGTCTGTCCAGTTATGGACGGACTCAGCCAGCTTCTGAATGTAGTACATCGCATCGGGACGAGTGCCTCGCCCAATGTATAGGCAAGTGCCGATCAAGCCGTGGGCACGACGTTGAGGCGACATATTTTCCATTTCGATCAACGTGTACGCCAATGGACTTTCATGCAAACCGACGGGATCACGTACATGTGTAGCTGGATCTGCGGCATCATATCTTGGAGGAGGAAGTTCGTCAGTCATTGGCAACGTTTTCCTAGGGCGAATTACTATCTTACAAACCGACTCGTAGGATGAAATCATGTTATCAATCAACTCTGCCTGATCCAATGAGATACCTCCTTGATCGTCCAACTCGATGCGTACTCCTAAATATTTCAACGGATGGTTCGGTGTTAGCACTTCCGGAGGGTCTGCCTCCCATTTCTCGCCTAGGATTTGACTCCATACCATACTCTCATCCCCTGGCGCTGTACTTAATAACAAATCATCCACATACGTAACAAGCAGGTCGGTGACAACTTTACCCTGTGCGGTAGTCCGGCTCCTTACAAAACAAGAATGGTCACTCGGCAACCGGCGCCAGCCCGTATTCTCCAGGTGCTTGTGTAACGATGTCAAATACGTGAAACCTGAATCCCCGACCCCATAGCAACTTGCCAAAATTGGAAATACCAGTTTTTCCGGTGGGATGCCTGAACTTAAAACTTGGTCCAACACTTCTCGGGGCAAATGTGGTAGGAGAGCAGCTGGCAGTCTCACATAATTTTTATGCGTTCTCGCGAGCACTTGTAGATAGGCTTGCTTGAGGTCGCATACCGAGATCGAATTATTGTAGTAAGACGCGTGTGAACACGCCAATCGTAACGCGGACAAACCAGCTGTGGGGGCCCAAAAGTCGGTTTCCTTTCTCTGCTCGGATGACCGAATGACTACTTTCCCATCGGTGTTAAACCCTAGATGTCCTTGGATTACAAACCTACTTTTGGGAAACGGCGACTCTGTTTCCACCGCCTTCTCGCCAAACAGCAGCTTTGACTTGAAGATCACAGAATCCTCCGGAATGTTGTCGATATTCACGCCATGGCCAATAGCTCTCGAACTGAAATACTTGCTTAGTTCTTTCGCCGTTGCTCCGGGGAATCCTGGGTGGTTCTGCCCCTGTTTCATTCCGATTTCTTTATATACGCACGCAACTGGTTTTGGGATAGAACTCTGCGTTTTTGTATTGATATTCGGTTTTGCCGTTGAAGACTCGACTTCCCATTCGAGTTCCCACGGAGACTCGACTTCCCATTCGGTTTCGCGGTAACCGCTTCCATCTTGACTTTTTTCGAGTTGTTTCTCCATGCATACTAGACCTCGCTCCCATTTGTCGACATGCTCGAGACTTGTTTCTTGTTTATGGAACTTCACTAACTCTTCCCGGGTGGCGCATAAACTGTCATAAACCTTGCACATCTTTGCCTTAGGACGACCTTTATTTCCCACACCGCGGTGCTTGACCAAGTCCATCAATTCCGCGGCGCGGGGTTTTTGTTTTCGAGGCCTGCCTCTTCCCCTCTTTACTTTATCTTCCGATATTTCCGTGCCATTGCTGTTTAGCTTCTTCATGTCGCTGTTTTTGAACGTCTGATCTTGGCTGGTGCCGCAATCACAGTTTTTCGATTTCTCACAGCTGAAAGGTTTTAGCTCATCAACGTCATTTGTCAATACCATACGATACTTCGAACACTTTGAACAGGCCATCCACACCCTGGTAGTGTCTTGGATCCGCTGTATGTTACTCTTGAATGTACATGCTGGAAACTGGTACTTCCCGTCCTTAGCTATTGCGCGAACACTGTTACTGTCGTCACTGTAGGTAATTTCATCGTCTTCGTTTAGCAAGAGAACAGAATGCCCTTCAACGCAATCACTAGGGTATAGGTAGACAGCTCTTCGGCCACGATTTTCAACCGCCTTGCGATGACTTCCCTGATAGTAACCGGCGCCCCGTGATACCACACACAAACTACCAAAAGGCAACATTTCGTTTAATGCCCGAGATCCCACGTCTTGAGGTTGGTCTTTTCTACTATGTTGACTGATTACAAAACCGGAGTAGCGCATGGCGTAGCTCCACGCGTCTTCTGGCATCTTACATTGGTTCATAGAAACACGGGCTAAGCGTTTGAGCTGTGATATCGCTGCCTCCACGGCCCCATTGCTTTTACTGTCGTACGATGGTGTGGTACTCAGCTTTATGAAATAGTCCCAATTAAGAGTGTTCTTCAGAGCAAGAAACTCCGGCGATCGATCACAATGCACCCTTCTCACCGCATCGATTTTATAATAATAGTCCAACTCTAACAACCCCGTGATTACTGCCTTCTCGATTTCTTTTATCGTCTTGGATTTTATCCGTACTACATGTACCGTTCGCGGTATAACTTGTTCGCCTTTTTTTGCTTTGCGCTTTTTGTTCGGTCTTTTCCGCCCCTTTTCATCAATGTTCGAAACATCAATGAACACAAGGCATGGTTGCTTGTTTGGTCCGAACGCAACATCAATAGCTGTGACACCGTTTCTCGTCTTTATGCTGGCAACCGGTTGGTGAGGTCGTCCTCTTTCTCCTGCTATCACACATTCGGGGCAGCTAGGATCAGGCGGGAAGTGATGTTTATGTTTACTTCCAATTTTCAGCGCCTCTTGTGCAAATTGTTCGTCACAAGGTTTGAGACTGTATATATGCTCCTTTTCGTCAGGCTGCATCGCGTATACTATTTCCGCTACCTCGGCAATTGCGTCGTCTAGGTATGACTCCTCCTCATTAGGTTGCATACATTTAGGTAAATTTAAGTATGATACCGTATTATCTTGCTTTCGAGAGCTGTCCTCATCACTATTGTCTACTTTGCTCGTGTCGGTCTCCTCATGGTTAGCCGGAAATATGAACGTTATGCTGAGATCCGGCTTGATTCCAGTATCACGTGTGAATGTTGCAACCGGACAAGCATTTCCTACTACATCCGCTACTTTGAACACCATTTCTTCCTTTTCGAAGACGTATGTCATACGACGGTCTTCTGTATTATGTTCACATAATTCTTGTGTCGACTTGTTTGTACCATCACAGAAGTAGAGCCCTTGGCCGTTCTGCAAACATTGTGGGTTCCATGCAAAAATTATATGTGATGCTCCATGTAGTTCGTCATCAATGTTGGCGGCTAGCTCATGCATCTTACGTGGCATACCATTTTGGTTTGCCTTATACACACGTACCGTTTGCCTGGGCACTTTGAGATTTTCTTCCGCGAGGCGAACCCGTTCCTTTGCATTCACCATTTTGCTCACAAGGTCACTGACATCGTTGCATGTGCAATCTTTGTTCTCACACGTGACTGATACATTCCTCAAATCAGAACAGAATTTGTCTACCCCCCCATTAGGAAGTATCACGTCACGGACTACTTTCGCCAGTGCATGATCATCGTTACGTGTCAGGGCTTGATGGCACAGCTTATGCTTCAAGATATTGTTCCATAATGGTGACTCGCAAACGTCTTCATGGCGGCTACGGTAAGAATTTGCATTAGCATATCGGTCGCTCGCGAATTTGGCTGCGTTTTCTGCCAACGTTTCGTATACTTCATTTGCCTTCTGCTCTGGGACGTAGGGGACGTAATTGCGTACAGGTAGTTCATGTCGAGTGTTGTCTTGGCTCAGCAGCGCTAGAACTTTATCCTGCACTTCGATGGGCACTTTTCCAAAATAGGGCGCTCGAGATCCTCCGATCCACACAAACGAGTATCCTCCTTGCTGCACCGCCCGCCCCAGTGATATCAGCGGTTGTCCCTGGGACAAGAACTCTTCTCGATCTGTGAACGGCAATATCACCTCGCTGCCATTTACTCCTTCCACTCTTTTATGACTTACGATCTTTGCTCCATCATATTTCTGTAGAACATTATTTGTTGTTCCCGAGTCCAATACTGACATTAGGTTGCATAACGCTTGTGAAGATATAAGATTATCCTCACAAGCAAACGGTACCAAATTTCGACAATGCATGATTTTGACATATGGCATCACAATATCTGTAATCTTTGCCGAAGTAGCAGGATCCAAGTTTCCTAAAGAGCACCTCATCCGATTTCCCCACACAAACGTCGAGCCAGTATACGCGCAGACCTGACCTACACTCAATAACTGTTTGGGAGGTTTCATACCGGGCAAGACTGTCTGATGGATACACCCGTCACCCTTAACCATCTTTCGTTCAATTCCTGCAATCGTTTCTGCTTTAATTTCGAACATTACTTTGCTCTCGTTGGTG
>Ga0099798_10637_pt1 | contig 11185 bp, 9 predicted proteins | sample Uncmet_Sort29A_1_FD_89870 | JGI IMG/M metagenome (GOLD analysis project Ga0099798, IMG submission 89870) | Marine eukaryotic communities from CALCOFI LINE 67, Pacific Ocean - CN13ID_Sort29A_1 | ecosystem: Environmental > Aquatic > Marine > Oceanic | place: Pacific Ocean: Monterey Bay | collected... | reverse complement strand
TCCTATTCCTTTTTTTAATAAATACATATAGTAATCCCTTAAGGGATATCCTATGATTTCATTAATTGTATAGTATTTCCTTAAGGAAATCGTATATATCAATTAAATACATAGGATTTCCTTGAGGAAATCCTATATATTCATTGAATGTTTGTGTTTCCTTAAGGAAATCCAATATATAGGATTCCCTTAAGGGATCATTTTATGTTCAATGAACATATATAGGATTTCCCTCAAAGATTTCCTATATATTTAATATATATATAGGATTTCCTTAAGGATTCACTATATGTTTAATAAGTATATAGGATTTCCTTAAGGAATGCCTATATATCCAATAAACATATAGGAATTCCTTGAGGAATTACTATATGTTTGATAAATATATAGACTTTCCTTAAGGAATGACTATATGTAAAATGAGGAATATAATGTTTCCTTAAGGAAACCTAATGTAATGAGCCAATTGCATGGTTCCCCCTTCGGGAAACAGCACCACCCGGGATCCAAAAATCAAAATATTCCTGAAAATCCAACTTTGGGCGGAATCTTGTCATAACCCCCCCCCCCACCTTCTTCGCGGCCGGAACGACCGAAAAGTAGCCGCTGCGGCAGAGAAGGGGGGGGGGGGTTGACTAGAAAACATTCTGTAATTGGAAGCAAGTCCGTGAGATGCGAACGGATGTAGGAGTGAAGTGTTCCCCCCAATCAATCCAACTGCAGTGCCGGCCGTAGAAATCATGTCGGCCAGGATTGTTTTGCAAATCGATGGAACCAAAGGGAACCGATAGTTTCCAACAGGCAATCACCAACTGGGTCGCGAAACCGAACCGACTGTTATGTTCCGCACGGCCGTTTCTGCAAGTTCTGTTACGTCGATACTTCGTCCGGACTCGGAAAACAATTAAGTATTGGTCGAACTAACTTATTGTTTACTTAGGTGTCCACGACTTAAACTAGTGATGCTACTTTTTTTTCATATTCTGGGAACCGGGCAATAGTTTTCATTCTTTATATTTTACTTCCTTCTGTTTAAAAAGGAGTATACTTTTTTACGATTCCGCTACTGGATCTGGCCCAGGCTCGGAAACACAACGAAAACAAAGGGTTTCCTCAACATCCCGGATCCTGTTTCTGAACGTACCAAGGTGGTGAATTGATGGAATCGTACCCCACGTGACCGAAAAAGTGAAAAGAGTATTGCCCGGATCCTGGCTCGACGGTGATTTTGTTCTTTCTACTTTTCTTTTTTTTTTTATTTTTAACTTTTCCTTTTCATTTCGACAAAGTAGCACCACTATTAAACGTTATTATCATGGGGACCACAAGGTGCAGTTTGATCAGCAGCCTGTTGCTAAGAGGTTCTTGAGTTCACGTGCTGTGTTGGCAAAGGTTTGTGCCAGCGCGGTGCACGCGAACAGTCTCGCGGGCGGCGTGTAGGTACGACTATATCACAAGGCATTACGCTTGATACCCTAGAATGTGTTGTTCAGAGTAAGATATTCCAGCGTGGTTTACGCTGGTAGCCGCGTTATGGAATATACATTCTCATGGTATCGATTGTACATCGCGACATTGTCACCCGACATGCATTTCACGCGAACTAAGATAGTGATTCAGCTTGGCCCAGAAACGTTCACCTCAATAGGGCGTGTGATGGAGCAGGGTGAATTTTCTTGGGTGTGTGTTCTGCCTCATTACAAGATGGAGGATGAGGTTCTGCCGGACATACACCAGGGCGAGATGCTGGATGTGCAGAAAGTTGAGCTTTACGAAGGTCAAACAAGCCCCCCCGACTACCTCACAGAATCAGATTTAATATCACTGATGGAGAAGAATGGAATCGGTACTGTAAGCGTCCGGGAAGTCTGAAGTTGATTGGGGGTGGACAAGGCTTGCTTTTTTCCTAGAAACACCAGTTAGTTGGACACCATTTTCGGGAAGTGTTTTTTATTGTAACTTCCCGAAAGCATTTGGTTTGCAACCTGGGATCCACTGGGATCCTCATTCAATCATCAACATTTGCTTCGGGAAGTAAAAACACAGCTTCCCAACCGACTGGCGTCTTTCGTCCAGCTCGGAACACAGACGACAGTCAGTTGGAAAGTGTATTTTGTTTTCCGAAAGTAGGTTTTTTGGAAAAATGCTGGCACCAATCAGTTTGAAAGCTATATCCAACTTTCCGGAAGCATTTTCCGTTGCAAAAAAGGCAGGCCTTGGGCTGGATGCAATGAGGGACGCCGCATGTGGTGTCCCAGGATTTGTTTGCCAACAAGATCGGTGGTTGTTCCGGATTTGAGGTACAAGGTGTATTCCAAACGGAAAACGCTTCTTACCCAACTCCAAAGTGGATTATTGATCAGAACCGGGATTCGTTGGCTGGAAGGAGTGAACCCTTCAGGTTTCCTATAGAGTTCCTTTTTAGACAGTTGACATTCCTTAGGTTCGTTTGTGAAATCTAATTAAGAAATGTCCAGCCCGGGAGTCAGAATACAAGGCCCGGGTCGTTGTACTTGGGTGTCAAAGGTCAAGTGATTTCGCAATAACAAAAAGCGAAAAGCCAGCAGCCTTGTTGCGAATAACATGGAAGTCAGGCGGGGATGTTTGAGCTTGGGATTCCCCAAAGTCCCGGCCAGACATTCACCGGGTTACTTGAAAGATCCCGGGATTACTAGGGAGAGAAGTGTGTGCAAGGTGGTAGAACCCTGAGGTTTCCAGCCAGAACACAACGCCGCTAGAGGTTGTATGGATGCGCGCAGTACCGACGCATCGATTCCGACGCACATTCAGAACATCCAAGATAGGAATTACTGCCAGATCGGGCCCGGGCGCACGATGATACCTACTAGAAGTAATAGCAAAAAACTTTTAAATAATCCGAGCCCCCAGAATCCATGGCCGCGACAGTTTTTCGTAACATTTACTTAAATAAAAATCCTACTCAAGTCATGGATTCGGCGGCGGCGCGGGACGTCGCGACAGAATCCTAATTAACCAACCGACAGGGAAATTATTCTTTCGCCACAAATAAATATTGATGACGGCCCGTCGCCGTCGTCGCGACAGAATCCTAATTATTCAGACGACCGAAAGGGCTCTGCGACAGGATTTTAACCATTCTGACGACTGATAATGTTGTATCCGAAGCGCGCAGGAAATTTCTGTCGCCGCAATTAAATATGCAACAGCCCTGGCAGCCGGTCGGACTCGTGCAATGAACGGCACCCCCGAAATCCTTTTTCTTTTTCCTTCTTTTAAATAATCCAGAAGGCCCGACCGCCCGCCTCGCGACCGAATTTCTCACGCGTAAGCGGGATTATTTTCTTTCTACTGAATATTTCTGATTCCCGAAGGGATTCCTGGATTCCTTTGCGGCGACAGGATATTTTTTTGCTATTACTTCTAGTACGGACCTGGGCGTGATCCTTGTGCATGGCTACCACAGGATCGATGCCCAGCTCGTGCTCCCCCTGGTGCGGCAAAGCGTGGAGAAGGAGTGTACACGCATTGCGGAGGGGCTGTGTCGGAAGGACGACGTGACGGACTGGACGCTGCGGATATTCCGGGCGAAGTTCAGGTATTTCAAAGCAAACATTGAGCAGATGGACGTGCTCATGGAGAGTAAATTCTCGCCGTTATCAAAGACGGGCCAGAATATTTCGCGCTGCGGCACCTGCCTGAAGTATATGAAGTACATAGACTCGAGGCCGCAGCGATTGTATTGCGCAAGTTGTGAAGAGACTTTCAATTTACCGCAAAACGGAAGTATTAAATTGTACAAAGGTAATAAATGCCCCCTCGATGGTTTCGAATTGCTGCTCTTCAAAGTGGAATCCCAGGGCGGACAGGAGGGCAAGAGTTATCCGCTTTGTCCACAGTGCTACAATGATCCACCGTTCGAGAAGGGTCCGAAAAAAATGATGACGTGTATTGAATGTCCTCATCCGTCATGTGAGTTCTCCGCAGCGGTGAATGTTGTCACCAAATGCCCTGATCGGCAGTGCAGCGGGTACCTGTGCCTTGATTCCTCGCAACTACCGAAATGGCGAATGGTATGCAATACCATTTGGTGTTCTCTGATTGTCAAGTTGCCGAAGGAAACACATCGCGCAAAGGTTGACAAGGAGAAGAAGTGTCAAGAGTGTGGATCGAACACAATCAAGTTAGTTTTCCACAAGGATAAGATACAGCCAAGTGGTTTGAATGGAAGTCTGCGGCAATCGGTTCCGGTATTGCTTTGCCATGGGTGCCGATGGCCACGTTTGTGTTACCATTCGTTTCTCTTCTGGATTTTCTCTTTTCAACTTTGGAGGGAGGATGATGAAATAAGGGAGACTACGGGGGGGAGGGGGGCGACGTTTGGATGAGGGATTTGGTACCCTGCTGTCAAAATATTGATGGACGCAGCTTTCGGTTTGGAGAGTACTTTGGAGCGGAGCACTTTGGGCTGGATCGATTGGGAAGGGGGGTTGTGAGGCTTGACCACTCCGGAATCTCTGAAGAACTGGATCGTTTCCTCTGGCCTGGATCTGGGCATTATAATAGCTCCCTTACAAAAAGTAAACGGGTCATTCCTTCCATACGCGATTTTTCGCAGTCCACACCTTCTCTTATCAGCGGCACCAGTATCTTCCGATCGTGGTATCATATCCGCTTCCCGCATTCAAAGCCGGATCTTCCCCAGCACACTCCGCTGTGCCAGCCGCGCTGCAAGGTGAGGCTAAGCACCAAGGGTGCGTGATATGCGACGAGTTCCTCAATCAGAATCTCACCGAGGTACAGTGAGGAATCTGTTCATAATTTGGGTTCGCCCTGCAACTGGTTCCTCGGATCTCATACGTAGCCCTGGCCAAGTCCTGATTCCGGTCGGTCTGTAAGTTGGATTCTGTATTCCTCTTCGTTGGGAAACAACCTTATGCATCCTATGAAGATGATTCCAGGGATCTGGAATGCCACCTTGCGAGTTCCATAGCCGCTTCCAGGCAAATCCTTTCGGATTCATTTCTGTACGCGGCCGGATGACGAATCCACGCAAGATGGGAGGCAAGGGCAAGGGGAAAGGGAAGGGCAAGGGGAAGGGTAAGGGTAAGGGGAAGGGCAAGGGACGCCGCGAGCTGGAAGGTAAAGAGGCGAAGATGAGTTTCCGGGACTTCTGATGTTGCGGCGCCGGGAGTCTATATCCATAGATGATTAAGTCGGGGTGGATCCAGATCAACCTTATAACCCTTACCCTTAGGGGGGGACTTCCTCCATTCGCATTCTCGTGCCATTACGCGCAGGTTTGAACCAGGCCAAGTTGAGAACGACATTGCCAAGCCTTGAGGAAATGTCTAACCCACATTCCCTCTACGTACCATACCCTGCCCGGCTCCGATTTCGTGGAGGCCGAACAATGCTGGGTTTTCACAAAACGGCACCGCCATGCAAGATCGAAGAGCCGTCTTGGGCTTAATCATCTATGCAATTTGTTGCGGCCGCCGATTGTCGTACACGTACGGATCTGCACTGCGGGTCCGTCGCGCTTTGTGTTTTTCCCGGCACGGGCGGCACCCTGTGCGCGCTTGAACAGCGGACCCGGGCAAGGGGCGCACACTACAGTGTATGCTGGATGCCGGACACGTTCACTATTGCATTTTCCTACCACGTTCCCGCTACGTTCTACTGACGGCGTTTCACTTGGCCAACACTTCGTGTCACTTGTTATGGGATCATGGGATCCGCCGGAACCAAGTTTATCCGAGGTTGGGGCGGATTTTTTGTACTTCGACGTGTGGTGATAGCCTGCCACTGATAGTGGCCGGCGTAGAGTGTGGGGCGGGGGGGGGGGCGACTGCGCGACTATCTTTCCTCCTCAGAACAGAGTCGTCGATCTCTACTAAGATCCACCCCCCCTTGCCGATGCAGTACCCCACCCTGAGCGAAAAGGTTCAGGGGGTTCAAAAACCAGTCTATAAGTGATTGGCTGATGGAGCACTCGATACGCAAATGCAGCACTTGAGGGTGCCCTCACGTACAATTTCTGTTGCACTGGGGTTCCTTTGAGTCCCATGCGCCTTGTCTGTGATGTTGGTCCAAGCTTGGCGTTTACTGGTTCCTGCGGTCTCTCGGTACGCTTCACCATGTTCTCAGTACGCTTAACCATGTTCACATCACCAACGCTTCACCATGTTCACACTACCCACGCTTCACCATGGTCACACTACCCACGCTTCACCATGTTCACACTACCCACGCTTCACCATGTTCACACTACCCACGCTTCACCATGTTCACACTACCCACGCTTCACCATGTTCACACTACCCACGCTTCACCATGTTCACACTACCAACGCTTCACCATGTTCACGCTACCCACGCTTCACCATGTTCACACTACCCACGCTTCGCCATGTTCACACTACCCACGCTTCGCCATGTTCACACTACCCACGCTTCGCCATGTCCACACTACCATAGATGCGCGTGCCCTGACCGCGGCCTGCGGATTAGGCCGCGGAGCGGTCCGCGGAGTAGGCGCGTGTGGGTGTGCCGCCGTCGGTCCGTGGCATACGTTTCGTACACTCGATGCCACTAGGATGTAGGATTTATCACTGGATATCCGGATTTTCACCGTGGTCTACGATGCGAATCAGAATCTGAACGATGCAGTCGAATCACCTAGAATGCAATCATTCAGGATGCATTAATCCAGAATGTTGGTTCCTGCGTAAATCACGCTGGATTGGCATCCTGACCGACATATCACTGTGTTTCCGGTAAAGTGCAGCGTTTTTTTTGCCAGCTTCCGTGCGTTCTGGGACCGGGGCATCAGTGCGTCCCTAAGTGCGGGTCCCGCAAGCGTGCCTGCGCCCCTCACTTCGCGGAGGACTGCGTGCGTCGTGCATTGTTCCCCATTGCGGCAAGGCACCGCGATGTCCGCGAGAGTCTTGGGGCGCACCCCGTTTCCCCTTTGGGTTTCCAAGGTTTTTCAACCATTCCCCAGCATCGGCGCTGCGCGTGTGCACGGCGCCGATCGCCGCACCCGCACCTGCGCCGCGAGCTGGGGACCGCTGCCCTCCGGGCGTGGGGCACCCTGGAATGGATCCCCGCCGCGCCCGCCCGGGACGGCGTGCGGCGCCCGGATTCGCCCGCGGGACCTGGATTTTCCTTTGGTTTTCAAAGGATTTTAGTCTTACCTCGGGTGAGACTGAAAGTACTACGATTTCCAACGTTTTCGAGCGGTTCTTGTCTTGCTGGCCGGTTTAAGCGGCACAATAGCGGAACCCTAGTGATATCCTGGGCGAATCGATTGTATGCATCCTATATAGCGGCATCGATCGTATACATCCTATAGCAGAGCTAATTTTAACGAGGGGGTGGCCTCCCCCCCACTCCCGGCCGAAGGGCGGAAGAAGAAAAAAAGAAATAAATAAATAATAAATGATTTAATTATTTAATTAATTAATTACAGTAAGGAATCGAAAAAACCTGGCCCGGCACGGCTATGAAAAAACTGAGCGGCTCGGCAGGGGTCCGTTTGGCTCATGGCAAGCCCCCCCTCCCGTGGTGCACCACGACCGGACTCCGGACCCCGCGGCTTCCAGAAACAGGAAAACCTCGACCTCGACCGCGGGCCCCGGACCCCGCGGGTAGGGTTTATTCTTTTTTTTTAAAAATAAAGTCCGTTGATCTAATGAAACGTTTTAAATGGTTTTTAGAAACCGTAGAGAATCGTAAACTTTTCAAGGCGACCTATAGTTTTCCTGACACGCAGCAACCCCAATTAAAACTTATGGTTTCGCTATCAACATCACATATCAAGCAATTCGCGGTATTCTGGCATATTTAACCAACGATTCTCTTGCATGCGTTCAGGGGTTCCCTTCGCATCTCCGCGCGCGAGTCATCGCCGCTTCCGGGAACCATTTGAAACTTTGAAGGAGCGGGCACCGCAACGCAGCTTGTGCGCCCCAGCGGGATGCAAGGAAACATTACGATTCCCAATGGTTCCAGTGGTCCTGCAATGGTTGCTCCCATTGCCGCAGGTCGCGCCCCAAGAAATGCAAGACGCCGGGAGCCGGCCCCTGGCACGAGCATTATTTGGAGGCAGCGTGAGCCCCGGCCGCGGCAAGGATCCGTGCAGAATGATCTTGTTTTCCCACGTACCAGTAGTCCGGAAATAATTTGCAACCAATCATCGGGACCTCGGCTCGGAATTAAAAAATGATTTTCCTCCTAAAAGATTTAATCGGGATCTTAATCGCAATCGGAGATCCTGGCCGGGATTAAAAAAAGAATTCCCTGTGGGGAACAGCTCATAGGGATTTCCTCAAGGTTCCCTGGGATCCGGACCCAATCGAAATCTTAATCGCAATCGAAAACCCTGGATCTGGGGAATTAAAAACAGATTTTCCATGGAAAGTGCAATCAGGAATCTTTTTGGCGTCAGATCTTAATCGCAATCGGAAGTCCTGGCCTGGAGCTAAAAATATCTGAATTATTTCCGGACTACTGGTATTATCAGCTCCCGTCGGGAGCTGATAATATGCATGAATTCCCAAGTTTTCTGATCAAATCCTTGCCGAAGTGCAAGGCACGGGGGCAGATTAGCGCGAACGCGCTGATATCACACATCAAAGATTACCTTTTGTTGCAGTTGAACTCCCAACGCTCAGAAAACAATACAGAAACCAGTGTTTTCGAACCCTTTGATTTTCTGATAGTCCTTTGGATTTTCTACAGATTCCTACGATTTCTAAAACAAAACAGGTGTCAATTAATCTATCATTTTCTTAAATTGAGAAATCAGCCTGACAATTTAGCCTGGGGATTTCCAAACCCTACCCGCGGGATGAGATCGCACGCCCCGCCGCGGACCCCGGCGCCCGAGGTGTTATGCTGGCCACGTTCGCTTTTCTTCTGTCGTTTTGTGGGTCTGAGGATTAAAGGAAAAGGAAACAGATATCTTAGGGTGCCACGACCCGCCCCGACTGCCGCGACCGGACCCGGACCACGCGCCTCGCGAGAATCGAAATCGGACACCACGGGGGATGCGGCTTGCCATGGTGGTGCGGAGAGGGGATGTTAAAACACTGAAGGGACCGGCTATGACAAAATGGGCGGTCGAGCCGGCGTCGCAACCGTCAACGGCCCGGCGGCAACGGCCCAGGACAACACATAAGGATTTCCTTGAGGAGATCCTTTAGTACCCATCAGGAATCATCAATCTGCGCAGAAGAGGGCACGGGGAAAAGCTGGAGGTAACGGCTATGAAAAATGGAACTGAGCAGCCGGGGTTCCCAGGATTTCGGAGGGAACGGTTATGAAAAACTGAGGCGGATCTGGGCCGAATCCCAGTTTTCCCGATTCCTTACTGTAACGTAGTGCCTTTGGTCCCTGTACAGAAAGTATTCATGTACTCCCTCACCCACCTTGCATCATACCCCTATTAATTTATCCCAATGCATTGATCAGAAATAAATGAGGGGTTCCAGAATCCATTTCGAAATGCCATTTCGGAATGAACCGGTTGGTCAGTCTGACCACCCTGCCCTTCATCTGGAGGCGAGGGCTGGCCGGCCTTGCGGAGAGCAAAAATGCGGGGGAGTGGAATACTAAGTGTACCAATGCGGCTACATCTCGTACCCTCGCACGGAGTCAACGGCATACCCTGCGTCGTTCGACCTGAAAGGGCCGTTGCAGGATCAGAAGGACAGCCAGTACTGGGGTGATCACGTGAGGGAGTTGCTCCGCTTGGGCCTCACCCGACCCAAAGGCGGGAAGGACATGGGGGACCACCCGCCGATTACGGCAAAGTCCCCGGGATGGTTGGTTCCGGTTTGCTTGTTTCATCAGCGTTTTGCGCGAGTAAGAATTGTAGTCGGTAGGAGGTAGTCAAAAATTGAAACAGTAACGACAGTAGACAATCCAAACCCAAGGATCGCTCAGCACTGGATCCTGTTAATAAGGATTCCATAAACTTGTAATCCCGTCGCGTGAGCAGGCGGGCCCTTGTGGTCGGCAGAGTCGATAGGATGTAATCGAACGGTGAAAAGTAATGAAACTGGCAATACATTCCGAAATCGAGGATCTCCCCCGACCCGCTCTCAGGCTCTCCCCAGGAGAGCTAGGAGAGGGATTGAACCATATATGAACCTGTTTTTTTGCCCGGGCAAAAATACGCTTTCGCCGGGCGGGCAAAAAAAACGCTTTGCCTCCGGCGGCTCGGAAGGGCCTTCTGGGAGGAATTAAATTAACCCCCTGCCCGGCAAAGCGTTTTTTTGCCCGCCCCGGGCCAGATTTGTTCATGAAACACACTCAGAGGCTGCCAGGACGCGCCAGCCCGGCGGGCGGGCAAAAAAACGCTTTGCCTCTGACCAGCCTCGCCGAGGAATTAAATTAATTCGAGGAATCGCCGAGTGTATTTTTTTGCCCGGGTAAAAAAAACAGGTTCATATCACCAATGCTATAAATAAACCACAGATTTTCCGACAACTAAAAGTCACGATTTCGCAAAAGTACTATGTTTCCAATGTTTTGGTATGACTTTGGTCAGACCAAAAGATATAGTTTTCCCAGGGTTTTCTTCATGTTTTCTTCAGAATTCATTGTTTCCCAATGGTGGGGCGGTGGTGACCAGTGTGAAAGTATTATGTTTCTAAGGTTTTTGGTCTTACCGCGGTAAGACTAAACCCGTGGACCATCACTTAGTGTGACGACAGAAATCCAAGGTATTGTATGGATTGGGTGATATTGAAATATTAATTCTCTTAACCCTGACCTTGCGTTCTGAAGATGGGAATGCAGGTTTGCATTGCTTCGCAGGTTTTGCAATGCGCTCCGCGCAGAGGTCAAGTGCATCTGTGAACAGACCCTTGCTATACGTGTGCAGCCTCAGGGGCGTGTCTCCGTGTCTCAGAGCTCTCCTCAGGATTCTCCGCGACACGCAAAAGTAGTCGAAAACCAGCCTGCGTGTCTCCGCGACACGGCAAGGGTTTCGGTGATAGTCTCTCGCGTGTCTCCGCGATACGCTGGCGTGTCTCCGCGATACGCGGGCGTGTCTCCGCGATACGCTGGCGTGTCTCCGCGATACGCGGGCGTGTCTCCGCGATACGCAATCCCGAATCCAAAACCATTTGGAAATATGCGTTTCCGGATGGTTTTGGATTCGGGTTGAATCCAAGACCATTCATTTCCTTGCCCGG
>Ga0099798_10636_pt1 | contig 11190 bp, 13 predicted proteins | sample Uncmet_Sort29A_1_FD_89870 | JGI IMG/M metagenome (GOLD analysis project Ga0099798, IMG submission 89870) | Marine eukaryotic communities from CALCOFI LINE 67, Pacific Ocean - CN13ID_Sort29A_1 | ecosystem: Environmental > Aquatic > Marine > Oceanic | place: Pacific Ocean: Monterey Bay | collected... | reverse complement strand
TCTGTGGTCTTTTCCTTTTCGAATAGATTTATAGAACCGTAAAAAAAAAAAAAAATACTTAGACTAAAATGATGCAGCAAATTAATCATTAGGGTCAAACAGTAATTATTTTTGCATACTATAAAAAATTTTTCGTCGGCGTACTGGCAGATAAATGTCTTCGTTTTTTCACAAGTTTTGTGAATTGCAAATACTAAATTGTCATTTTTTGTCTTCAATGTACGAACCGACTAAAGTAATTTTAATTAAAGATAGATGTGATTTTCAATACTACTTCCCGTTTGGGTCAAAATAGATGTTGTTTTTACTAATAATTTTAGAGTACAATTTTAGATTTTCGTAGGTGCATTGTTTTAGATTTTCGTAGCTTTAATTTTACAATATAGATTCTTTAAGAAATGGGTTTTTGTGTTTTTTAGTTAATAAGAACAAGCATTTAGTTTTTTTGGTCAATTTAGAATTTTTTTAGAATTAGAATATTACCTCGTAGTTTGCGAGGTGTTTTTAGGTTTTTTCGAAAAAAACACAATATCGGTTCCTATTTGGTATTTTTAAAATTTGGAATTGATTTTTTGTTTTTTTGGGAAACAGATTTAGTAAATGGGTGGTCAAGACGGTTTTGAATTTTTGAAAACAATGATCAAACAAATATGACACGAAATTTCGGTCAACGAAGAGTTCAAAACCACAGACGACCCACCTGAACGAGGAGATGAAATTTTTACAGCCACGGTAGTAATATTTAGGCGCCTTTACGCGTCGAAAAATTAGAAAAAAATAGTCCATCATTATATTGAGGAAAAAACGAGACAAAGAGAAATGATTATTATGTTTAGACCGTCCATTAAAACGACACGCATATAATGGTCGATTATAACAGAAAACGAGGTGATACAAATAATTTTGTTGTATTCAAATAAATATTTCAAAAAAATCTGCTGTCATTATGTAGGAGATTGATGACACCCAAGCAGCAGCTGAATGCAAACAAAAATAACGAGTTGGGATTAGTCGACCGAAACAGAACGAAAAACAACACGCTAGCAGCACCAAATAGATTTTATAAAATCTTTTTCACGACACGAGAAAGGTGGTATACGGACACGAGGGGAAACGGTTATGCATTTGGTAATTTTGCAGAAACACATCGAGTTAGAAAAAAAAGAACAACGGAGCGACAGTAATACAGTTAATTAATTTGTTGCAAAAAAAAATGGGAGTGAAAAAAGTAGTATCTTTTTTACTACACCTGCAAAAGATCACCAAAAGTAAACCAAATTCAGTTTTTACACATCCATTTTTGTTGCCGGAGGAGGAGAAACCAAACACAGAATAAACTGTCAAGATGCGTAAAATGTACAGATTGCTAGCAGCCCCATAACAAAGCGACAGAAAATTAATAACAACAAACAAATTTAGTACACCACACAACCAACAAACAATTCAAAAAACAAAGTGAAAAAAAAACTCACACCAATAACAGTTTGAAGCTAGCATTTTTGCAGGGGAAATTATGGGATAGGTTTCTAGACAAAATTATTGGTTTTCAGTGGATGGCGAAAATCATTAATTTTTCAGTCCTTTCTTAATAATGTTTTTCCAGCAAAATTTGCGACAACACTTACAAAAATAGCGACACACACACACCAAAAATTTTACGTGGGATTTCTTCGTAAAATAACTTTAGAACTTGTTTTTGCGTATTAATATTACGTTTTATGATCTTTATTTTATATGAGAAAAAATGAATTATCTCGATGTTTCTCCGTTTTTTGTGGGTTTTCCTCCCATTTTTTCTTTCGGCAAGCTTGTTTTCTAAACTTTTTTTCGAGGGTGTTTGGTTCTGATTTGATTTTTCGGGAGGGCAGTTTTTTTTCTTCTCTTCAATTGTTTCTTCCGGTCTAGAAGATGTCTATGTTTTTCCAGCAGTCTAAATACTACGTAATAATTTCAAATGTCGCTTGTCTAAAACAAAAAAAAGTTGAAATCAATTTTATTACATCCGAGTTGTTAGTCACTATAATATATGTTTTTAGAATACACATTGCAGTAAAAATTTTAGAAAAAATTTAGTATCCCCCCCTATCCAGCATTTGAATTATAAAAAAACAAATTCTCATCATGACATTCGTAGAAGCTCTGTCTGCCCTCCCAAGGCATTTGTCTGCCGTTATTTCAAACTTTTTGCGATGCGTGGATATGACAACATACAAAAAATAGGGCTGTTTTTGAAAGAACAAAAAAATAAAGGCTGATCTTTTTTAAAGAACATTGCTTGGCATAGAAAAGTTTGAAGTTATCCCCAGCGTAAGGACAAGCAAGGGAAATAATAACACGATTTTTTTTTTGTTAACCCGAATCCAAAAAAAATATTAAAATGACAAAAGAGCTGAAAACATGCTAAAATCGGACAGTTTTTTTGGCCAAAATGAGAAAACACGAGTATTATAAAAAAAAAAAAATCTTGTTAAATGATGACACCAATAGTTCAAAAAACAGTCGAATGGCTCCAGTTGCTGTGTTTCCGCAGAGGACAAATAACTCTATTGTTCATTGTGAAAAGGCATAACAAGCTTTCGAACTTAATCACTGTTCAGAAATTAGCAAAAATGAACCAAAAAAATGTCAAAAACCAAAATTCCAAGCACTGATTTATTCTGCACCTTGTTAAATCTAAAAACACAATTCCAGCTTCGAACCCGACTGCAAAATTAAAAGAAAATCTGGTCCGTGTTTCCCCTTTAGATGGTCGCTATGCAAGAGCCACGGAGTCTGCCAGGTTGGGTGATTATTTTTCCGAGTGCGCTTTGATGAAATACAGGGTGAGAGTTGAAGTCGAATATTTCTTAGCGCTTTCTAAAATCTTACCGGATTTACAAACTTCTAAGAGTAAAATCAATGACGACAAGGTGCGTAAAATCTGGCAGGAATTCTCCGTTGACGACGCCGTTAAGATCAAAGAGACTGAGAAAATCACAAATCATGACGTGAAAGCCGTTGAGTATTTCGTGAAAGATAAGTTAACACGATTTTTATAATTGGACCATTTTTTGGTTTTTTTTGTCCATTTGTGGGTTTTTTTCGATTTTTTTGATCATGTTGACTCCGATTATAAAAAAATCGTGTCAGTTAGTTGAGTTGGGTCTTGGGAGCGAGCAGGAATTTGTGCATTTAACACGATATAATCCGACTCAAAAATTCAAAAAAAATCAAAAAAAAACCTTAAAATGGGCCAAAAAAATGAAAAAACACTTAAAAATGAGCCAAAAAACTTAAAAAACGAGTTGGATTTATAAAAAATTCGTGTTATTTCGGCTTAACGTCTGAAGATGTAAACTGCACCGCCACTAACAAGCCGCCCGCCGAGTATATCAGTGCTGGACAAAATTTGAATTTTTGGCAAAAAAAGTTCAAAAAACCGTTGATTTTTGCTGTTTTTTGGTCCACTTTTGAATTTTTTTCAGCACTGATTAACTCGGCGGCTTGTTCACTCCGTTATCTCTGAAGGAGTTTCTGGATGACGAGTACATCCCACGTTTGAGAAACGATGTAACACGATTGTTTTATAATCGGACTCAAAAAATGAAAAAAAAAAAAATGTAAAAAAAAACCTTAAAATGGGCCAAAAAATCCAAAATATGAGTCCGATTACTATAAAAAATTCGTGTTATGTAATCAAGCCGTTAAAAGCTCTGGCTGAAAAAACATACGATTCCCCAATGCTTGCGCGCACACATGGGCAGCCGGCCACGCCGACCAGGTTGGGAAAAGAGCTAATGGTTTTCGTTGAAAGGTTGGAAAACCAACTCGAGCAGTTGGAGAAAATCCCAGCATAACAAGATTTGTTTTATAAACCGACTCGTTTTAAATTTTTTTTGGCCCATTTTAAGGGTTTTTTTGATTTTTTTTTGTCATTTTGAGTCATTATAAAAAAATCGTGTTGCATCTGGAAAATTTGGCGGCGCAACTGGTGGATTGAACGCGCATTGCGTCGCATACCCGGGCGTGGACTGGGTGTATTCCATGAACAGTTTCTACAAAAACAGCTTCAATTTGGAGCGCCAGCAACTAACAAGATTTTTTTAAAATCGGACTCGTTTTTTCATTTTTTTGGTCCATTTTAAGGGTGTTTTTGATTTTTTTTGTCATTTTGAGTCCGATTATAAAAAAATCGTGTTAACTCACCACCCAGATCGAGCACTACGACAACACCGCGGCCATGTTCGACGCTTGCAAGATTCAAACTTTCTGGTCGCCAGGTCAGAACGGAAAAAAAAAAATCAAATTATTTTTTGGTCCAAAAAGCGAAAAAATGTCAAAAAACAGCGATTTTGGACCAAAAAGGACACCAAAAATGAACTTTCTGACCTGGCGACCAGAAAGTTTGAACAAGAGAATCAACACGATTTTGCTCGATTTGTCGAAGGACATGTGGCAATATATTTCCATGGAATATTTTAAACAAAGTTCAATCTTTTCGAATGCGTACATATGTTGAACAAAAAATGTCAAAAAAACGCAACAAAAGACGTTTTTTTGACCAAAAACGCATTTTTTGGACCAAAAATTGAGATTTTATGTAGGCATCGAAAAGATTGAACAAAGGGTGGTTGCGAATGAGGTCGGTTCATCGGCCATGCCGCATAAAGTAACAAGATTTTTTTTTTATAATCTGATTCGTTTTTTTTTTTTGTCAAAAAATGTCAGAAAACCCTTAAAAATGAGTCAAAAAATCAAAAAACGATTCCGATTATAAAAAAATCGTGTTAAGTGAACCCAATTTCAAACTTTCTTCTGGTCGTCAGGTTGGGCGTGTGTACTAAGTGAAGCCCTCAAAATTGAGAATTCCGCAATTGGGAGAAATTGGAACCACGCGCCACCCACACATTTTCCCATTCATTTCTCCACTTGGGGATTTTAAACCTGCTTGATTCCATTTTTGATCATGCTGAGTTAGTACAAATGAATTTTGCAAAGGATTCTGGAGCTTAGTACCTCACTCATTTCTGGACATTTAGCTCTCAAAAACCTACCATATATTCAAAATCAAGTTCTTCGCGAAACGATCCGAAATCTACTGCTATGGCACGATTAGGGCGTGCGAATGCCCCGGCGCATGCAGTACGGCGCGGAGCAGGGGTCGCGAGGGGTTGTTAGGCGAATTTGGGGGGATGTAGAGCTTTTTTTTTGGTTTTTAAAGCGAAAATGCTTGACAATTCTTCCGAACTCTGGTAAAATAGCGGCAATCGCGTAACTAACCAGTCCGTAGGGTTCGCCGCATCCAATACGGCGCGGAAACGGGGTCGCGAGGGGTCGAGCGGGTGATTTGGGGCCCTAAACGAGGGTTTTTTGTGCAAGGATATTTTGAGCCTTTGCTCGGACGTTTCTCTGGGTATGATAGAGACCAGCTCTCGCTACAACTCTATTGGTCATTCGGTCCAAGTAGGGACAATGCATTGAAAAGTTTGACGGTGGAACGACCCCGGCGCATCTAATACGGCGCGGAAAAGGGGTCGCGAGGGGTTATGGCTGAGATTTAACCACCTGCATGAGGGTTTTTTTCGTTTTTATTCAGAATCGCGGTTTTTGGGAAAAATACACCATTAAATTTGAACCCTGAGAGCGTTCATGTAGCGCGAATGGACGGGCGCATCCAATACGGCGCGGAAAAGGGGTCGCGAGGGTCTGGGAAGCCATTTTAAGGCTTAAAACACGGGTTTTTGGAGGAAAATCCGAGGGCGAGGCGGGCTAGTTTTTGCCGGATTTTGCAACATTTTTGCCGCAAAATGGGAACTTTTCAGGGTCAAATTTCTCTCAAAATCCCGCAATTTGCAGAAATTGGAACCACCCGCCACCCACTTACAATTTTCACAAATTTCTGTGTCACGGGGTTTTTAAGCTAATTTGAGGCGATTTTTTCCACAAGGGGATTTCAAAGAGTTTTCGAGGCGGTATTTGATTCGATTCCTTTGCCCACCCTCGCATCGCTCTCAAAATCCCGCAATTTGCAGAAATTGGAACCACCCGCCACCCACTTACAATTTTCTCAAAATTCTGCATCACGGGGTTTTTAAGCTTATTTGAGGCGAATTTTTTCACAAGGGGATTTTAAAGGGTTTTCGAGGCGGTATTTGATTCGATTTCTTTGCCCACCCTCGCATCGCCCTCAAAATCCCGCAATTTGCAGAAATTGGAACCACCCGCAACCCACTTACAATTTTCACAAAATTCTGCATCACGGGTTTTTTAAGCTTGTTTGAGGCGATTTTTTTCACAGGGGGATTTTAAAGGGTTTTCGAGGCGTTATTTAATTCAGTTCCAATCCCAATGTCACGTCAGAGAGGTGTGAGTGTATTGGTTCCAGCTTTGCTTCCAAAGTTTTATCTGGTTATCTTCTGATGTTTGGACGTTCGAAACTTGCTCCGAATTTAGCGGATGGATTTTGGAATCAGACGGCGGGAAGGGTCGGCCGCAAGCAATACGGCGCGGAAAAGGGGTCGCGAGTGGTTATGGGACAAGTTTAAGCACCTGCGGCAGAAAAAATTGTGAAGCGCCTCCAACTTCACGCTATTTTCCGAAGTTTTACCGGTTTTTTGTCTGTCCGGTGGTTGATCGAGTGGCGGGAATCGCCCGCCGCACTCAATACGGCGCGGAAAAGGGGTCGCGAGGGGCACGTCAAAAGATTACAGACAGGACTTTTGGGGCGTTGATCGTGCTTAGCGCTTCGCATTCACCGCATGGTGACGCTGCCCTCAAAATCCCGCAATTTGCAGAAATTGGAACCACCCGCCACCCACTTACAATTTTCACAAAAAAATTCTGCGTGACGGGGTTTTTAAACTTATTTGAGGCGACTTTTTCACAAAGGGGTTTTATTTATTAAAGGGTTTTCGAGGTATTATTTGATCCGATTTCTTTACCCATCCTCGCATCGCCCTCAAAATCCCGCAATTTGCAGAAATTGGAACCACCCGCCACCCACTTACAATTTTCACAAAATTCTGCGCCACGGGTTTTTTAAGCTTATTTGAGGCGATTTTTTTCACAGGGGGATTTCCAAGGGTTTTTGAGGCGTTATTTGATCCGATTTCTACCCACCCTCGCATTCTCCCTATCCAGAAAAAATTAATAATGTTATTTGATTGGTCCATCGGGCAAAACGCCGTTGCGCATCGACCACATAAGTAAATTTTTGGTACAATAACCGACCGACCAGAAAGTTTGAACCGATCGATTTTGAAAACGCGGAAGGGAATTTCGGTTTGGCAAATGCCGTGTTCGAACATCTCGGAGCTAAGCTCCCAATTTCACGTTTGCAGCGCGATTTGACTGACTCTACCGTCCGCCGCAATTACGGTGTGCCGTTTGGACACACGATGGTCGGCTTTGCTAGCTTGAAGCGCGGTATGGGGAAGTTAATTTTGAACGAGAAGCAGTTAGACGAAGACCTGGATGAAAACTGGGCGGTTGTGGCCGAAGCGATTCAGACGGTTTTGAGGCGTGAGAAAGTAGAGAAACCGTATGAATTGTTGAAGCAATTCACGCGTGGTGCGGTGGTTGACAGAAAGTTGATGCAAGAGTTTGTACATCAGTTGGAGGTTGTTGCGCCCGAAGTGAAATTGGAATTGCAAAAGATTACGCCGCAGAGCTTCGCAAGGAGCTCACAATATGGGCAGTAGACGGTTTGAATGTGGTATTTATCCGATTTGTTTTGCAATGAAAAATGTAAAAGGAGGAGGATAGGCAGATTTTTTTTTTTTTTAGGGGGTCAGTCTGGGGGATGATATTGACAATTTATTTGGGTTTAGGGTTTAGTTCAAGTTATGATAAGCGCCATTGCGCTTTTCAAAACATATCCAGTATCTTTTCCTAGCGAGTTAATCTTCAATCTTTTTTTGTTTTTCGGGATCCCGAAGCTAAAAAAAAACAGCATTGCATTTTTGTTAGTATGAAAAAAACACAACATTTTTGTAGAATTTAAAATTTGACATGTTTACAACTTCCAACACAAATGGTGGGCGTGATTTTGTTAAGCGAATCGCAGCGGGTGGAGCACCGAAATTAGGTGTAATTACACTGACAGAAGTCCAAAAAAGGAGGTTGAAAACATGTTACTCCGCGACAAAAATAATAAGTAGACTGCAATTAAGCGATTTTTATTTTCCAAGCACGCAAATTAGATGCTATAAAGCAGGTGAACATGTGACAGTTGGTTATGTTTGTTAAGTATAGGGGTGTCGTTTTAGAAAAAACAGATTCATCAAGGTTTATTTAGTGATTTGTTTCGTACAAGCGAGCTTGTTTTGTCGTAGTCGTGGTTCGAATTTCCTCAAAATGTTGAATCAATTTTCTGAAATTCTTGATCAATTTGTGTGGATTTTTCGGGGTTAACAAACAGATCGATTTTTTGGGGGTTATTTCTAAATGTTATCTGATAATCATTTTTGAAGATTTTGGGTTTCGACTTACTATTTTTTTGGGCGGATTTGGAACAGTTTTGGAATTTTCCATTTTTTGGGCGGATCATTTTGTCGAAGCAATAATTTCGAATTTTTCTTTCAAATTATGTTGTGTTCAAAATTATTTGGTATGGTATTCGAACATTTCAAAGTAACAATATCAACAACCTCCAGTGGCTCATATGGGTGATCTGAGTTAAGAATAATTATTTATGACCTCGTGTTGTAGTAATTCTAATTCCACGTTTTAATTTTTTTACCAAATTTTTCGATATTTATTTTTACGGTTATTATCCGTGAAAATTTTATCTAAACACTATCAAAAGCAGCGAATTTTTTTTTCATTTTTTTGCAAAAAAACATTTCCGAAAACAATGTCTTCTTTACAGATGATGAAGAAAAAACGCAGCGTTCCAGCTGCAAATGTCGATCCTGGGAACTCAATTTGAACTTTTTGTAGTATTATTTTATTGTTGGTATTTGTGGTGTGTGAAAATATATGTTTTTTTTGTTTTTTCCAGACAAAATAAAAATCCCAAAATTTTAGCATCGTAAAGACTTGTAACACTTCCCCGCAGATTGAGGATGGGCTTATGGTCACCGACGACCGTGGAATAGTTTTAACGTTTTTGTTCATGAGTGTGACGGAAAATATTTAGGGATTGATCAAAAAAAGCAAAAAAAAAAATATGTAGACAAAGGAGAAAAATCAAAGTTGAATTCTCAGTTAAATTTGTTAAAAATGAAGGAATATCTGAAAAGTTTGAAAAGGCTTCGCACGAACCGTAGCTTCGGTTCTAACGAATCGAATGAGGATGAGGACCACGGAGGAGGTGCATTGAACTTCTTGTTGGCGCTTAACAAACATTACAAAAAAAATTTCAAAAAAATATGATTATTCTTTTTTTGGCATGAGCGTTTTTGTTGTTGTATCCTGACTTCTTTCTGCATTGAAAAGTTTGAACCTGCCCCGAAAGGCAAAGCCGTGTATCAACAGCGTAGTACGGACGATTCTGACAAGTCAGAGTCTTCTGCGGGGAGTGACTGCTCTCTTATGGGTGGAAATTTTCCAAATTTGGGGGGAGGTTTTTCCAAGAGCGTCCTTGATGTGATTGGTGCTTGTAGTTTAAACTTTCTAGCAGTTTGAATAACATTTATAAAAACGTCAAGACCTCCAATATTGTAAACTTGAGATGAGCAAAAAAGAAATGTGGTCGGCGGATTTTCAAGATCTGTTTGAACGAATTTCTCTGCTGTGTTGGTAACGGTGGTGTTCATTTTGGCCAGTTGCGCACAAAGCTTAGATAATTTTATTAATAAAAAACAATCGGAAAATGAGCAATTTCAAACCAGTGGCATCAGAAAGTTTGACGCTTCTGGCTTTTCTTTGGCCGACAAAGATGCCGATGCGAAATCTTCGGTGTCGAACGGTGGTTGGAGCTACTTCGAATTTTGTTATGTTGGTCAGGTTCCCAGCAACATTTAAAAAAGATAATGTCTTTTTGTTGTTTGTACCAAATGCGCCGGTTTTTTAAAATCGAGTCTTTGACCAAACATCATTTTTCCAGTGGTTCTCCTTCCTTTTTCTTTTTCTTTTGATACGTTTCTTTGGACATTTTGCGGGACAGAGATGATGGGAAATACTCCTTTGAAGCTGTTTGGGGATATAGCAACAATATTGTAGAGGTGGATTGGAAAAACTGGTCGGAAAATGAATGGGATAAGTAAAAAAATACACTTCCGCTGATGTGGAAACTATGCTCTCTGTAGTAATAAATTTTTAAGGCTGGACGCTGCAACGTTTATTTTTTCTATAAGTTTGGCTTAGTTTTTTTCTATTTTCAGATAGATTTTGGAATTGTTTCTTGAATAACAAAGTACAAGAAAGTTTCAAGGAACAAAAAGACGATCGGCTTTTTCTTCTGCCTCGTCGGTGTCTTTGCGTTTTTTCAAACTTTCTGGCGGGGTCTATGAAAAACAACCTCAATTTTGTTCCGATTTTGAATCTTTTGGTTGAAAAAAATTTCCATTTCTTTTTGTATTTTTTTGTAATTTGTTGGAAAGAAAAATTGAAATAAGAAAATGTTGGGCGGACATGGCCAGCAGGAAGTTTGAATATTTTAGGACTTGGGGGGACAGCTTCGGGTCCGAATCAGGCAGGCGTTATTGGAAGCGTGAACCAAAGCGGAATGCAGGCGAAAAAACGCACTGTGGAAAAACCGTTGAACGGAGTAACTATCCTTGCAAATTTGGACGACACGCTAATCGAGGGAGGACTCGAGCGTCAGCCGATGCAAGACGCGATGAAGGATGCATTATTCAAACTTCTACTAGTGTCAATTTGTTCACAATAGTACTATTCACCCCCATTTTGTTTTTGTCAAAATGTATTCAGAACAACAACCTTGTCCATTCGAAAACTGTCAACAATTTTTGAAATAACAAAATGACGAACATTAAGCAAAAGAATGACATTTAGAAGAGGCATTGCAAAGTTTGAGCATTAGTAAACTGGATGAATGCTGGTGGCAATGTAATTATCGTGAGCAAGTTGTCCGCAGAAGCCGTGCAGAAGGTATTGAAACCACTCTTTTCGGAGTCCGAAGTTTCGAATCTGCGGGTTTTCAGTAACTCAGGTGCGTATGAGGTTACTTCGGATAAGGTTACTCCGTATCTCAATGAGGATCGAGTTTTTTTTAGCATGAGTGATGCCAAAAAATTTCTGCCACTG
>Ga0099798_10635_pt1 | contig 11194 bp, 2 predicted proteins | sample Uncmet_Sort29A_1_FD_89870 | JGI IMG/M metagenome (GOLD analysis project Ga0099798, IMG submission 89870) | Marine eukaryotic communities from CALCOFI LINE 67, Pacific Ocean - CN13ID_Sort29A_1 | ecosystem: Environmental > Aquatic > Marine > Oceanic | place: Pacific Ocean: Monterey Bay | collected... | reverse complement strand
CAATGCTTCAACCGTAGTCATAAAGCTATGTTAGAACACGACCGCGTTGAGTGGATGTTCAGAAGTAGAGCGTGGATGATCCAACTGGTTGCGAAAACGCCCAACCTATTGGAGTTTGCCGATATTGATCCAGCGTCCCACCTGTACCACCACAACTCTTTCAGAGAGATAGCTGAAGCTGTGATCAGGAAAAAAAAAGTCTCACTATCGCGCCTATACAGTAGCGATGTCGTGAGAAGAAAGTTAAAAGACAACGATGGTCTGTACCGTGTAGCATTAGCCGCCATCAATACCGCTCCGGAGTCGATCGCTGGTGTCATAATTGACCAAAACATGTCTCCCATTTTTTCTGTTTCCCGCTTCTGGCATCTTGTTAAGGTAGCAGTAAGAGAGTCCACTGAGTACCAAGTATTTCGGTATGTCTCTGAGCAGATGAGCACCGTCGATTTTCTCCTGCATGAGAATTATGCGAATGTAGCACTGTTAGCTGTAAGTAAGGATCCTAGTCAGCTAAAACTCGTACCTGAGCGTTTTGCTATGGAATACTCAGAACCGTATGCGGAGATAGCGCTAACAGCTGTAAGGGGGGATCCTAGTCAGTTAATGTACGTACCTGAGCGTTTTGCTATGAAATACCCACAACTGTATGCGGAGATAGCGCTAACAGCTGTAAAGGGGGATCCAGACGTGACGGGGCACGTTCTCTACTGTTTCTGTAAAACCTATCCTGAAAAGTATCAACGGATAGACAGTAGTGCGGAGACCGAACGAAACAAGCGCATGTACGCTGAAGAAAGGTTGATGGGTGCATAATGACATAGCTTGAGTGAGGAGAGGTAACTTATATTCTCAAAAATCTACTGCTTCGCAGATTCTAGGATATGGGCCACAAAAAGAGCTCTCCCATGGGTCGCCAGAAGCCACCCAACTCTGTGCTGCTAACATAATGGGTGAACACCTAGGTTAGCACTAATAGTACGATAGAGAAAGCTACTTAACAAAAAACGTCAACGTCGCTTCCTTAAAACAGCGATGACTCTAGCCAGTGACTCTATCTCGAGTGTTTCCAATCGAACCACTCAAGATATTTACAGACCTCCCAAAGTCGACAATGCTGTTTGCTCACTAAAAAAAGAACGCAAATCGTTATACAACGTACTTACTACTGTTGGACGAACCCTATTAACCTGAAATTGTTCCAATGCGATATTTGCAAAGGAACACAAAGGAACCGGCCCTAAACCCCAAACCTCAATGACGAACTATCAAAGGACATATTAGCTCCTACTAAAGAAAGTGTACTTAGTGGACATGCGCTGTGAAGTTTCGAGCATGGGCCCACTTGATGTTGACGTGACGGATTCAACTAGGACAAAAAAAAAGTTGGTGAGGCTGAAAGAGATATTAAGGTGGATACATTATCCAGTACCTTGGTGATATTGACTAGAAAAACACCCAATTGCTAAGTCTAGAAAAACACCCCTAACACCACTCTCTCTGTTGCAACGGTACAAAGATGTTCGATCCCATTTCGTGTCAAACCGAGAATGAGTTTTCTTGGATAATAGTGATCAGTGTACAATGGTTAATTAGTATTTTTTCCAGATGTCGTTGTCTCTCCTAATTGGTGTGGTTTTCACGTTTTTTTTCCTCTTTCACCCAGTCAATGCAGTCCATTCGCGCCACAAGGGTACAGCAAAACGGCTCGGGGGGAGTAAAAAAAGGCTAGGATCTTCCTCAACTCAATCACCCGCTCTGAATGCGAAACCCGACAACCCACAAGTAAACCTATTGGCCAAGTTAGCTTTGGAAGCAGTTGCTCCGGCACCAGATCCTGCTCCAGCATCTCCCGAAATAATCCTACCACCCTCACTTCCACCAGACATTCGGGAGTTAGCGCTGAAATTGAAGGCAAGTGAAGGTGAACAACCTCCTTCGGTACCACCAGAAGAACCACCGAAGCCACCATCAGATGCGAAGAAGAACCCGCAGGTGTTGAGTGAGGTGAGTAGAATAGCTCTTGTGGCAGCAAAAGAGGCGGTCGATGAGTCCTTGGGGTTAAAACAACAGCTAACACCGCCAGTGCCAGTAGTATCACCCCCTGGGCATGACAAACCCATAGATTTCATAAGTGGAAGTGAGGATGTGGTGGATGATGTGGGTCTGGTATCAAAACCACCAGCTGAAGTGGTTAAAACACCACCTGAATTGCTGAAAACTGTGACACCACCTGAGTCGCTGAAAATACCACCTGAGTCGCTGACACCTGCATTGGTGAAAACCCCAAGCGACGATGCCAATCTAGCTGTAGGTACGGAGGAAGTTGAGATTGCACCTGTAAGTGTAACACAACCACAAGCTAAAGACTTACCAGTAGCTCAGCCTACACCAGCTCCACTTACCGTGGAAGTATCAACACCAACTCCCGTTTCCGCGCCCAGTCCGGTATCGATTCAGGAAGTTAAAGCCGTTGAATCTCCACCTAAGACTACGGTGGTTCCAAGTGTAGAGCCGATCCAACCAGCAAAGATGCAAAGCCTAATAAGGAAGCAACCGTTACCCGGACATGAGCAGCTAAAAAAGGTTTCTGAGGCCCTGGAGGATGGAAAGCAAACGAAGGCCATCGTCACTGGCCTTAAAGATTCACCACCCAAACCACTGCCAGTAGCCAAACCAGACTCCATTGACTTGAAGGAAAAACCAGGAGCGGGCGTAGTAGCTGAGAAGAAGGTTGAAGCTGAGATCGAGTTAGATCTCTCCTCGAATCCTCTAAAAGTAAGCTCTGGCGTTCTTTCTCAGACCAATGCTGATAACTGCACAGGTTCCGAAACTTTTGCCCTTACCAACTTCAGCGACTACCGCGGGTGCCAATTTTCAACTGTGGGAAAAAGATTGTGTCAGAAGTGGTCGGTTCAGACGCCCCATACGCACTCATTCTTGCCCGCGAATTACGGTTCCAGCGGTATAGGAATTCATAACTACTGTAGGAATCCAGAGGGCAGTGGTCGGGGGAAGTTGTGGTGTTATACTACCGACCCAAGAATCCCAATTGAAGATTGTAACCCCTGGCCAGATGCTACTTGTACGCACGAATCGGATTCACATGGAGAAAGTCTCGGACCCTCCGGCAGTGGTTACAGGGGCTGTAATTCCTGGACAAAATCCGGCAAATCCTGCAAGCGCTGGGATCAGTCATCTTATAGTACCAATATTTCGACCCTCACGGGTAGAGGCCTCGGAGCTCACAACTTTTGTCGTTCACCCATGTCTACCTCGTCTCAACCAGAATCCGGTACCAATGGTGAAATGTGGTGCTTTAGAGCTGGTATTACTCGCTAAATCCTTTTTTTCCTAACAACCGTCTCTCATACCCGTCCAATTTATCCTAAATCATGTTTTTCACGCTCCTGGTTAGAATCTTATGTTTTTGCTCTTAAGAATGACCAAACATAACACTGTCGCCGTCTCCCACGGGTGTACCCGTCTCCCACGTCTGTCCGCTTTTTCGCCTCCCAGATGATAATACCAAGGAAAACTGCGATCCAAAAGTGATCGGGTCAGCGATAATAAACAGCGAGGACCTCCCATACCTATGGAGTTCGTTTCAAGCTCTCGGGGCCACCGTCGCCCTCTCCACAACGGCTACAAATAGTGCAGGCTCCAATGCGATCGATGGGGACCTTTCGACGATCGCGATAACGACGGATTGCGCGGGTTCTGGCGCCCACCCGCATACTATGACCATCACTCTTAGTCAGGGGGTGCATTTTAGGGGGTTTATGGTCTACGTACCATCAGATTCTAACGCTATTCCCGGCGCTACTGATGGACCAGCTGGGGTTTTAGAAGGATTACAAATCTCCGTCGCAGGGAGGGTCTGTTTTGGGGCTCAATCGGGTTTCGCTAACTTTACCGGGAAATGGAGACAGATGGAGTGCACAGGATCAACAAATGCTAATGCCACAAGTAGGGTTGTGTTAGAGGGGGATGAAGTGGTTGTGCAGGTGGACGAGAACAAGTGTCTGGGCGTAGCTGAGATAAGGCCGTGGGTCCAAAAAGTCCAAAACGCGAGAAGAGTCGGATTCATGGTAAGAAAGACTGAACCCGGAGGTACGGAGCCTAACGGAGTCAAACCCGATCAGAGACTGGTTTGTAAGCGGTTGTTTCCGGATGAGCATTTGCCGGGGAAAAATCTCCGAGCTGTGAATAATGTGGCCGATATTGTAACCTGCGAACGCCATTGTCTAGCCGAACCCGAGTGCAAGGGATTCGTTTACTGGGGCTACAGTGGGGATATTACGCCTACATCTGAGAAAGGAAACTGCGAACTCAAAAGGGACCATATGCATTGGGAGGATGAGCTCGAACAAGCCATAGGGGCGTATTATGCCACGGGGTGTGATGAAATAAACGATTACTCCTCCCAACTCTCTCCTATTGCTCATCACGTCCATGGGTTCTCTTCGTCATCTTCATCTTCAAGTCTCAGTCTTTCAGCGAGTAGTAGCAGTAGCAGCTCCGCTCTTCTCACCACTTCGGCTGCTCTCTCGCTGATAGAGAAAGCTACTGATTTGACCCTAGGAACACCCTCAGAGGAAAAGAAGGAGCACCACCACGATCACCTCAGTTTGCTGCAGATGGAGAAGAGGGAGCCTGCCAGTGGCGGTGTTAGCCTGCTGGAATTAGCCGCACGAGCGAGTGCAGAAGCGGAGGCACTTTCTGAAGCAGATGCCACCCATAATCCGGTCTTGGCTAAAAAGATGGCCGATTCTTTGATTTTTAACTCCGGCGGCTCGAACGGAATAATCCACCACGGTGGTGCCGTCCATCCTCGAAAAGGGTGGACCCACCATTCGTTGCATGAGAAGTCACGGAGAATGGCTGAGGAGATTCCTCTAGAGGTCCCCCATGAGCACGAAGAAAAAGACTCCCTAGAGCCTACTTGGAAAGAAGTCGTGAGGCACGCCAGACTCAAGAAGATAGAGAGGGATGAGGAGAAAAAACGATCTGAGTCCCAATACATCGATGATGTACCGGTTACTGGTAAAGGCAGCAGCTCTATGCAAGTCATCACCGGCAGAGCTGGTTCCCTCACTTCTCACCATACTATAGTTGAGGCTCCGTGTTTCAATTCAGCCGCAGATCGTAAGCTTGGAGATACTAATACAAACCACGGCGGCACTGAAAAAACCGTTAATTCAATCGAAGAATGCGTCATCTATTGCGCAAACCTAAAGCAACACGACGGCACCAACTGTGAAGGGTGGGACATCGTCGGCCTAACTGTGCCCTCAGGAACTCCCCCCCAGTTCAACTGCAAACCCAAATCAGTCCGAGTAACGGATGAAGCGGATCTCACCACGGCGGTCGGGTGGAGCCACGGGCAATGGTGTTATCCGGAGATAGATCTTATGTTCTCCGAAATAGATACGGGAGGGGGGTGCTGTCCCGGAGGGGGTACTATTACCAGCACAAAATTAATCGGTTCCCCGAGGTGTTTCGCCGACAACGGTTTCTTCAACACAGGGATTTGTATGGATAGTTGTGAGAGGGAGCAGACCTGTTTGTTTTATCAATTTAAGGCCCCCACTAATGACAGCTTATCAGGGACATGTTGTCTCCTCCCTAATTGCAGAAATCCCGCCACTGGGAAATGTGGCTCTGTTGGCTCCAGTGGCTGGCAATCCTACCAAAGACTACTACCTCTTGATAACAACTTTATATCGCTTGGGGTTGGCGGGTGTTGTGATACGAGTATTAACGGTGTTAACAATCCGGCTCACAACATATCGATTTTGGACAGCGTTTTTGAATGCAAAAACGATTGCTTAACCGCCAACGACACCAATTGTGGAGCTATATCTTTCAATTTCAACAGCGGGAAGTGTATTAAATACCACGACTGCTCCCACATCCTCGTCGACTCCTGCGATGGAGAAAACGGGAAGAATTATGAGGCGTATAGACGGATTCACCCTCATGACTACGATTTTCCCACTACTCACGACTATGAGAACCCGCCAGCCGGAGACGGGATTTTTCTCAACAACTACAATGGCTCTTCCTCCTCCTCCTCCTCTCTCTCCCTAATCCAACTACAGAAACCGCAAAAACAGCCACAGACCAAGAGAATCCAAGAAATGAGCACCACCGAATTCAGGGAGTATAGGCAACAATCTGAGGTTCCTTCGAAGGAGAGTCTGTGGTATCTTTACGCAGGGTCGAGTGGTGTTAATCAAGAGTGGACTCCAATCAAAGCCTCCACAAAATCCCTCTTCTCTCTCGCGGAATCCCATAGAGGTCCTACTGTTTCACCCAACCTGGCGCCGAACAATTTCATATTACTGGATAGTAATGGTTGTTGTGATACCCCTCGGCTCTCAACCTTCAATACCACCAAATATATCGGAACCAAGGATATTTTGACGATACATCTTTGTAAGGAAGCCTGTGGTATGTCTGTAGATTGCAAAGGCATGAGTTTCGCTGCTAAGACTGGTACCTGCCTAGCTTATAGTGACTGCGATAGTGTACCGGTCAAAAGTTTTTGCGGCCTAGACGGGGGGGATATCTGGGAAAGCCATAAGAAGGTAATGGAATTCGGCACCTGCAAGCGAGCTGTTGGACATATTTACGCCGGCACCACCATGCCAAGTCCCTACGATAACTATAGTACCGCCTTCGCTGAAACCTGCTCCTCCCTATGCGCCTCCCTCACAACCTGTAAGAGCTGGATATTTTGGAGGAAGATTAAGAAGTGCGTATTGAAGAGTACGTTTCCGCATACGGAGGCGGAACTGAGTCTTCCTACTTCTTCATCGGTAACAAGCGATGGAGAGCCTGTATTTGGAGAAATGTGCTCGTCGAGTTCAGTGGGGGCGCAAGCGGGAAGCTCAAACGCAGCTCCAATTGATGGCGAACAATACTCTTTATTTGCCTTTGCCGGCTGTTGTAATGGGACTGATATGAGTCAATCTCACCAGAAAGACAGCTTAGACGAATGCAAAACCTTATGTGATGCAGAAAATTTGTGTCATGCGATGTCTTACTCAACCTCAAGTAGAGAATGTGTCCTCCACACCACCTGTCCCTATATGAAGGATTATCACGACTGTGGTATAGCGGTGTCGCACCATTCTGGGAAGAAGCAAAATTGGGAATCCTACTACCGAGTTAAGAAAGCCCCGATTCCACAACTCCACGATTATATGTATGCTCGTCTGGGAGGGTGCTGTCCGTCGAACAAGAAAGTTATGTCGTTAGGACCTACACAGCCTTTGAGTCCGATGCAAACCTGGAACCAAACTTACCCCCCTTATACGGGTTGGTTAAACCAAAGAGTTCTGGAGTGTCAGAAAAAGTGTGACTCTATTTTGAGCTGTACCTCGTTTTCGGTGCACGCTAGTAGGGGCAGATGCGATATCTACGCAGAATGCGGCACCATCACAAATGCCCAGTGTGAGGGCACTGAGAAAGAGTTATACCATACGTATAGAAGAGTAGCAAACGAATACAATCTCCCGCTTGGATTTGAGCACCTCCCCACCTCCACCTCATGTGTACCCGGGTTGACTGCAGATCGGGATATGTTTAAATGTCAGGGGACGAGTGAGACAAATTACCCCTCAAGTGACCCCACTCAAGACATCGCCTTTCGCGCCCCAATATACGTCCCCGATTTCATGCTCTCAGTCCACTTATTCTCGGCGAAGAATCATGATACGCGGTGCTCTGTGGTGCTTTATACGGATTTGGGAGCCGAATTAACTGTGCTATTGGACAAGGTAATAAATCCCGTTCCCGTGGATCCACAGAAACACTATCAGCCAGTATTTTACGGTGCCGGTCGTCTTCCGGATTGGCCAACCACAGAAGACCCGTTTGACCTCCAAAGCCCTATTGAGCCAGGTTTGGGGGTGATGGTGGTAGGCGCCTCTCTCTTTTCCCAGTTTTATATGAAACTAACACCTGAGGCGGGGACACCGTCGACTTGGATAGGCCCCCAACCATTCAGATATGGAAAAATCACCCACATCGGATTCAAACCAGGGAGGATGAGCAACCAACTTTGGATTACAACTTTCAATGTTACCGCGCTTCTTCCTGGTCCTCTCAAAGATACAAGAGATGTTTGCACCGGTGCTAAACAGTCCGAGTGGAGGGAATACGTGTGTCAGGCGAATTCTGGGGCGCAGAAGAATGAATTGGGGGTGGTGTTTAGGGAGATCCACGGTGGCAATCGGCTCATCAGTGGAAACGCTTTTCTTTGGACTTCGAGGGTGGTGATAACGAGTGGGAGCGTGGCCTCAAGCGGATTGGGAGTGGTGTTTACGGTTGGGGAAGACGAAAAGTATGTAGTGACACTCAATGCCCCCTCTCCAAATGCGGGAAAAGTAATCCTTTCCGGTGAGGGTAATGGTTATGTTAGTAATAGCTGGACCAATATTTCGGTGGACCCAAACCTCAATTCCTCGGTTCTTGAAGGCGGTCTTCTCTCCACCGTCGCATCTATTCAAGCCAACACAGAGTTCACTCTTATGGTTTCAAGAGTTGGGGAAAAACAAGAAATCAAACTCAACGGCCAAAATCTCCCTCTTCCTCAAGGAATACCCGATATACCAGGACAGGTAAGATCGATCGGGTGGAGATGGGGTGATAGTCTTGGTATTACGGTGAAGCATTTTAATGTCACTAATTTGATGCCTAAGTTTCAAGTTACAGGGACTTGCTCACCCGGCCTCTCCTCAGACGCCTCCACCTTCCAGTGCTCAGGAAACGGAAATGTTTTTGGAGTCCCCTTGAGCAGTAGTAACTTCAACTTAGTGATGAAATTCACCTCCCTTAACACCCCATTCACAGCTTCTGCCGACGTAGGAAGAGGTACAGCGATCCTAGTGAAGACCTATCTAGGAGGGACGAGTACAGGAGGGAATACATATGAGTTGGGGCTTTCGGCGGCGAATAAGGGAAATTTGGATGCCTCCGTGAAAGGAAAAACAGGTGTAGCAGCAACCTATCTCTCCTCTGATCACACCACAGGGGGCTGGGGAGCCCAAGCTAGTAATCCGAGTGGGCAAAGTCCGTTGACGGAAAATAAGGTTTCATACGTGTCGATTGTAAAGAAGGGGCAGGGAATTAATATGGAGGTTGACGGTGTGAGATTATCGACCGATGCCCTCCCAATCCCCGAGTTTCTCCAATCAGTTTCGGTGAAGCCAGGGGGGTTACAGATGGATGTCAGCAAGTTCTTCTACGAACCCTTACTTCCGGATTTTTTTGTGCAGGGAGCGAACGGTTGTAATGGATATGATTCTGGCTGGGCGACGTTTCAGTGCTCAGATGAAGACACTATGTTCTACCTGAAATTAACAGGAACTCAACAAGCACAATTATCCTCTGCTTCCTCTTCTTCTGCTATGATGTTAACTGAGATCCTCCGCAATTCCTCGACGACAATGACCGACCTTGCACAACAATTAGTTGCAGAGGTCGTGGAGACAACGAACCATGAAAAGACGCTCGTTACCCCAGTTCAGGCAGCTAAAAATTGGCCCTCCCGTCAGCAATCGGATACAATTCCTGTTAACCTCCTCCAACTCGATAATCAAGAACAACTGGAGAGTTCTGATGGTTTTGAGGTGGATTCGGCCGGTTCCTCTTCCGACGGCTCTTCAGATAACACGCAAAGACGCCAGTCTAGAGCCCAGGTGGGGATGGAAACCTCGAGTAAGAGGACTTGGATATCAGCCAACTCCGTCTCACCGAGTGTGGCTGCTTACCCTAATCAGAACGCTTTCCGCATCAAAGTTATGGCTAAATTCATGCCTAAAACAACTCAAACCGGTCAATTGGATACAACGAATCCTTCGGTATTCTTTCTCGGCACTAGTCAAATAATGCCACCACCAAGTAATTTGAAAAGTACTGGAGCAGTTACAGCGGCTTATCATGGGGCGGCATTGTGGGGTACTGGACCGTATAGTCAAAACATGTCCTTAATGGGTCAAGGCACTGGAGCGGAATGGCCCTCAACCATAAGTATTGGACCACAGTCTCCGGTGCTTCCTAATCAAACAACTACTATAGAAGCGGAAAGGACGCCTAACGGAGAAGTCTGCCTAATGGTAAACGGAAGACAGTTTGGTCAAGGCGTTCCTATGATCCAAGGCGACATAGTCTCTGTTGGATTTTTTCCTGGGTCAGCTCAAATAACCGTCCAAGAATGGTCAATGCGCCCTTACGATGCGGCGACGTCAATCACTTGTACAACTACTCCTTTTACCACAACTACAGCTACAACAGCGACCTCCGAAACAACCCCAACAACGAGTACGTCAACCACATCTACAACCAGTACCTCGACTAGTTCCTCTACATCAACTACAAGTACAAGTACGAGTAGTACAACAACTAGCTCGACGAGTACCGCGTCCACGTCTACTTCGGCTACTACTTCCACGACGGCGACTACTTTTACCACCGATACCACCGCTAGTACAGCCACCACGGGTACATCAGAAACAAGTACCACCACTACAAGTGAAACCAGTACCACGACGACAAACACTACCGCTACGACCCAGACTTTTTCCACTACTTCCACTACTGCAACCACCACTACTGCCACAACAACGACCAGTACGAGTGCAACTACGGCTACTACTGATACGAGTGCAACCACTGGTACCTCTACAACCTCACACACAACATCGACTTCATCGACCGCCACGACAAACACGACCTCAACAACCTCTCAGACCACCACAGCTACTACCAGCACTACTACCACAACTACGACTACTAGTAAGATTTTTTTCGTTTCATTTTTCAAAAATCCCCCAAAATATAACAATTAGCAAAATCATAAACACTCCTTTCAGCTACTACTACCACTACTTCCACTGGCACTAGTACAACGACTACTACAAGCTCGAGTTCTGCTACAACATTTACTACTGATACTACTGTGACCACAAAAACTACGACTACAACTTCATCTTCAACAACCTCAACTAGTGCAACCACAAACACAACTTCGACTACAACAACCACAACAACTGCTACCACCACCACTAGTACGAGTACGACAAGTTCGAGTTCAACGTCGACATCCACGTCGAGTACTGCTTCGACGAGCACGACTAGTTCGACTACTAGCTCAAGCTCAGCCACTTCAGAAACGACGCAAACCACG
>Ga0099798_10634_pt1 | contig 11240 bp, 7 predicted proteins | sample Uncmet_Sort29A_1_FD_89870 | JGI IMG/M metagenome (GOLD analysis project Ga0099798, IMG submission 89870) | Marine eukaryotic communities from CALCOFI LINE 67, Pacific Ocean - CN13ID_Sort29A_1 | ecosystem: Environmental > Aquatic > Marine > Oceanic | place: Pacific Ocean: Monterey Bay | collected... | reverse complement strand
AGAAATATGAGATACCGAGACCACAACACCTAAAAAAAGGCCGACAACCGCGGGCAGCAGAAAAAAGGAGGAAAAGGAAAGGGTAAGGTATAAGCACATTTTAACTGAGCAAAAAAATATTAAATTTTCAAAAAAATATTTAATAAATATTTTCCAATCTCCATTAATATGCTATAGAGAAGTATAGAACGAAGAAACATTAATATATTGCTCCGTGAGAATTATGAATTATTTGCCCAGTTATTAAAAAATGTGCGCACAAGGGTAAGCAGCAGCAGCAGAATCAACAATGGAGTGCGGTGCGTACTACCGGGAGGATGCGGGAGGATGCGATGATATTAATATCCGGCGGCGGGGATGAGAACAACACCGATGATGATAGCACCACAAGTTTGACAGCACAACAAGGCTCTCCAAATTTCTGGCCAAAAAAGGCTAGTAGTGGGCCAAAAAAGGCTAGCAGTGGTGATTTTCGGGCAAAAAAATCATATAATTCTTACGGGGTCGCACCAATATTAATGTTCTCTCGTTCTTTTTTTTGGTATTACAAAACAAAAAAAAATGGAGATCGAACAAAAATGACCACACTGTTTTGGCCCGCATTTCTGCTGACCAGTTTCCAGATGATAAAAAACCACCATCTCCTCCTCCCTTGAAGCTCAATTTAAACCCCCCACCACCACCGGGCACGGGCACATCAGTGCCGCCGGGGGCGGGGGGAACGTCTCAAGTCGGCGGCAGTAGTAGCAGTTCGAGGGATGTCCCGACGACGGGTACGGGCACGCCGCCAGGGGCAAGGCTTTTGGGGCCGCCAGATTCATCACCCGCGTTGATGAAATCGTTTGGCAATACACAAGCGAAAGAAGATACTCCGCGAGACATGAAAAAGGGGAAGAGGGGCCGGCGGAGGAACACGTCGGACACCGTTCATCAACACGGGTTTTTTTCGACGTCGTCTTCTTCCTCATCCTCTTCTGCATCATCACGTGGGCCGGCCAACGACGGCGGGGGGCGAAGAATCAATGAAGAGGCCTCCTCCCCCTCCTCCTCCGAGGAGGAAGAGTCTGCTGAGGAGGTTGACATGCTGCTGAACAGGCAGAAAGCGCTGGAATCCTCGAAGGAACGGGAAGATTTCTCGAACATCCAGGTGCAGGCATTTTACAGACATAATATCATGTCCCAAAAGCTTCTTCTCACCGTCGCGAAGCAGGATATTATGAGCAAGGAGGAAAACAAGAAGAATGCGAAGGAGCAGCGGGTCGAGATGAAGGACGACGATCATCTCGCCCCCGCCCCCGGCCTGCGCGAGTTCCTCAAGCTCCGGCCCATACACGCCGGCAAAAAGGGCGGAAAGGGGAAGAAAGGGGGAGTAGGAGGCTTCTCAGGCTCTTCTGGTGGGGGTAGTAGTTTCAAGGGAGGTTCGAAGAAGAAAGGCGCTGGGAAGCACGATAATACGGGAGCAGCAGATCAGGGGGAAACAGGAACAGGAAAAGGTAGTAGTACATGGGGCAAGAATGCCGATGACGATGACGAACAATCATCATATTATGTGCCGGGATCATCCATGCTGGGCAGCATCAACAACCCCGGCGGGGCGAAGGGAGGTGGCGGGGCGGCGAAGAGAAAGAAAAAAGACCGTCAAAAAACGGGCATAGTAGAAGCATTTGCGCAAATGCAGGACTCTGAGAAGATACAATTCGACACACTCGATGTACAAAACACCATGTTTGCGGGAGCCGGCTGCAGCACGAGTTTTTTGCGCGAGAAGCAGCGCGAGGAGGATGCGGAAAATGCGATGATCTATGGCAACGTTGATACGGTTTCAACAACCGGCAACAATGATGGAGCGCCGGGCGGCACCGCGGTGAATGGGTTTCAATTGCCGGGGGTAGCTGATTTTTGCCAAAAAAATCATATTATTTCTCATACCCGATAATTTATATTTCGATCTCCATTAATATCCTAGACCAGAAGTTGAACACGAAACATTATTGTTCCGAAATAATTATGATTTTTTTGCCCGAAGAATGGGAGTCGGCAAGCAACGGTATTAAAGCCCTCTCTTGCGGAAATGCTACAGGCGAAACAGGCTGAATTTTTCGGGTCGGGCGAAGAAGGATCCCCTAATAAAACGTTGTTTGGCACGATGGAACAGGGCGCGGAAGATAGTAGCATAGTAGTCAAACAGGAGCAGAGAAGTAATCCGATCACGACCTTCGAGCAGCCGCCACTGACGAAGAAAACGAATATTTTCGCCTCGCCCGACGAGGACGGTGCGTCTGACGACGATGACGATATTATTGAGGCGCTACTTTCCGATGACGACGGCGGTGCGGCGCTAGAAGAGTTCCGGAAACAGACCGATTTTAGTGAGTTTGCTATTCCGCAAAACGAATTCGCAGTGGGTGCGGAAACGAATTCGCAGAACAGCGCCGAATCCCCGCCCCGAAAGAAGTCTAGGCACGAGGAGCCTCCTTTTTTGTTGCAGTCCCCCATCACTCCTCGGCAGCGTGAACGGCAGACCAGCGTGATGGAATTTGTGAAAATACACAAGGTGGAAAAAAAAAATCATAATATTTCTCATATACCCGATCTCCATCATCCTAGACCAGAACGAAACATTATTGCTCCGAAATAATTATGATTTTTTTGCCCGGAAAATAACCAGCCCCGTGAAGGGAAAACGCGAAGAGACTCTGGATGACCTGACTGGGTTCGAAGTTTTCCAAAGGAGTATGGCAGGTGAGGAAATAGTACCCGGTCCCAGCACTGGGTTACAGGGTGTTGACCCGCGGAGGGTCAACTCGAATTTCCTCTTTGACGACGAGGAACGGTCCGAGGTTTCGTCGTCGGACACGTCACCGCCCCCAACACCGCCGGACACGTCGATGGGATATGAGGCTGCGATGACGAAGGTTGGGGGGGAGGTTTCCGCTGGTTCGAAAGACAATTTTTCAGTCGAGGAGGAGGAGGTATCATCTTCAGAAGAAGTTTTTTTGTCCGACGCCGATGCGAAAGACGATGCCGACATAAGCAAAACCGGTGGGCAATCGGGGGAGGCGGAGAAGGCCGAAGTTGAAATCGAAATTGAGGACGAAACATACGCGCCCCCCGCGTCCAGCATTCTCGACCAACTCGACCCCACCACAGCAGCGGCGCTGAAGAAGCTGGGGCACGGCCCGCAGGGGCAAACTGGGGACACAAAACAGATGGACGATGGGCCCATACTACCGGAGCTCACCATCGAGGACTTCATTTTTGACGACGAGGATTCAGAGATGAACCAGAAGAAGAATAAGGAACCGGAAGAAAAAAAAAAAGGCGGTACCCCCGACTCCTCAACGACGGGCCCGCAGCAGCCGCCGCTATTAACCGCAGATAGTTTTGTCGATTCTGCACCGCCGGAGGAGCGAAGAAAGGAGCGAGGAAAGGGGCATGACGACGGCACATGGAAACCGGTGTTTCCGCCGGCGGACAAATTAATGAGCCTACTCGACGGGCCGGCGGGCGGAGCCTCCTGCGATTCACCAGAGGAGAAGGACGAAATTCTGGCTCGCCGAATTTCTGGCAAGAAGCGAAAACTAATCGCCGAAATTCTGTCGCGGTGGTGGTATGTCTTCCCCGCATGGCCGCCGGAGAATTTCGACTATGGGCCGCACCTGGCCGCCCGCGGGCTCCGGGAAGTCTCCCCAAAAAACTGGGAGACGGAGGAGGATGTCGCGCGTGATGGGACGAAGAGGGTGCGTCAGAGGGCGCATTTCCCCGGAACCTTCATCGATAGTGACCAGAAGGCATACGATCTTCGACCCGCGCGATCGGCGCCCGCATACCAGAATTTGGTGCGAAAAAGCGAGGGGGAGCTCTTCGAATATTTGAATCGCGCATGTAGCAACCAGGCGCTCGTACTACGGGGTGTCGAAGGCGGCGGCGCGGCCCCCGAACAGATAGAAGCAGCGGCCCTCGAACAGATAGAACCGGAAATTCAAATCGAAGAAGCAGCGCCGGCGGGGCGGGAATCGAAGAAGGCGGCGGCGAAGAAGCCCCGGAAATGGCACGGCCTTTTCCGCTACGGATTCGGATTCCCGGGAAGCTACGAACCCACCGGCGCCCGTGCCCGCATTTTAACGGGGCAAATAAGTCATAATTCTTACGGAGCAATAATGTTTCGTTCTGGTCTAACATGTGAATGGAGATTGGATATAAAATATTTTTTTGAACATTTAAATATTTTTTTGAATATTTAATTTGAGTATTGAATATTTTTTTTGAGAATATTTAATATTTTTTTGCCCTGTTAAAATGTGCGTACCCGGCGCCCCCCTGCTGTATGGCGGTGAAGAAATCCGGCTCCCCCCCGCCGTGGAGGAGATTGCGTCCTTTTGGTGCTCGACGACCAACCCCGATCCCGTCTCCGCTGAAAATTTCTTTAGGGGGTTCCGCGACGCCCTGCGGGAGTACGAGCACCTTTACGAGAAAATCACCGATTTCAAGAAATGCAATTGGGACCGGTTGGCGCAGAAAATTAAAGCCACTAAAGAGGAACTGAAGGAAGAAAACGCTGCCCGGCGCGCCGGCGACGGTGGAAAATACGCACATTGCTTGGTAGACGGTGTTTGCGAAAAGGTGGGCACCTCTCGAGTGGAACCGCCGGGATTGCGCCGCAGCCGCGATCCCAAAAAACGGGGCACGTTAAGGCGAAGAATAATGCCAGAGGAGTGCGTGATGAATTGCGACAAGACGGTTCCGCCCCCCATCTGCCCCCTTCCCGGCAGGGCGTGGAAGGATGTGGTGCACGACGACACCGCGGGGTGGTTGGCTTACCACAAGAAAGACGGCGAGAAAAGCGCAAGAAATTACCTGGAAGCATGTCTCCCGACCCCCGAAAAATTCCGTTTAGCGAGGAAATCGGGGCGCCGCCTGCAGGGACTGCGGCAGGAAGTGCTTGCCGCCGCAAGTACTTCAGGGCATTCACAATTAATTTCATTTTAACGGGGCAAATAATTCATAATTCTTGCGGGGCAATAGTGGTTCGTTCTGGTCTAGTAGTATGGTGGGGATTGAAAAATATTTATTAAATATTTTTTTGAAAATTTAAACATGTTCTTGCCCAGTTAAAAAATGCGCTTACTGCGGAGGGACAGCTGGGAACTTGCGTGTATTTGATCGACCGGTTCGCGTTGCGGGTCGGGAACGAACGGGGCGCCGACGCCGACGGGGCCGGCGACGCGGTGGGGTGCACGACCCTGCGTGTCGGGCACATCACCCCGGGCGCCGACCGCAAGGGCATCGGCCTTCAGTTCCCGGGAAAAAAGCTGGTGGAGTTCAAGGGGACAAAGCCCGTCCCCGCCGCCGTGTTTGACGCAATCGAGAGTAAGTACCACTACCGAAAAAAACAAAGTTGAAAAGTTGAAAGGGCTGAAAAGTTGAAAAGTTGAAAGGGTTGAAAAGTTGAAAAGTTGAAAAGTTGGCGCGGTTGAAAAGTTGAAAAGTTGAAAGGGTTGAAAAGTTGAAAAGTTGACGCGGTTGAAAAGTTGAAAAGTTGAAAAGTTGAAAGGGCTGAAAAGTTGAAAAGTTGAAAGGGTTGAAAAGTTGAGAAGTTGAGAAGTTGGCGCCCCGCCCAGGCGGGTGTGCCGCGTCAAAAGGTTGGGGGGCTGCAGAAGTTGAAAAGTTGAGAAGCTGAGAAGTTGGCGCCGCGCCTGGGGGGGTGTGTCGCCCCAAAGGGTTGGGGGGTTGCGGAAGTTGAAAAGTTGAAAAGTTGAGAAGCTGAGAAGTTGGAGCCGCGCCTGGGGGGGTGTGTCGCCCCAAAGGGTTGGGGGTTGCGGGAGTTGAAAAGTTGAAAAGTTGAGAAGCTGGGAAGTTGGAGCCGCGTCCGGGGGGGTGTGTCGCCCCAAGGGGTTGGGGGGTTGCGGAAGTTGAAAAGTTGAAAAGTTGCGAAGCCGAGAAGTTGGCGCCTCGTCTGGGGATGCGTGTCGCCCCAAAGGGTTGGGGGGTTCCAGAAGCTGAAAAGTTGCAAAAGTTGAAAAGTTGGGGGGGTTGGGAATTTGCAAACGCTGAAAAGTCGCAAAAGTTGAAAAGTTGAAAGGGCTGAAAAGTTGAAAAGTTGAAAGGGCTGAAAAGTTGAAAAGTTGAAGGGTTTGAAAAGTTGAGAAGTTGGTGCCGCGTCTGGGGGGGTGTGTCGCCCCAAAGGGTTGGGGGGTTGCAGAAGTTGAAAAGTTGAAAAGTTGCAACTTAGTTGCAACTTCCACCATCTAAGCTGCAGCGTACGCTGCAGCTTCGCAGCGAACGCTGCAACTTTAATTTTTTTCGGCAGTGGTACTTATTGAACATCGAGCAGTTCTGCAGCGGGAAAAAGCCTGCAGACCAGGTTTTCGACAAGGTGTCGGCGCGGGCGCTCAACCAATATCTGCAGAAGTTCATGCCCGGATTGACAGCCAAGGTGTTCAGGACCTTCCACGCATCGCACACGTTGGAAAACGCACTTTCCGCGGTTCCGGACCGAATTCAGGCAGAGGAGGCCGTGCAAAGATTCAAGAGCGCCAACAGTCTTTGCGCGGAGCAACTGGGCCGTTTTGCCCCCTATACCCGCAGATAAATCTTCCCTATTAACCCGCAGATAGATCTTTTTCTGGTAGGAAAAATTCGAAATCCCCTATCCCGACCCTAGTGCTATGAATTCTGTTCGGACCGGTTGTTTCGATTTTGGCGTCCCAAATTTTCGCAACATTTTTCCGATATTTCTATTTTTCAAGACAAGAATTTTTTTGCCCTGTTTCTATTTTAATCGGCACTCCCGGGTTTAGTTTGGGCGCCCAAATTTTCGCGACGGTTTTCGACATTTTCTTTTTTCTCTTTGGAAAAATTCTGTTTTTGTCTACGGAAAATTTCTGTTTTTCTCTTTGGAAAAATTTGGCTTTTCTCTATGGGAAATTTCTAACGTTTTCCGGTTTTGTGGCCAGAAAAGTTTCAAAAATTTCGAATTTAGTTCCCCCACGTTCCCCCACTTGGTTTTCATCATTTCCGACTCCCAACTCCGTTGCCCTTGTGCCCGGCCCACGGGTGCATTTGGCGGTCCGCTAGCGCTGGGGGTCCCTGTTCGGCGGTCCAGTTGTTGTGTTCTGCCGGGGCAAGCGTGGCGTCGTTTTTCTTTCTGGAACCGCTTGTTTGGTATTTCGTTCGTGATTCAAGTTTCTACAGCGTTGGGGGTTTTATCAAAATGCATTGCTACCCTCGCGCAGGGTGTGTTCGTTGTTATGGAGAAATGGGCGGGGCCCGGCAATTTTTAGTTTTACTAACATGCATGTATGGGCTCGCAACTTGTTTTGCCCCCCATGCCCACGGGTAAATCTTTCTTACTCGCTGTGCCGCATTTGAGCCGAGCGGGGGGCGAGTCATCCCGTCATCCCACCGATCATCGGTCCCCCCCGGTTGTGACGCGTGGACCCCTATACAGATTTGAATTTCCTATAGTTTTGCGACCGTATCTCGCCTGCAAACCGATTAAATTGTACTGTGAATTCTGGACTACAACCGTATTTGCTACGGTAGGCATTCTCTTTCTGGTCGATTACACACGTTTTACGGGTAATTTCACACATTTTCTGCTGGGTAGGCGGTGATTCTCCAACATAAACCACCGGTCGGCTACCGGCGTTTATTGCGTAACGTCCAGGAGGAATTACCCGGACCCAGAAATTGCGCACCAATACGCGCAGCGGCGGCGCGTATCGGCGCGCAGTTTCTGGGGGCGGGATGTCGACCCGAGATTTTTGTCGGGCGCGCCGCCGCCTTTATATAAATTTTGAGGGGAAAAGAATTTTTATAAAAAACCCAGTTGAATAGTTTTGAAAAGAATAGTTTTGAGAAGAATTTTTAGTGTATAGTTTTCTATAGAATTTTTGAGTAGTTTTGAAAAGAATTTTAGTCAAAAGACGATTTTATCTACCCATCAAGTAGGCAGGTGTGACAGTAGCTAGCGCTAGCTTGCAACCCCTAGAACGTGCCATGTAGCTTGTGTGTAGCTTGCGTTCGTTGTTGGTAGGAAACAGATGCTGTTCATCGACCGGCAGGACATGAGATGACGGGGGGGCCTGATACCCCACAAGAATCATCTTCCATGACCAAGAAAGATTGAGGGAGGATTACTGGATGAAAATGGCACATATTTTGTGTGTAGTTGACGATGGAACTCATATCTCTATACAAATCCAGACTGAAATGCAATTGAATTCTCTTATCGATAATTGACATGACAATGACGTCACTTCAGTTTTTTGATGAAAACCTTCCACTTTTCGTGAATGTTGAAAAGCTCAGTGGGATTCGCTTGTCAATCGCAATGATACAGCACTGAATGGGTGTACTAAGGGTGTTATGGTCTTTTTCGCGCGACTACCGAACGATATCTGAAAGAGTTCTACCATGGGGGGTTTCGTTGGGTCATTGTTTCACTCCGAACTCCTGAAACACATTCCCTAAACCAACAACACGAACCAACAGTTGGGATTCCGGCATTTGCCGGGAGACAGTTATCTTGAAACGTCTATTTGATATCGACCTGAAAGAAAGAACCAGGAAAAGATGGCGTAGCCGGCGGGAAGAGTTTGTTGTTTTATTGATTGTTGAGTGACAAGTTGTGAACGTTGTTCCAACTGGTCTGTGTGATTGCGGGGGGTCATGGGGTTCTGGCTTTTGTAAGTGAGTTCAATCTTCGATTCAAGACGTATTGATCTTTCTCCCGATTTACCCAAGCTTGCATTCCTAAGCACTACGTGGTAGTGCTATACACGTTTATCTTTTTTACCCTAGGATTTGGCACATAGGTTTGTAGGCTAGCTCCTCTTCTGTCACACTAGCCCGGTAGGCACAATCGTTTTGTTTATTTTTATATAAACCCGGAAAAGAATGTTAGTCAAAAACCCCCAAAAACGTCTAGTAATAATAAGAATTTTTATATAAACCCAGAAAAGAATGTTAGTCAAAAACCCCCAAAAACATCTAGTAATAATAATTAGTAAACCCAGAAAAGGCAAAGAAATGTATTTTAGTTTCTGCAGCCTTTCCGAGGTGCCTGTTTATCAAAAGACCATAACGAATCCGGGTTCACAGCGCAGTCCCAATTCGGAATTTTGACCGCCGCGGCATCATGGAACATGCGGACGCCCCATATCCGCGCAGTAGAAGTAGCGATGGCAGCGCATCGACTTTCGTAGGGCCTCCCCCGGGAGGACGGAAGTGCGATTCGTTGACCTTCATATGCAAAACGTAGTGTACGGGCGCAGAGTATTCTAGGTCGGAAAGAAATCACGGCAATCGTAAGCAGTCCAGCAGAAAGACGCGGAGGATAGAAACGAATAGCGGCGGGAACGCGTAGTACCGAGAAATGATATAAGCACGCAGTATCAGATATAGATGGAACAAGAAGTTCAGAAAAGGCCAGTTGGCAACTTGGGAGATCCATTTTGTCACTTTTACTACATAATTATAGCTCCGCGGGCGCAGTCTATCTTTTAGTAGGTAGTAGAGGGGTTTTGTCCCAATAGTGACGGGATCTTATTTGGAATTGGAATTGGAACCCGTAGGATGGGTAATACGTCGCAGCTTCCGCGAACAGTCGCAGTTCTGCGGGCGGAGTGCTGTCGCAGTTGGAGGAAACTGATGCCTCGTTGCAGGTGCACTTTTTTTACTGATCATGATTCCCACATTTCGGGCAAAATAATTCATAATTCTTACGGAGCAATAATGTTCGTTCTGCTCTAGGATATATTAATGGAGAACAAGTGGGTATTTTTGCATATTGTGTTACATTTAGGGAGGTATTTATTCATTTAGGGAAAAACCCTTGCTTTCACGAACAAAAATAGGTGAACGCGTTGGAACAGATCAACCAGGTGGTGGACCAGTTTTGGCCGGAAATCGCCAACAGCACCCACATCGTAGAGGCATTATACGAAAACGATCGGTTCTTCTCGGGAAGGTATTTTATTCTTCCTCTTTTGGGTTTTTTGTTCTTCGCATATTATTTTGATCAGACATGTTGGTATACCCAGAGAAAAGTTTTTTTTGAGGGGCCGGCTTCATACATCATACGGAGGAACGTTGAGTTATAATAAATACATTCGACTGACAGCCCCGGATGCAACCAGAAAAACAAACAAATGCTAAATAGGCAACTGGTGGCCGCTTTGGTCCTGTCGAAAGTGCATTACCACTTGGAGGAGTATGAGGAGGCGTGGAATTGCGCTCTGGGCGCGGGCAAGCTGTTCGACCTGACGCAGAAAACGGAGTATATATCGAGAAGATTGTGACGAAATGCATCGATGAATAATACATCCGGATCCAGTGCGACGCCGAGGCTCAATAATATTATCGTATTCTTGTCGTTGCAACATTTATCGATAATATTCTGGTTCAAGGGTGTGGGTCCGTCGACGTGAGGGGTGTCACATCATTGGTCTGATTATAATAACGGTCATGGGGGCCGAGTGTGAAATTGTCTACTACGGTGGGGCGGTTGTCGGGGGCGCCGGCCATCGACCGTTGCGGAGACGAATATAGTGTGCGTTGGTGGCAGTGTGTGCGAAAAAAACTTCGTAGTGAAGTTCAAATTCCAGAAACAAAAATAATAAACAGGTGGCACAAGATTTTGTTGGCTGCTGCTCGAGAATAATACCCCACAGGTCTCAAAGTGAAACGAAGAGATGAAGACCCAACCCGTGAAGAAAACGATGATGAGATCGGCTCGTCACCGAATGGATTTGTAGTAGACAATATTCCATTTATAGACATAAATGGGGTGTGCACCAACGTAGATGTGTTAAGACAGCAGAAAATATGACCTTTTAGAGTCCGTGGTACTAGAAATGTGTGCGTCATTGTTTTTTTCTTTTTACAACACCGGATTGACAAACACTCGATGTGTTATAATAGTATGATTGTTTCGAGACACGTAAGCACACCTTCCCGGGCAAAAAAACCATAATTATTTTTTGGAGCAATAATGTTTCGATCTTCTAATACGGAGTCACGTGAACGCATTTTCCCGGGCAAAAAAACCATAATTATTTCGGAGCAATAATGTTTCGAATGTTTCGATCTTCTTATACGGAGTCATGTGAACGCACTTTTCCGGGCAAAAAAAAAACAAAAATTATTTTGGAGCTATAATGTTTCGTTTTCTACTACTATGGAGTCACCAGCACACACTTTTCCGGCGGGCAAAAAAAAACCATAATTATTTCGGA
>Ga0099798_10632_pt1 | contig 11256 bp, 6 predicted proteins | sample Uncmet_Sort29A_1_FD_89870 | JGI IMG/M metagenome (GOLD analysis project Ga0099798, IMG submission 89870) | Marine eukaryotic communities from CALCOFI LINE 67, Pacific Ocean - CN13ID_Sort29A_1 | ecosystem: Environmental > Aquatic > Marine > Oceanic | place: Pacific Ocean: Monterey Bay | collected... | reverse complement strand
CAAAAACCAAAAAACCAAAATTTCCCAAAAATCCAAAATCCATTGAAAAACATCCAAAAATCAACTCCCAAAAAATCAAAATCCCATAAAAAAATTCTTATTATCGATTTTTAATCGGGTTTATAGGTTTTGACGGGAGAATTGGCAGATTTCGAGAATGCGTACATGATGAAGCGGTCCGCTCTCGACCGCATGCTCAACGAGTTCTGCGTCAGGAATAAACTCGACGAGTCGGTTTTAAGAATTAATCCAATTTTGATTAAATAATTCATTTAATTATTTTCATGATTCTTTTTGGACTTTTAGTGGGACATTGTTTTGTTTGGAGATCCATTTTAGTGAAATTTGGATCCAGAAATTGATTTTTTGAAAATCTGATTTTTGACAAGAATCCAAAATTGCAGTTTCCAAATTTCATTCCAAAAAAAAAAAAAACACCAAAATAATTTTAAAAATTAAACAAAATCCTTCAATCTTATTTTTTAAGCCGTCAATAATGAGGTTGTGGATCATTATTTGGACAACCGGAAAGATTTGGTTAAGTTGCGCACGCAAGCCGGCCTCCCCCCGGAAGTGTTGGAGCCTCTGATGGCGTTTCGCGGCGACCGCAGATGGAGTTTCAACCCGCACACGCGTTTGGACCAAAAGTTTGAAGAATTTTGACTCAATTTTCCCGTTTTTGTTATTTTTTGTCGCATTTTCTTGCTGTTTCAGAAGTTCAAAATCAAATTGCAGTTTTTTCAATTTCAAACCGAATTTTTCAAAATTTAAAATTTTAATCATTCAATTTATTTCTGAAAGTTGCAAGTCTTTGAAATCTGTAACATTAAATACAAATCCAAACGTTAAAAACAAAATATTTTTTCACATGAAACATCCAAAAACGATTTGCAAAATTCATTGCCAAAATAGTAAAATATCTTTAAAACATTTTTTAAATGATGACATCATTTAATAACAGTAAATACATCATTTATGATGTATTTGCATAGAGTCCTCTGCGTCGGGGGATAGTAGAGTATTACATCCGATTTTCAAATTGTACCCTTAATTTTGATATCGTTGAAATTGCATGGATTAAGAATGATTATTATTTGGTGTTAAACAATTTGGAATCTTAATTAATCAACACATTACAATCTTAACGTAGTGGGATTGCCGTGTGGTTCTTCTTGGTTGTAATAAGTAACGCCGTCTTCGGCGAGTAGCTTTCTTTTATCTCTTCTATTAATTCGCTAAGCTTTTTGGGACCAACAATTGGTTCCCAAATTGGTTCACCAATTTTTCGTTTATATAATAACGTTTTTGGGCATTTGTTCACATAAATTATCAGCCAAAATCAGGAAATTGAGGAAAAAGTGCAAAAAGGAATCAAAAAAATTAATAATGTTGAAAAAGTGCAAGAAAATGAATGGTTTTGGATATTTTGAAATTAAGTATTTGATATAAATGGGGGATCGAAATGATGGAAATGTTGAAAAAGTGCAAGAAAATGAATGGTTTTGGATATTTCGAAATTAAGTAATTATTTTATATAAATGGGGGTCGAAATGATGAAAATGTTGAAATAGTGCAAGAAAATGAATGGTTTGGGTAGTTTTTGGGTCGAAAGCCCTCCGGAGGCGGGCTTGCCCGCCTCGTTATTAATTATTTTATTATATTTTAAATAAGTATACTAACTTAATTAATTGACACTTGTTTAAAGGTTGGACGCGGTCGACGGATTGTTGGATCGTATCGAGTTGCCCAAAGAGGCGCTCTTGGCGAGCTTGCCAGAGTCAATAGATCGCACGGGCCTCGATCAGCAGCCAGGGTTCGCCCCTCAAAAGGATCAGGAGCTCCCGAGGCAATTCGGCAGCTTGAAACACCCTTACCGCCACCATATAGGTTTCGAGACCGAGGTTCCGGACGATATCACTGGAAGCTACTTAAAGGGTCGCCCCCTAACCAGAACACAACAGCAACTCAAGAAAACACGTTACCCCACGTTTTGAGAATTATTATTTTCTTCGTTTTTTGGTTTTTGCAAAATTTTAAATTGTAATGGAAGAATTCACAAAAATGTAAAACAAACACATAATATTCAATTCAATCAAAATAAATGAAACAAATTTTCAATGTAAAAAAAATTAATTCAAATTGACTTCTAATTTTTTTATCAGGTTGCAAAGAGTTGCCAACAGGTTGCCCACTGATCCGGTGTACCGGTCTCACGTGGTGCATTCCATCCGCGTGCTCGAGCGAAGCAAGAATTGGGGATTTGACAAGAAGTTGGAGGCGGTCAACAAGATGAAGGAGATTTACGACACGCTCGCGCCCTCCGAAAAGTATCGCGACCGTCTGGACGAGAAATTCACCGTCAACCGGGTCAACATCATGCAAGGGCGCGTGAAGGGCGTCAAGTTTGTGCAGTCTTGGACGAAGCATTGGCGCCGAAAGAAGTGCCACGAGAGACGGGAGCGGAGCGCGTTCAATAATTTGCACACCAAACAGGCCGCGGGCCTCATCAAGAAGAAGAAAAAGAAATAAATATTTTGAATTAATTTAAATTTAAAATTTTGAATAATATTAAATAATTTGATGTTCGCGATTGTTTTTGGACTTGCTCTCGCGGGTAATGAAATAGATTAAAACCGCTTCCAGAAGTCCAACTACCATAACAACTCCGCAAGTTGCCTTAAAAAGGTTTCCAAAACGACACAACAGACCGACAAACCATTTTTAAATAATGATCACGCTTTTTCCACTAATGAATTTGCTCAATATTCTTTACTACGACTTCAAAAAAAAAAAAACAATACCTATTTTTTGAAACGGAAATAATACTTTTGAAATTTGAATCACGAAATACAATCCAGAAAACAAATTGCATTGCATAACATGAATAAAATCAATTTTGAAATTTTCAAATTTGAAACTTCATATAATAAATATTTTATTATGTTGTCCCAATTTTATGGCCATTCAGAGTTTAAACCGCTTGGTGTGAAATAAATCATGAATGATAATTAATATCAAATTTATAAAAAAATTTAAACGTTTTCATTTACAAATTAATAGTTTTGAAGTGTTTAAAATATAATTTAAAATCAAATTGAAATTTGTTCATTTCATGATTTCATCCATCATTGAAATTTATTTCAAAGTGTAAATTTATTCAAAAGTAATTTATTTATTTTTTATTTTGTTTCATTTTTCGAATTGATAGATATTACATTTTAAGCAATGATAATGATTGTAATTTCAATTCATTGTAATTCAGATGTTTGATTGCGATGGCGAGGAAGAAGTAATTACTTGTGAAATAATTATAAGTAAGCATTGCAAATGTGATTTCATTTCAGAAATAAGTTTGAGTTTTCGTTGAAGGAATTGTCCAGTCACATGCCAATTTTCATTGGTTTGTTATGTCAAATTAAAAATTGAATGAATGACAAATAATGTTTTCTTGTAGCTGATCAAGATTCTTTTATTCATTCGTTATTCAATACATTTATGATTTCATTTTTATTTCGTGATACAATTTTGAATTTATTATGATCATTATACATCGTGTGATTTTTATTTTACAAATCTATCTCCCCATGTATGCTTTATATAATCAAATTTGAAACCAAATTCCTCATTCATATGCACAAAACAAAACCGCAAAACAAAAAACAAATTCCTCATTCATATGCACAAAACAAAAATTAATTCCACATTCGTATATTATTTCAATACGATTTTCAATTAATTAATTAATTCATGAATCATCTATGTACAATATTACGTTATTCATTATGTATTCCATTATTTTTTGATTCAACAAATTTGAAATGTTATACTATTGTATTGAGAATTTCGAAATATTAAAATTTTTAATCTTTAAATTTCTCAGAGGTTACAATTATCGATCTCCGCATGTCGTGTCAGTTTAGAATTGATGCCATTTACTGCATTTATCCAAGCGCAAAATATTTTTTTTCAAATAAATTTGCAATTTAATTGCAACTTAATTTTAGTTTACAAATTGAGTGATTTGTCAGTATTCACAGCTTTTGAAGCGTCATAGATTCAAAATTGTATCATTCATTTAATTATTGATTAATATTATTATTTAACGTATTTGATTCAAACATCAAATCAAAATTGATGTCATTTTGACGACGTCGTCAAACGTCGAAATGGACGGAGGAAGCGGCCAGTATGATTGTCAAAACATGCCGGGGGTATCTTCCATGTCCACTATCGAATCCCTCCAAAAAGGATTCATTGTAATTAATTAATTTTGCGCTAATATTTAAAATTTTATTCTTTGATATTAAATGAAATTTGAAATTGTTTGAAATTTATAATATTCAATAAGAATTCAAATTTAACAAAATGTGACATGTCAAAATAATTTTTGATCATATAATACTCTTACGACTTGAAAATTAGGTATTGGCTGAATTAATTAATTAATTTGGATTTGCCAATACCTAATACCTAATACCTTTTCAATTAATTAATTAAAATAAATTTGTCAAATACCTAATTTTTTAATTAGCCATTTGGGATTTCGAAAAAGAGGTACACCAAAAATTTTTTCCAGGATGCATGGAAAACATTTTACCAAAAACGCCCAAACCCCTGAAAAGTCAATCCAAAATGGTCCATTAATTACTGGAGGCCAACCCCCCGATACCTAATACCTGATACCTAATCCAATTAATTGGGCCCGTTGCCCAATACCTAATACCTAATACCTAATTTAATTACACCTCGGGACAAAAGTATCTTGACACTTTCAATATTGGCCTTTGGGCCCACATGCCCATTTTCCAATGAAAACATTGCTATTCTGCGATGTTTAAAAAGCCATCATTTTCCATTTGTTTGGAAAAAATGAAAATCGCCTCCTGGCCATTTTGCAAAGAAAACGTTTATATTCCTTGATCCCCCTGCACCCCCCTTATAAATTTGAAGCATTTTGGTGGGTAAAAAATTTCAAAACCATTTCTTTTTCCGCCAAAAACGGTTCCAATTTATAAGGGGGGTGCAGGGGGGAAGACAACATCATGGTGTCGAGGACCGTTTTTGATTCCATTTTTGGCCTAAGTCCAGGAAGTTACAAGTTGCACTTTAAGCACAGCTTATAAAAATATATATAATATATTTATTTATAAGCTGTGCTTAAAGTGCAACTTGTAACTTCCTGGACTTAGGCCAAAAATGGAATCAAAAACGGTCCCCTCTGGCAGCCCATGGGCTGGCAAGCCTCGAAATTGCTCAATATAGGCCATAGGTGTAGCATATATTGAGCACCATGCATGGAAACATTATAATTCATTGCGATTTTGATTCGAAATTCAAGTGTCAAAATACTTTTGGGGCGGACTGTCAGCCCGCCCCAAAAGTATTTTGACACTTTTCAATTTTTGAGTCATTTGGCATTGGAAAAACCAATGCCAAAATGCACCCCCAACGCACATTTGAGGGTTATGGGTATCCTATAAAAACAACGAAAACGACGCCACCGCAATCTGCCACTTGCTCGGAAACGTTGTATTTCCTTAGGGACAAAAGTCCCCCACCAGGAGGAGGCCGTTCAGGAGGCCATCCCATCGCCACCACCAAAATGGTTGTTTTATGTTATACATATGCAATGGTTTTGAAGCGTCAAGATACTTTTGGACCCTACTGTAATTAATTGATCAAAATTTCCCAATACCTAATACCTAATTTAATTAATTAATTAAAAAAAATTTCCCAATACCTAATACCTAATTTTCAAGTCGTAAGAGTATTCATTAAATGAAATCAAATTTCAAATACATATTTTTTTTATGAATATCAACAATTGAAAGGTGCGGCAATTTCGGCCGAGTGCGTCATGGCTGACGCGGGTGGAAGACGTTGATAAAAAAATAAATTTAGATGCAGCAACAAACAACAACAACGTCGTCGTCAACAAAAGCACAGAAAACAACAACGCCAAAGATGATAAAAATACGAAAAGCTCAAGACATATTCTCAAAGCTGCTTTTCTCCATAGATCCCATTTCCGTTCATCAGTGTGTTACCCCGATGGCAGGTCTGATTATTTCATCATTTTCAATTCACAAATATTATATTTATTATTTAATAATTTGAAATCTGATATAAGTATTAGTTTTATGAATAATTATTAATTATTAAATAATGTAATGATGGTTCCAGTTTTTGCCGTTTTATGTAATTAATTGTTAATAGTTGTCACTCAATTGTCGTTTTAAGTGTTTTATCTCGTATAATTATTTTTCCGTCAATTTAATGATAAATATAAAATATGATAATTGTGCAGGTTCGAGGGTGGACATTCGGATCCAACGTGGATGACCAAGCTTTTATTTTTTCACGACGAAGTTCGTTCTGGCACAGATTTCCTTCTCGGTGATTTCTTGTTTTTCATCTTTATCATAATCAATCATGTTTTATATTTCATTTAAAGTACTTAATTTACTTCATTTAAAATTAATAATTTAAAGTATTTCATTTAAAATCAATAATTTTTCCTTCAATTTTATGTTCTTTGGACATGTTTGTCGGGCGGTTGTTTGATTTGGCATTGATTTCCATCATGTACTTAATTTATTTTTCATAATTTTAGTAATAAAAAGAACGAAAATTGAAGTTTTCAAAAATAAAAAAGGGGTTTTGGGTGTGTTGGAAGCGCACGGAGTTGATTTATCTTGTTTGTCGATGCTCACGCCAATCGCCCCCATTCGCGAGTGCCACCACAAAGGCAAACCCTGCTTCCAACGTATTATTTTCTTGAAAATATTTATTTTATAAATTTGTTTTTTAAAATACTCTTTAGTATTTAATATTTAAAAATATTTTAATTTCTTTATTTTTATTTTTTATGACTGCAGAATTGAAATTGATTTTTTTCCATGCAGAAATCGAGTCGCCCGCGATTTGAAAAAAATGTTTCATTCAAATTTTCCAATTGAAAAATAAATTTTCATAATTATTCAATGATTAATTAATCAATAATATCATTCAATATCACAACAAAAGGTCGTTATTTTTCGTACTCGCCGAGCCTTCCGCAGGGCAGCAACCCGAGCGCAATTGATTTGACGTACATGGTCCCCACCAAGGAAGACACAGGCAACTCGAGCTGCAGCGAGGTTTGCGATCGTTCCGACGCAAAAGAAGACCCGATTTCCATTAGCCCTTCCTCAAGCAGCAGTTATAAGAATTTTTTATTTCAAATTCTGGCTATTCGAGATCAATTTTGGACGAATTTTATTGATTTTTAATGGATTTTTGTGAATTTTGTTCAATTTTGATGATTTTTGTGAATTTTGATGGATTTTTTAGTCCACTCAATTTATAACTATTTGGTTTGGGTTCGTGTGGTGTCTGTCCGTCCGTCTTTTGATCGATTTTGACCAAATGACAAATTTCAATTTTTAGGGTTTAGGATTTTTTGGAGCCATTTTTTATCAAGGTTTTTGCCAAATTCATTGAAAAATCATGGAAAAGCTGATTTTTCATGGATTTTTTATGGTTTTTCAAATTTTGGGGTTTTAGGGTTTAGGTCTTAGGGTTTAAGAATTAGGGTTTAGGGTTTAAGAATTCAAAATTAGGGTTTAGGATTTAAAAATCATTGGTTTTAGGGTTTAGGATTTTAAAAACCGTTTTCAGAAAATTAAATTCCGTCAAATTTGATCAAAATTTATTAATTTTCAAAAATTTCAAAATACAGTTTTCAAAATTTCTAAAAATCCAAATTTCGTCAAAAATCCAAAAACCCAAAATTTCCCAAAAATCTAAAATCCATCAAAAAACATACAAAAATCAACTCCCAAAAAAATCAAAATCGCCAAAAAAAATTCTTATTAATATCGATTTTTAATCGGGTTTACAGGTAACAGCAATTCGTTCCTGCGCTATGTAGAATCCCACCGTTTTGAGGATTTCTTGGGGCCTTCTGAAGATAACAATGATAATAATAATGACAAACCCCCCCCGCTGGTGGTTGCGGGCTCGAGCGAGGGGGGTATTGTCGCTGCGCAGTACGCTGCGGAACTCGGTGCGCGTCTGTTATTTCTGCGGCATTCCTCAATCAAGAAGAGCTGTTTTGATCGCGGTCGGGTTGACCGGTTACGACCGAAAAACGCCGAGAAAACAAGGGTTTTGGTTGTCAACGGCTCTGGCGATGGTTTGCTACCTTTGAGCGGGGTGCATGAGGAGTTGAATGCCTTGGCGGACGAAAATGCAGATATTTTTGAGGCGCCCGTTTTGCTTGTGCAGCAAAACCAAGGCCACGGACTACAAGATGTCGATTTGGTGCCTCTGGCCGTGCAACTCGTGCGCCCGCCCTTCAACATGGCGAAAGAGGAAGAGGAAGACCTCCAGTACTCACTTTATTGGGACGATTGGTTTGACATTGCAGACGGCGAGAACAAACTCGACTATCTTTGCCCCCCGCAGTGGCAAATCACCTGCCCCGTCCAGAAACACGAGAAACAACGCGATCACATCACAAAACCCACCGTCCCCGGCTGGACACGCAGTATCATCATCCCCAGAAGCGCGTATGAGTTGGGAGGATATCTCTGGCAAAAATACGACAAAAGCAGCAACACAAATTGTTCAGACACAAATCCAAACAACAAAAAACACGGCAGTATCCTCTCTTGGGACGCGTTCCCATCACCCCTTAACGACAGCCTCCATCCCGACGTTCGCCACCCAGCGCTGAGCACACACGCCCAAACTGTAAAAAACACACCAAAATTTAAGACATTGGAAGGACAAAGGTGCGGCGGCGCAAAACGAGAAAGTACAAATGAAAAAAGTGGTCATAATAATAATGCAATTCGTGGGCAGCTGCTGTGGCTAGAGGACGAGACGAGACACAGCAACGATCTGCTCTCCCATTTAGATTCCCTGGAACACCGCGGCGTGGATGTTTTCCTCTTCAATTTTTGATTTTCCCAAAAGAGGGCTTGCCCCGTTGGTCGTTTTCTCAATTCCTGCGCGTGGGGTTCTAATAGGTTCCAAAAAATGGCAAAAGCAGAAACCAGGGAGTTTTCAAAATTTGATACTGAATTTTACTGGTCTTTTTTTCGGCCAAAAAAAAATGGCCGAAAAAGTGCTCTGGGGTTTTTGGGCCAAAGTGCTCCGGGGTTTTTGGAAAGTGCTCCGGGGTTTTGGGATTTCTTGATACGGGATTTCTGCGGCCGGTACAGTTTGCACTGCGCGCTTCAGTGTATGTTGTGTGACATTATTGCCTAATGGTTAACACATCGGACTCATTGGCTGCGGGTCGTGGGTTCGGTCCCCGGGGTGTTTCTTTTTTTTATTTTTGGGCTTTTTTCTTTTGGGCCCCTCCGTCAGGACATAATTTAATATATAATTTTATTAATATTAAATAATAAATATTTCAACTTATTGACCTGAAATTGTTTTGATAATTAATTATGTAATTATTTGCATAAGTAAGTGCGTTGGAAAAAAATTTAAATCAAAAGTAATGACATTGAAATTAGCCCAACAACAATTCGGAAATTGTTGAAAAATTGTTGAAATTAATTGGAATGGGATTGCGTGTAGTTGTGCTTATTTTTGCCTAAAGCTTCATTCCAATTAATTAATTAGTTGTAAATAATTTTCGAATTGTTTGTTTATTAATTGAAATTTCGCTATTTTTGATTTGAAATATTTTCCAACCGTACTTACTTATGCAAATAAATTAAATAATTATCAAAGCATTTTCAGGTCAATTACACACACGGTTAAGTAAGCAATTATGACAAAAAATTAAATTAAGTTTAAATTTATTTTGTTTGATTCGCACATCAAAATGAAATCAAATGAGCCAAAAATAATTTCAAACCATCATAATTTAAATTTTATTCATCATTGGGGCATCTAGGTCGGGTCTTTGTTGGCGTTCTCTCCCACGGCTCCTTCGAGGGCGGTTGGTGAAAGCCGAAGCGCCCAAGTCAACGAAAAAGAATTATTATTTTCTAGGGCCAAAAGTGACGAAAACGAAAGCAGCATTGGCAATTGGAAGCGATTGTTCTTTACGTATTGTCAAAAGGACGATGGCAGCTGGAAGCCCAACGCGGGGGAGCTTTTTGGATACCTGGATTCCGCGCGCGCTAAATTCGACCAGAATTTGCTGGCCGCTGCCGCTCATCATAATGAAAACAAGGTCGTACCTTTGGCTGTTGTTGGGATCGGTCGCGCGGGGATTTTGGCGTTGCAAGCGGCTGCGGAAATGGCGGCTGAGGTTGTGTTTTTGGGGGTGTGTCCACCCGGCTTTGCCGCATTGTTCAACCGCGAGCGCGCGTTGCGTGCGCGCGAAGCCATCTCTCGCGGTGGCAGCCGTCGTAATTTCAATTTAAATAGAATTGGCAAGGAAAAAGAAGCAAACTCGAGCAGCAGCAGCAGAAGCAGTAGCAGTAACGCTTTTCCCACCAAGACGAAAATTGTTGCTGTACACGGGGAGCAAACATTCCCACTGCAAGCGGTTTATGACGAATTGTGTTTGCTAGTGGAGCAAAACCAGGATTTGTTCGAGCTGCAGGATCTGTTTTTACGCAAGCAAACCAGCAGCCCTTTGGATTTTGTGCACCGCCCCGACAGTTTGTTCCCATTGGCAAGCGTACTGATTGAGCCGCCTTTTAATTTGCTAGCTCCGGTGGCCGGTGGCCCCTCTGTTTTGTCCCGAGAGAAACACGCACCAGGCTGGGCGAAAGTCGTTCTGCAACGTTATAAGAATTTTTTATTTCAAATTCTGGCTATTCGAGATCAATTTTGGACGAAATTTATTGTTTTTTGATGGATTTTTTTGAATTTTGAAGATTTTTTTGGATTTTGATGGGTTTTTTAGTCCACTCAATTTATAACTATTTGGTTTGGGTTCGTGTGGTGTCTGTGTGTGCGTCCTTTGATCGATTTTGACTAAGTGACAAATTTCAATTTTTAGGGTTTAGGATTTTTTGGAGCCATTTTTTATCAAGGTTTTTGCCAAATTCATTGAAAAATCAACGAAAAGTGGATTTTCATGGGTTTTTTGTGGTTTTTCAAATTTTAGGGTTTTAGGGTTTAGGTCTTAGGGTTTAAGAATTAGGGTTTGGGGTTTAAAAATCCAAATTTAGGGTTTAGGATTTAAAAATGATGGATTTTAGGGTTTAGGATTTTAAAAACCGTTTTCAAAAAATTAAATTTGGCCAAATTCAATCAAAATTCATTAATTTTCAAAAATTCAAAAATACAGTTTTGAAAATT
>Ga0099798_10633_pt1 | contig 11257 bp, 11 predicted proteins | sample Uncmet_Sort29A_1_FD_89870 | JGI IMG/M metagenome (GOLD analysis project Ga0099798, IMG submission 89870) | Marine eukaryotic communities from CALCOFI LINE 67, Pacific Ocean - CN13ID_Sort29A_1 | ecosystem: Environmental > Aquatic > Marine > Oceanic | place: Pacific Ocean: Monterey Bay | collected... | reverse complement strand
TTGCTCCTCCCCTCGCCCGCAGAGAGTGCACTCTGCGCGGCCTCCGTTCGTTTTTCGGTGTGTCCAGAAGGTTTGCAAGCGTGGACACACGCCCGTCCTCAGTTGAGCGAATAGCCGCTGGCGCTGGTTCAGGTACCCGCGCTCCCCCATTCCGTCGAAAATGGTCCGGATTCTTTTGACTTTACGATGTATTGTTCTTCAAGAAAGAGCTTGTTCTTTCGTTGAGTGCAGAGACCCTTTAAAGGGGGCACTCGAATCAACTGAGAAAAACTCAGCTGACCCGGTAGGTCTCAGGCCGTCACGGTTGCGATACGATGTATTTGCATCAAGAAAGATTGTTTTGTTCTTTCGTTCAGTGTAGAGACCCTTTAAAGGGGGCACTCGTGCCAACTGAAAACTTCAGCTGATACGATATGCTATTCTTCGCTTGCCCAGAGCGACCACGAGTATGACAGTAAGCCATCTCGCGAATAGTTGAAGAAAACGGGTGGATTACCTATCTCGTCTACTACTTTTATTTATTTATAGTAGAGGTTCGATAACTAATAGTGGGGGTATCAATCCTAAAAGGTGACTTTCTTTCAAATCCAAAATAGTGACTTTCTTTTCATGGCAACCCCGGTACCTGAAAACCCGGAATTATATGAAGGAACCAAGTGCCGATGAGTGCCTCTTGATCTTAGCAAACAAAAACCTCACGACCCGCAGATTTGAGGAACTCTCTCTGGCATCTGAGGCATCGAAAACGTCTCTGTCTGTCTGTGTGCCTGTGTGTGTGTCCGTATTCTCCAACGATGGAGGGTCAAAGCAAAGTGGAAGATCAATGTGTGGAGAAAGAAGAAGGCGACGGCGTCCACGTCCAAGTGACTGGGGGTGGAGACGCTTGTCGCGATCGTCGATGTGAGCAAAATCGGACCAAAGTGGACTCTCGCTCCGGAAAAAGTGGTGCCGAGCACGTCGAATCGAGTGGGAGTGGAAACGAGCGTCCAAGTGAGCAAAGTCAAGCCAAAGTGGACGAATGTGTGGAAAAGATCAGCGGTGTCCATGCCAAGGACACGGGGAGTGGAACAGAAAATCGTGATGGCGAATGAGCCGCAAGTCATGTGATGACTGCGGAGTGAATCGAATCGTTGATTGAGACTGAGGTCTCAACTGTGAGCTGAGCTATCAAAAGAAAAAACCAAAAAGACATAAAAAAAAAGATCGCTCGAGTCACTTCAGTGCCACCTTTTTGCGTGCACTCGGTGGCTTTTTCCTTCTTCTTCCGACTCACTTCAGAACTCAACATAAGTAGAGATCCACGCCCTCCTTGGTTTCTCTGAAGGAGGCGTGGGGTATATCTCGTACTGATTCTGTTCGTTCTCATGTTCATACTCTTCAAAAACACCGTGACGGCCTGAGACCTACCGGGTCAGCTGAGTTTTTGCTCAGTTGGCGCGAGTGCCCCCTTTAAAGGGTCTCTACACTCAATGAAAGAACAAAACAATCTTTCTTGATGCAAATACATCGTATCGCATCGTATCATATCACTATTTTATTTTTGCCATCTCCCAATCGAAGCTAAGACTACTCGCAGAATGGCAGTTGTCTCCGATTCTGTCCTACTCGCGTTTTTTAGGGGACTGATTCGCCCCTCAATTACCAGTCAGGGTCACACATCGTGATTGATTGTGGCAGCCAGACAAGGGAAGTTAAAGAATGCCGCCTTGTCGATCTGGCTTCCCCTTGCGTTGGGGAAGCGCGTGGTGCAGGACCTCCCCAGAGCGGCGAAAGGGAAAGACTATGAGCAGCGCCAGCGAAAAAGCGAAGGAGGAAACAGCTCGAGCGAGCCGGACGCAACAAAGCGTGCATTAGGGGGCCAAAACACAATGAGAGAGAAACCTGCTTATGGCAGTTCTGGAAGGAATAAAAATACGAACGCAACCCAGCCTCCGTCGCAACAAAATTAATAGCCGTAAGTAACACCACTTAAGTAGGTTTTGTTTTTGACAACGTATTTAGGTGTTTGGTCTAATTTTACGCAGTTATCGGATATCATAACATTTATGTGAGAAGTTTCAAGGGACGGATATGAGGTCACTGTTAGAGATTGCAGTTAGCAGACAAAGGCTTTCTGGAGCTGCTCAGACGCCAGAAAAGGCCTCTGAAATATGCTCGTCAGGATGCTGTTGTGTCCGAAAACCGATTGTCCTAAAACCTCAAGATGCGGGGATCTAGTGATTCACTGCCGCAAGCTCCAACGCTGACCCTAGGTTAGCCATCACATTTATGCAGAAATTCTCCACTATCCAGACTTTTTCTGGCGAACGTTTTCTGTGTTATTAACATGAGAGTCGCATGACGAAGTGCCGTGCATGTAGCAGAAGACACAGCAGTAGCAGTAGGATATGCAGGCAGTAGCACACGCACACACACATGCATGATAAGCCAATGGTGCTGAGGCTGTAAGCGCACTCGAGTCCTGGCCACAGGGCGAAACAATACAACTTTGTTTCTGAACATTGAACATTGAACATTATCGGCGACTTCAAATGGCTCAACGAATTGGAATTCATAATTGCAAAAAAACAAAAACGCGGGCTATGTCGATGTGGTAGATCCTTTCTGGCAGAAAGGAGAGAACGGGCTGTTATCGTGTGCGTTCTTGGTTCCGGCTCTAATCAATCAAAATCAAGCAACGGGAAGTTCGCAAGCTTAGGCTGGAGCCGCGGCCAAATATGTCTTACGGCCAGGCATTTGGTTCCCTCCAGGCGAGCCCCACTTGAGTGAACGTGGAGCCAATCAGGTTCAAGCCGCGCGACGATCAAGGGAGCAGCAATCAATGGTAGTCGAGGGGTTCATCCGTTACTTCGGAATGTATCTGTTCATCAGATGCTGCATCACTCAAGTCGTCGAAAAGAATCACTGCCCCGAAGTTGTGCGCAGAAGATGCACAAGTAAATCAACAGCTACTGGCGCAATCCTGACAAAGCGCGGCGGTGTGTGCAACTTAATGTTTCCGAGCTCGCTAACCAGAGGTTAAAGTATTTCTCAGCACTATCTTAGTGACTCGCGCTCACATAAACTAGCGCGCTAGCGGAACTCGTATCGCAGTTGTCGACTGACAACGCAGCATCGTAAAGCGTCTGCTACGAAGATGCAAAAAGTAAGATGAAAGCGGAAAGAGTCCGAGTGCCCGGATCTTTGAGACAACGAGAAAGCACAGCCTCCGCGACCTGAGTGGGTTGCGAAATCGAATCCTACTCGCCGCTGTGAAGAGCTTCGGAAGCTGAGAAACGCGCCCCCCAGTAGGAGCCGCTAATAGCCTCGGAAGCTAAGAAACGCGGCCCGCCCAGTAGGAGCCGCAAAATCGGCCCCGATTATAGCGGAGCTGTTTCAAGACCTGAAAGTTGATTCTTCAGTCAGATCTCGAGTTGGCTCCGCTTCTTCAAGACCTGAAAGTTGATTCTTCAATCAGATCTCGAGTTGGCTCCGTGTCTTCAAGACCTGACTCGATTCTTCAGAATCTGATCAGTCAGGTGTTGAGTTGGCAGCTTGGCGTCATGTCGAGCCGGCAGTACAAGAAGCTGCTCCAGATACGGGAGAAGGAGAAGGCTGCGGAGGAGAAGCTCGCGCGCAAGGAGGAGAAGCAGAGGCGCAAGGCGGAGCGGATCGCCAATGGCGAGGCGGATGCGGTGACTTCAGAAGACGAGGATGCGCCTGCTGGAGGCTCAGACTCAGATGCGGCGGTAGAACGAGCGACCAAAGCCGGCGCCGACCTCATACAGCAGCCCACCAAGCGGCGGGGGTTCGCCTTCGAGCAGTCAGATTCAGAATCCTCCTCTGAGAGCGAGGATTCAGGATCTGATGAGAAGGATGAGAAGGCGGAGGAGGAGCAAGATGGGCAAGGCGAAGCGGTTGATGGGGGCGACGCTGCCGAGGGGGGATCATCATCAGACGACGCATCAGAAAACGACGCGAAGACGCACTCGAAGCGAGCGAAGTTGAAACGGGCGCTGCACGGGGAGGGCAAGTCGGGGAAGAAGACCGCGGCCGGGACCAGCGGGACTAGCGGGAGCAAGAAAGACAGATTCTTGCGGAGGAAAAAGGGAGACCTCGAGGAAGAGGAGGAGGAGGAGGAGGAAGAGGAGGACGACGAGGACGACTGGGCAGCGCTGGAGGAGGCGGAAAAACACGCCGAGGCGGAAAGGGAACGAAGGGGAAACTTGGGCGAAGACGGCGAAGGCAGTCTACCATCGGCGAGAACGAGACAACAGGACATGACGAATTGCGTGGAGCGCGGAGAGGACGGGAGCTTGGCTACGCGGCTCGAGGGGTATCCTTTTTTTTCTTCGTGGAGAAAGTGGGGGGGGGGCGCGGAAGCGACTCGGAAAATCGTGGAGTGACAGTATTGTAGCTACAGAGGTTTGATCGCTCTTGGGACGCTTTGAGAGGAGACTCCAGAGCAGCTACTTGCTTTGAGACTCTTGTCTTCCTGTTCAGTGGCCAATGAATCGCGTTTTTGTATTTTTGGCGTTTTTGATCTGCAATTTTGGTTTTTGCCCCCACAGGACGGGGACGCGCGCCCGCCTCACTAGATAGAGTGCGAGACATCTCCAGCATGTAGCAGACGTAAGCAGCAGGGTAGAAGAGTAGCACACGCACACAACACTCATGCACGACAGTCCAATCGTGCTGAGGCTTTAAGCGCACTCGAGTCCTTGTGGCATTTTCTTTCGAGTACGAGCCCCCTTCCTATTGGCTAAAAATGCGAAACAGGCTTCTGCAATGTAAAAAGACGGCATTTTCTCTCGAGTATGAGTCCCGCCGGATCTTTGGAAGGGATGTGTCAACCGGAGACAAAAAGAAGAAGAAGGGCCAGCTACCCTATCACATTCGGAAGCTTTGGTACGCGTTTGAATGTCACGTTTTCTTGGAGAGAATGTCTGGAATTACGTTGATTTCTGATCCCACACATCCCACACACTTCTGTCCGTCACTCGGCGCTGAAGTTTCCCCTCGGTCGTCGGCTTCCGTTGTGCTTCCAGCTGCCCGTGCCGCGGCAATTTTCCACATCAATCAGCAGAAACACAATGTCGATCCTTATGCGTTTTGTCCATGGCATCTGCTCCTCGTCAACTTAAACTAGCCTACATATCCCAGACGGCTTGAGCACTGTCTGGTATGTGTAGCTATCTTTTCTCTCGAAGAAGAAGGGCCAGCTACCCTATCACATTCGAAAGCTTTGGTACGCGTTTGAACGTACCAAAGTTTCCGAATGTGATAGGGTAGCTGGCCCTTCTTCATCTTTTCCAATAGTCGTAGCCGAGACCAGAATTCTGATTGCTGTCGCACTGCATCGAGACAGCATGGAAGCTGAGACTGTGATGTATTTATACAGATTGCATACTAGTATCACGTTGCAGCCTATCGTCTCTCACACTAGCAACTATGTCTCCTTCTGTAACAACTATCGTCAACCGCGAAGACAAAAAGAAGAAGGCCCAGCTACCCTATCACATTCGGAAGCTTTGGTACGCGTTTGAATTTCACAATGCAGCTGGTTTAGTTGCACTGTCACGGCGGTCGATTTGACCTTCGAAAGCTCTACAGGACGTCCAAAATTGTAGCCGAGACCAGAATTCTGTCATGTCGCACTGCATCGAGACAACATGGAAGCTGAGATTGCGAGCTTTGTTTATGGTCTGCAGATGGCGCCGTTTTTGCCGGGTTTTGCGCAGGCATCTAGTCGATATAGTTGTCGAACCAGAGCGCGAGCCCACAAAAACTGACGAGCTATTACTCTGTGCAACTGTTACGAAAGACAGACTGCATACTGCTCAGTTGCAGCGTATCGTCTCTCACACATAGCAAATATTTAGTTTGTCTCCTTCTGTAACAATTCGGTTCCTCTTTCAGGTCCTATCGGTCTGACGTTGTACGCATTCGTCTGTTAACTCGCGGTGATACGATGAAAACGATGTCATTTGTGCTAGAAGTAGGGGTCCAATTTTTGAATTCGAGGCTCTGCGATCCTGAAATGTCCGAAAAGTGGCACTATCGGAAGCCGGATGTCGCACGCTGTGGCACGGCGGAGTGGCGGAAGAAGCAGGAAGCCACTTCGGTGCCTGGGCAACCAATTGAAGTATTCCATCTCGACATTGCGGAGGGCAAGTATTGATAGATTTGGATTCGACTCACTCCACAACCCTCGTCCAAATCCGCACGTTTCCATTTTGGCTGATATCCTGCGATGCAGAACTGTCTGAAGCTCCCGATCGTCTGAGTGGCTGCGCCCCGATACCACTTTGCTGAGTCTCGTTTGATTTGCTTTACTGAGTCCGCGAACCATACCAGAGTGCACGTCCTGGGACACCTGGATTACACTATCTCAAGGCGTCAGGGCAGCCAATTGAAGTATTCCGAATCAGCAAAATCTCATATATCCGATCGATACAGCCGTCCGGAAGAGCTGGAGGAATCCTTCATCCAAATCGTCAACGGCGGCGACGGCGGCGCGCTCTCGGAGTTCGTTAACGAGTTTCCCTTTTATGTGGACGCTCTGCTCTTTCAAGCGGAAGTGGTGCGCCACCAGCGCAGCTTCGAGTTCGCGATGGAGCTAGTCCAACGTGCTCTGTACACGCTTGAAGTGCAGTTCATGCCCAGCTTCCAGGTTCGAGCCCCGTGTACACAATTTATACATAGTAAGTGCTCGGTTCGCATAGTGGCGTCGTTCGAGTCGTGGTCTTCTTTTATGTTGGAACCAACTGAGCCAAGTGGCCACATTACACTCAGTTGGTTCCATAGCATTAAACTGCATCCGTGGTAGGTCACCCGGAGACTTGAGAGACGCAGTCTTCTAGACTGCCCCTTCAGAGGTCCTTTTCACTGGGGTTCCTATCGGCGCCAGATTCCGCGCCCGACCATCTTGACTCAGAATCTCTGATTCCAAATGCTCTTCAGATTCTACCCTCTCTGGGATTCGAACCCGGGACCTTGCCACGGAGAGTCTAATGCAGGAACCAACTGAGCCAAGTGGCCACTTGGCTCAGTTGGTTCCAACATAAAAGAAGACCACGACGCGAACGACGCCACGATTTCTAGTTTGTGAAAAAGTTTCAGACTCTGCGACAGAGCGCGTGACAGATTTACTAATTTAGCGAGAGGTCAGTTTGATGTACCACAGGCGCGGCTTCGAATTGCTGCCTTGATTCCAGCACAACTAAGGAGATTCAACAGCCGAAGTGCAGCTGTTGAATTCTCTAGTGGTGTTCCCGATGCGCGGCACAACGAAACCTGTTGGCGATAGGTGCACACATCAATGAAATCGAACAATAAAACAGCCGCTGCAAAAACGCACCACGCTGTCACGGCGTGCCTTGAAGGTGATGGGACGAGCGCTTTTCCTGTATATGGTGTCATCTGCAGGCCAAGGTCTGTTCGGGGTGGCGCATGAGACCGCTAAATTGCTATGGAAATTGAGCTACAGAGACGCCGCCTTTGACCCTGTGCATGTTGGTACGGATACGTCTTATCAAATAACTCCGTTGATAGAGTATTTGATGGTGTGCTTAGTCTAGATGTTTCTCAGTGGACGGGCCAAAACGATGTCTCTTACTCCTCGGGTTGCTATTGTTTCGGGGCAGCTGTCTCTCGGTTGTCTGGTCCCTGATGTATCGATAAATCGGTGCGACACACACCCACTAGCCAGCCCACGATTCCCGATGATCCCTATTACACAACAAAGCACCCCACTGTTGCTACACGGGAGTGCGAGGGCGCAAGTACGAATGGCTGGAGAACTTTGGCGAAGTGCGGTTCGCAGAGGTGGCGACTACGGTCACCGACCCCGCCACAACGAGTGTCCTCGAAAAGGATGCCTCAACGCCAGAAGAAAGCCCCTCAGCGAAGGGAGGAGATGATCCACCTTCCGCGACGCCTGCCCAGCACCAGCGACAGCACCTGGGCACGGCGTTTCCGTTCCTCCTCTACTCGCTAGCGCTGGCCAGCTTCCACAAAATCGAAGACAACGCCAATCTGAAGACCGAGGTGCTCTCCGTAAGCGAGATCTGCGACTTCCGTCGCGTGCGGGGCTGCGTCTACGGCGCGGTAAAGAGTAGCAACTCCGGCAAGGATGGCAAGAGAGGAGGAAAGACACAGCCGAGTGGCACGCCGAGTGGCAGCAGCGGGGACCAGGATGAGCTCAGCGCCAGCGGGAGCAGGCGGGGCGCAGTGGAGGATGGAGGCGAAGACGCATTGAGTCGAGAGGACCTCGAAATCAAGAGCAAAACCTATTTCGCGGTCAGCCGACTCTGCCAGGCAGTGGTTCTGTTTCCGCACCAACTGGAACTTTTGCTGAAGAAGAACGAGGTATAGGTCGTTTTCAAAACAGTAGACAGTCGGTTCTTCCAGTCGGTTATCCTGTCTACGCACCAACTGGACCTTATACTTGCACGCCTCGAGGAAAGCCTCTTCTTTCCCTCCCCTCCTCTCTTTCGCTCACTTTGTGCAACAGATCCCTCATTCCCTGCCCTTCCCTCAGCGTGCTAACATCACAACGGTTTGCTTTATACATTCAAGTTGCATTTATATAATGTTTACCTTGCTTCTTTCTTTCACACTTCGTGCGACGGGTTTTTCCAGGTGAACTTGGACGCAAAGCCACGCGGATGCAGCCCGAATTTAGGAAAAAACGAGACGTGGCGGACCCTTCTGACGAAGATATGGCTCTGGCGAGGGCAGCCCGCGGGGTGGGAGGGAGAGGCCAGCAACTCGCAAAGTATCTTTGCCTCGGCCATAGGCACGTGGAACCCTCTGCTCTTAGAGCCGTTTGTCTGTCTTGAGCTCTCGTAAATGTTGCATCTAGGTAGCGATGAGCAATATGTACTTGTTTGAGTGCTGTCTCGCGATCGCTCGATTTTTCTTGTCAGGCCATAGAGCATTAGGTTCATTGCATGGGGTAGAAAAGAAATGAAAATCGAAAAATCAACAGCCCCCGGCCTCGACCGGTTGCACGCGTCGTTCGCGATCCAGTCGAGCAAAATGTACAAGTCGCCGCAAGTGGAGCAGTTCATGTTCGAGGCGCTCGCGCGCTTCGTGCAGATGGTGGAACCCTCCTCGCTATTCCAGTCTGACGTGTTGCGAACCGCGAAGGACCACACGGCAATGCTGCTGCGCAACAAAAGCGCGCTCTTCGAATCCTACCGCGACATGTCGATCGCGGAAGTGACGGAAGACGTCGACCAGTTCGCTCTGCCCGTGTGTCTCCGGGCCGAGGAACGCCACGTGAGGGGCATGAGGCAAGGCTACGTGGAGGCCGAAGGTGAGTTCTTGATACGATCTTTATGGTTGGCGTTTTAACTTGACACAGAGCGTTTTAACTTGACACAGTGCACATAGTGCTCGGGCGGGGGAAGGGGGAAGAAGAAGGGGGAAGAAAAAACGTGGGGGGCGAGCTTGAGTCAAAACCCTCTGTGCCAAGTCAAAACCCCACGCACGCACCCCACGCCACACTCGAAGGGCGCGCGTCGGCAGACCGCGAGTCCTCGCCCCCTGCCTCTACCTACTCTGTCGCGAGCGAATTCCACACCGCAATATCGACCCCCCGAACTGCAGTGACGGGCACTTCGGCAACGTCCGGAGCAGCAATACTTGTCTCAGGAAAGCTCACGAAAACGCCTTGGGATTTCGAAACCCCAAACCGTTGACAAATCCGCCTTGGGGTCTTGCGGCGCGGGGGTCAAGGCTACGTGGAGGCCGAAGGTGAGTTCTTGATACGATCTTTATCGCTTGTACGATCTTTATCGCTTGTGGACTAGCCCGCATGAGGCAAGGCTACGTGGAGGCCGAAGGTGAGCTATTGATATGATCTTTATCGCTTGTACGATCTTTATCGCTTGTGGACTAGCCCGCATGACACAGTACAACAGCATCTCTACGAGCTCGGGCACAACAGCATCTCTACGAGCTTCTTCGGCCTCCTTGCCCTTTTCCATCTCTTCTATTCATGTTCCCTGTTATCTTGTTTCGCAAATATATCTTTCGCGACTCCGGAATGAGGCAAGGCTACGTGGAGGCCGAAGGTGAGTTCTTGATACGATCTTTATCACTGGTGGACCAGCCCTCTCAGCTCTGCCAGTCATGGGGTAGGCGCAAAGCTACGAGGACACTATTTCTCTGTCTCGTGCCATCAAAAAAGGATTTGGACTGTAGCATTTTTCCACGCATATATCTTTCGCGACAGCGTACAACAAGCGACTGTTCCTGTCCTACGGCGGGTGTTGATCTTCTACAATTGGGAATTTTCCAGCGCCTCACCACTCCAGTTTCGTTCGGCACATACTGGGAAGCGGATACTCGGGCACAACAGCATCTCTACGAGCTTCTTCGGCCTCCTTGCCCTATTCCATCTCTTCTATTCTTGTTCATTGTTATCTTGTTTCACAATATATCTTTCGCGACTCCGGAATGAAGTCACGTGGTGTCTTACTGAATCTTGATGTGCTATGCGTTGGAGCGCGCGGGGCTGCAATTAGTGTAAGAGAGCAATGGCCATGAGCGTCTGAAAATGAGGTCCTTGAAAAAATCGAGATGTTTATGCAGATGTTGTTGTCTCACTAACTTCCCCCGCGATTCTAGGATCCTCTCGTTACTCCGGCGAAGTCGATAACTCCTCATGGCGGCATGCAAATCCCTCAAGCCAATATCACAAGCTGGCTCTCCCTAATCGAATACCTGGCCTCTTTCAAGGTGGGGGCCCCTTCGGTGATGCGGGCCTCGAATATACGGAGAGACTCAGGCAAGTGTTGGCGTCTCAAGGTAGCCAACACTTGCCTGAGTCTCTCCATATATTCGAGGCCCGCATCACCGGAGTGTTGGACATTCCGGAGACGGCTCTTGTAGCGGGGCAAATTCCACCCGAGATGTTTGATTTTTTTCTGATGGGTCTGAGGCCAATATCACGAGCTCGCTCTCCCTAATGATATCGAATACCTGGGCTCTTTCAAGGTGGGGGCCCCTTCGAAGATATCGGAAGAAGAAGAAGAGCCGTCTCCGGAATGTCCACACCTTGAGACGCCAACATTTGCCTGAGTCTCTCCATATATTCTTCTCTTTCGAGGTGAGGCGGGCCTCGAATATACGGAGAGACTCAGGCAAGTGTTGGCGTTTCAAGGTGTGGAGACGCCAACACTTGCCTGAGTCTCTCCATATATTCGAGGCCATTCCGGAGACGGCTCTTGTAGCGGGGCAATTTCCACCCGAGATGTTTGATTTTTTT
>Ga0099798_10631_pt1 | contig 11289 bp, 2 predicted proteins | sample Uncmet_Sort29A_1_FD_89870 | JGI IMG/M metagenome (GOLD analysis project Ga0099798, IMG submission 89870) | Marine eukaryotic communities from CALCOFI LINE 67, Pacific Ocean - CN13ID_Sort29A_1 | ecosystem: Environmental > Aquatic > Marine > Oceanic | place: Pacific Ocean: Monterey Bay | collected... | reverse complement strand
GAAAAAGGTCTACCGCAAGAACAAACTCGTCCAATTAACTGTCCTCTGTATGTCCCCGTCAGTCGTGTTTTCAGAACTCACAAAAAAAGTCCATTCCATCATCCTCGCTTCTGGGACGCTGCATCCTGCGGCGGCTGTGGCGACGGAATTGGGGCAGGAATTCTCCAAAAACCTACTACCCCCAGTCTGTGCTAACCACATCATTTCCCGGAACCAACTTCAAATCTACCCAGCGAATACCTATGTGAACGCAGCGATTGTGGAACTTGCGGGACCGAATGGTAGCAAAAGGTCTGGGGTCGCTAATCGGGCTTTGCAGCCTGTGAAAGCCGAGCATCTCAATGCGCGGGATGGATTGTTTTTGAAAGGGTTGGCGGATCAAATAGTGAATTTGGTATCGGCGATGGTGATGGGGTACTCGACGGCGTATGAGAAGGCGAATGGTGGTGGGGATGGGAATGGCAATGCTGCAGATCCAAATAATCCCACTGATCCCAGCATGAATTCCGTTCGCCGCAAAGGCGCCTTAGTTTTCGTAGCCAATAAAGGCGCTGCTGAGCGGTTATACCAAACGCTGGAAAAGATCAGGCAGAACAAACTTCAAGAAACCACCCTAAATATTCAGAATCTCCGCATGCAAATTCAGGAGACGAAAGCTCTGATCTCTAGTGGAGGTCCAAACATCTCAATTGACAATGGGAACGGTAATAGCGGTGGAATGGTAGGGGGTGGGGGGAAGTTGATTGGAAAGAATATGATGGGAAAGAATATGAATAATGGGAGTCAGAACCAGCAGAAAAGGCTGTTGGAGCAGCAAGAATCTCGTCTGAAGCTTCTCGAAGCAGGTGAAGCTTTTCTCTCGCGATTTGAACTATTTACTGATCAAAAAGCGTTCCGCAACTCGTTTGAAGGAGCGTATGAGCAGCCAAGATTGGGAATTCAAAGTGGCTCCAACGCACTAATGCCCCGCACAACGACCAACCAATCCAATACCAGCAATGCCCAAAATGTCAACACCATCTCTGGCATCTCCATACCAATCTCGTGCCTGATCACAGCTTACAGAACTTCTTCATCCGAAGGAATGGACCTCAAAGGTGATAAATGCAGGATGGTAATTTGTGCAGGGATTCCTTACACACCTTACAAAGATGTAGACGTGAGTGCCAAAATGCAGCACAACGACGCTTTTTTGCTAAAATTGGCGCGGGACAAAAGGGAAAGGATGATGCGAGAACAAGAAGAGAAAGAAAGAATTGCGAAGGAAAAAAGGAGGATGGAATGGGAGAAGAAGTCGAGGGAGATTGAAGAAAAGAAGAGGATTGCGGCGGTGGCTGGGGGTCTTAGTGGGAATGGAGGAGGAAATGCCACCGGGAATGCAAACGCGAATAATCCTCTATTCAACAACAACCATCTCAAGCAATCTGCAAGCGCGGTGTCGGGAGGAATCGCCGCTGGGAATCAGTTCGCGCCCTCATCGGCGTTTAGCTCACAAGGGAGTGCTGGGAGTGGTGGTGGTGGTGGTAATGCTAATCAATTTCAATTTGGGAGCGCGAATCTGTTTGGAGGAAACAGCGGGAATCAGTTTGGAGGGGGTCAGTTTGGAACGAATCAGTTTGGAAGCAATCAGTTTGGGGCTAATGCGAATCAATTTGGAGGAAGTACTGTAAATCAATTCGGCGCAACCGGTTTCAACCAATTTGGATCAAGTTCAAACCAGTTCGGTGGTTCCAACCAGTTCGCATCTGGGAATCAATTTAGGAACCAATTTGGCGGCTCTAACCAGTTTCAACCCGCTGCGAGGCAAGGTACTGGACAATTCGGCGGGTCGCTGCCAGCAAGTCAAAGTTCTAATGGATCTAACAGTAATCCAGTTAGCGCTAATGGGAACGCGGCTGCAAACACAGGTGCTGCAAGCACCACCTTTGGCGTACCTCAGTCAAACACGTTACTCGGGAAATTTTCTTCTGGTGGGAACCAGTTCGGCAGTGTTACAAACCAATTTGGCGCCAACCAATTCGGTGCGCCAAACCAATTCGGTGCTACACCATTTGCACAGTTTCAGAAGCCAGCGGCAGTGAGCACAAATGTTGCGGCTACCAATGATGAATCTGATGCAGCAAAGAATCCGAATCCAGAGTCAACTCCCATGGATGTCGAAGCTAATGTGAATGCCAAACCGGGGACTGAGACTGCGGCGGAAGCGGCGGGATCACCGGAAATCGCGGAAGATTCAGAATCCGGGCCACAGAAGAAAGCAGATGAGAAAGCAGAGGAATCGGAAGGACAGAAAGGAGCGGAAGCCAATTCGGATTCCGGAGGTGATGCCGTGCAACAAGCAGACGACGTTAGATGTTCGGCTTCGGAGGCTTCGGAAGACGGAGGCATGGATTCCGACGGGTTTCCACGCGTTGGATCTTCAAAAGGGACTGAAATTCAAAAGTCGGAGGCAGAAATTGAATCAGACCAAAAATCGCAGGCAGACTCGCCCTCTGATTCTGAAAACGGGGAGGAAACAGAGAAAGATGGCAGTTCTGATAACGAGGGTACGGACAACGGCGGCGCTGACAACGGAAACACCGATAACGCCGGCACCGACAATCACACCGATAATGCCACCCATCCCCAAAATTCGGAGGCTGAGCACAACTCACAAGAGAGTAATGCATCTGATCACACGCTGATCATGACTGATAGTGGATCCGAGGAGGAAAAGGATGGAGAAGGTCAGAAAGATCATGATGACGATGATGATGAGGATGGGGAGGATAAGCTCGATGTTTTGGAAGCGAAGAAGGCAGCTGGACTTGAAGTGCCCAAAGTAGCGGAAACTGGTAAGGAATCTGAAGTTGGGGATAAACTTGAAGGAACTGGAGATGTCGATATGGCTCCAGTCGGAAATAATGTTCCATCGGGTTTGAAAGCAGCGGAGAATGGAGAAAGCAGTTCGAAAGCATCCAAATCGAGTGTCAATGGCGCCGACTCAGATTCCTCGGAGCTTGAAGTAGTTGGGGGGCTTGACGGTCTACTCAAAGTGAGTGACAAACAGATGGCTAAGATCAAAAAGAATCGTGAGATTAGGGAGAAAATAGAGAGGAAGAGGAAGGAGAGAGAAGAGAAAATCGGCGGAAAGGACCAGCAAAACAATAATTTGATTCTCGCAAAACCACAAGTTGAAGTCACCAACCACACCACCAACCAACCCCCCATCCCCCCAGCCACCAATCCCCTCCTCAAAATCAACCCCTCAAAAAAGAAGTCCAAAAAGATGAAGAAAGTCATAACACGGGAGAAAAGACAGTTTATCGAGGGACCAGATGACATGACCCAGGAGGCTCAAGCGTATTTGAGGCAAAGAAATCTAGAGGATCTTTTGGGGAAAGAACCCTCCAGCGATGACGGTGAAGATAATGAGTGGAGTGTCAGTCATGATGATGCCAATGCCAATGGTTCAAGTTTTGATGACGGTGTTAGCCGTGACAACAGTGTTCTTGGTGGTGCTGGAATGCCGATCAAAAGGGAGAGTGTAGGGTCGAATGCGAGCGTGGGGTTGAATACGTCGGGATTGAATGGAAGTGGGTTGAATGCTTCGGGGCTTGGGTTGAACACGTCGAACAATTTAGGAGATCCTTCTTCCTCATCTTCGTCGAGTGCCAATAACGAGATCAGATCATTGAGGACATCTGTCGAAGGGGAAAAGTCGAGTAGCAGTAGCAGTAATGCTGTGAATCAGAGAACACACGATTTCTATGGAACAGCAAGCGGTAGCAGCAGCGCTAGCACGAATAATAACACTGTCACCAACATCAACGGCCTCAGAGTCTCCACCGAAAGCACTCACTTAAAAAACAACCAGTTCGCTGGAAGCGGGACTTCTTCGAAGCTGCCTGCCTCGCAGAACTCTCGAACTTCTCAGAAATCCGCTTCTCAGAAATCCGCTGCTCAAAATCTTCCCTCTGCAGACAAAATTTGGGCGTCGATGCGAAAAAGTCTCGAGCACACTTGGGAAAGGAATTCAATAGGAAGGAACTCCATGGGAAGTAGCGCAAGTTCTATCGGCAATTCCGGCTCTATCGGAAATTCAGGCAACTCAATCAGAAGCGCGGCAAGTAATTTGAATTTGGTTGGCGCTGCTGGAGCAAATAATGCCATGTTTCCTTCGCAGGAATCTCGAGGGAGCAACAATGGTAACGGCACTAATTTGAGTTTCAGCAACGTGAATAGCAGTTTGAATACGAGCTTCATGCCGATTGGGAATGGAACCGCGTCTAATCTGAATACGAGCTTTGCCTCCAGCTCTAGTGCGAATAATACGAGTTTCATGCCTTTATCAAACGGCGGATCAGCACCAGGAACTGCTGTGAATAATAGCACTGCTAACAGTGTGAGTGCGACTCAGAAAAGTGGGGGCTCAAGTGCGGTAGATGCGAGTCGAATGGAGGTAGAGGGGGAAACCCGTGAAGAAAGCAAGGATGACAGTAAATATCAGGTAAATAGTAGCGAAAATATCAACAATAGCAGAAATGAACAACTTCCAAATGAACAACGGGATGCGCAAGATCACAAGGTCGTGATTCCGAATCCCTGTGACGCGCGCCCTCAGTTTAGCGGCGTCAGTACTACGAATTCAATGAGAAAGAACGACAAGAATCTGTTAAGCGAAAAGAATCTGATGAGTGGAAACAATCTGAATGCACATCTTCCAAACACCTCCGAACACACATCCTCCAATCTCAATGCACAACCACCTCAGCCACCCTCTTCAACCCTGAACCATCAGATTCACGGACCTGCTCCTCCTCCTCCTCCACAAATTGAAAACCCCCTCCCCGAAGTCGCCCTCCCTGGCTCTGAGTGGTATTCGATGCAAGCTTTTCGTGCATTAAATCAAGCACTGGGTCGTGCAATCAGAGGTCCAGACGATTACGCCGTCATGATTTTACTCGATTCAAGGTGGAAAGAGAAAATCGTTAACGACAAGTTGAGTAAATGGTTGAGACCGTTCGTGGTCGGTGCGAAGGCGAATGGCAATGCCAATCCTGTAGCGGCATCCTATGCCCATGATTATGCAAGCACGATGGCTCCAGCGGGGCAAATCAGTGAGTTCTTTGCGGGGAAGGGGGAGGAGTGATCGTAGAGTTGTAGTAGAGTTGTAATACAGGTTTATCATTTTGAGGACGGGAAGACATGATATTGTGTGCTAAAAACCCAGACGGCTTGTAGATTCGAGAAACCCAACTATTGAACTAAACTTGTATATCAGTTAATATAGCAGTTACACCTGAGGCGCAGGCGAACTTGAAACTTGAAGGAAATGACTGAAACAGATATTTGTATTTACCTGAACTGAGAACTTACTGGCTGAACGGCAGCGCTTTTTTAGATGGACCATCGCTGTTATTCCAATGTAGATTGCAATGCCAAAGTGTGCACAATTTGTAATGTGATTTGTGGATCGGAATTCAAATCAGTCAACTTATCTATTCGTGCGTGGTGAGTTGTGCAATTTAGTGCGGAAATTCTATATAGGCAATTCAGTGCGTGAAATTCTAGTACTAGTTTCAGATACTATCTTCAGATCATGTCTAAGTTGATTGTATTTCAATTTCTCAGGTTTTGGTCCATAATAATACCGAGCATGACTTTGCATTTCCTAGTAGTCAAGAATATTGTCTTATCATCTTATCCCGCTAAATTTCAAGATTCCATCGCGTCGCCCTCACGACCGCCACTTCGAATCGAAACATAATGACGACCCCACGTCCGTGCACTGCAAGTAACTAAGTCTACTAGACCAGCCACAACAGACCACAATGGCGCCATCACCAGATCCCCAGGATCCGGGTGTCTCGAGGGGACCGGCCGTTGCGGGTGAAGCGGGCGTCCAGAGTGAAGCAGGCGTTCCAACCCAGTTAGCCCAGACTGAGAGTCAGACGGGGCAACAATCGGGCGTCCGTGAGCCACCTGCTGATTTCGTTCGAATGGCTGCAGGCGTGCTGGACGTCGCTGACTCCGTCGGCATAACGCCGGAGACCGTCGTGGGTATGCTGCAACAGGGGATGGACCCGGAGTTGGAAACGGATGTGGGGGCACGGTTGACGGCGGCCGTTGAGTCAGTGCGAAATCCGGAAACACGAGTGGAAAATCCGGAAACACATGGAAGGATGCAAAATCCGGAAACTGTAACACAAGGAAGGATAACAGCTGAATCAGTAGCTGCAAGAAAAGGCGAAATAGCAGCTGAAACAACAGATAACGAGAAAAACGACAGTAAAAACGACAGAACTGCGGGGAATGAGGAGCCAAAACACGAACGCACGGCAGATGGCACTGCCACTGGCACTACAAAAAACGAAAAAAAGGAAAAGCCAGAAACGGCGGAGAAGAAACAAGATGACAAGGAGCAAGATAAGAAGAAAGAACAGGACAAAGCGAAAGATGAGAAGAAAGAAGAGGACAACGACAAAGACAAAGATAAAAAACCGGAAGATGACGATCCAAACCTCTGTCAGTGCGAATCCTGCAAGAAAGACAGAGAAATTGCGAGACAAAATAAACTCCCTTTTAAGGTGGATATGAAAACAAACGAATTAGTTTTTGTAAAGGGAAAACCTTCTAGAGCGAAGGAACTAGCGGGAGTCTTTATCGATTTCAATAAGAATCCCTATTTTCGGCAAGTGGTGGTGCTGGCGTTATGTGCGGCAAGTGGGGTAAGTGGAGGTGGGAAGACTGGATGTTCAAAGGGTTCTCGGTGCACGACGCCGTTGGGAACGCCCAAGAAAAGCGGAAAGGAGGGAGAAACAACGACCCCGAAAGGCGACCAAAACACCAAAGAATCGTCATCAGCTTCTGTTGGTCCAACTGTTCTGAATCGCAAGCATCCGTCTGACTCTCCAAAAAAATCCCCCCACCGCCTCCCCTCCACTCCGAAACCCGTGCACCTTCCCGCCAATATTCTGCAGTCGATTTACGAATTTCTGATCGGGAAGGGTCAATTCCAGCGCTGGCTACCGACGGAGGCTGTGGATATGCTCTATGCTGGGGCGCGGAAGTTTCTGTTGAGTAAGAGGGCACGGCGCGAAACTGTGGTACGGGATGGTACTAAGTCTACCAGTTTAGCTTGTGCACTTCTACAGACTACTTCCTTAATATTCAAATGACCCGAAAGGACGCAAGGTGATTCCAGCGCATACTATGAGTTCATTTGACCTTCCAAATCCACCCGGTCCCCCAGGTTCCAAAGCCCAACAACTCGAGTCAACCATGCAGACCGTTATCGATTCTGTGACGTTTGCGAAAACAATGAGGGACGTTGTCGAAACCGTAGCTGATACAACGGTTGAAGAGGTGGCGGAGTTGGAGCAGGCAGTTGTGGGGTGTTTAAAGGAGAAGGGTGGGAAGGAGAGTTGTAGTGCGGTTGTTGGGGAGGATGGTGATAGTGACGATAGTAACGAAAGTGGTAGTACGGATCTATCCGCACATACAACCGCAACCAGTATTACGCCCCAGAAACCACCACAACAGCCCTCCAAAACCCCCGACCCATTCCAAAACGCCTATCAATGGTCCGCTGTCAAAAGGGAATTTGATCCGCATAGAGTTGGTTTCACATTTCAGGAGCAAATGGATTTGGAATTTGTACAAGCGCACCTGGACCGGGTGCAGCAGGGGCATTTGGATCCAGTAAACAACCCTATGGATGCTCTCAATCAGCTGAATGCGCCGGAACGAGTTGCTGAAATCCAAAAAAAGATGGGCAAAAAAATGGAGGATGCGAAGAAGAAATGGATAGATCAGGAAAGGAAAAAGAAGATGAGAAGGGAGAGAAAGAGGGAGAAACGGATGGAAGAGAGAAGGAGGAAGATGAGGGAGTCGGAGGAGAGGAGGGAGGGGGAAATGAGGGAAGTTCAAACTGAACTATTAGTATTGAGGAGGGAGGAGATTGAGGAAATGGCAGAGACAGATGGGAACTGCGATGACGAGATGAACGTGGGTTTCACAGAGGAGGACTCGGAGGAAGTCAAAGACGAAGTTCCAGCCGCGCCAATGCCTTCGTCCTCTGAGGAGTGTGCGCTTAACCTTCCGCGATCGGCGGTTCAGAACAGCGAGACCGCTGCAAGTAACACTCCGTCTGACATACCAGGTCCAACTGCAGCATCAGATTCACCCCTAGAAGCTTCCAGTCCCACCCCCACATCCGCAAAAATCGCCACTGCTTCGAGCCCAGCAGAGGGCTTCCACACACCTGACAGTGTCAGAAGCCGGCGCAGCTCGAATCACAGTTTTCACTCGATGGGGGCGCGATCTCGGGATGCGACACCACGCCCAAACTCGGAATCCTTTCAGAAACTTAATAAGGAAGTTGAGACAGGGACAGAAACTATCACCGTCGATGTTGTGGAAGAAACGAACATCGGCGATGCTGTGAGAGAGTCTTCCGAAGAATCATCAGATCCAACCAGTCCGAGAGCTCCCGATAATCCAAAAGCTCCCCTATCTGAGATCCCATGCCCTGCAAGTATCCACGATCTCACACCTCCCTCGAAATGGATGAAACCATTGCCAGGCGCGTCGGTAGCAGCGCTGGCGGACAGTTCGACTGACAGCTTGGTGACGAGGGGAACCACATTCTCGACGGTAAGGGAAATGAGAAACAAATATTGCCGTAAATCAGAAATTTCAGAGACAGCATATGATCAGTAATGCCACGAAGCTTCGGTTCCTACATGATCACAAGTCCAACAACTTCAACTCTGAATATCCCAGCCCTCCCTCCTCAAGCACCTCCAAAAAGAATTAATCGGCTATGTAGACCAGTGCTCCCAATCCTTGCGAGACGCGCCGGACGTTTTATACGGCGGGAAAGACAGTCTTGTGGATCATCTGTTGGCAGATGTTGGAGTCGAAAAGCTCTTCTTATCAACTATGAGGAAAAAGAAGGTCGAATCTTTGGGGAATATGGTGAGATATTTGTGATGTTTGCGATGGTCACACTTGCGGGCGGGGAATAACTAGTCTCAAGAAAGGCGAAATATTAACTTGAATAAGTATGGATCGAAAATGCAAATTTGAAATTTCGAAAATGCAAATTTGAAATGTCGATTTGAAACACATGAAATGATCCGCTTAAATTGAGTATCGCCACATCGACTATTATTAATCCAGCTGAACTTATCGACTAATTCCACAGGAGCTGCTCCAGCGGGAACTGCAGCAGGTTAACGATTGGCTTGAGCAGATGAAACTCTGTGAAGGCGACGGCAAAGAGCTACAAAATTTAAAAGATCTACGTTCCCGATTCAAGTACTTCACGCTTTTGCTGCGTCAATTCGTGGGAGCAGTTCCGACCTTGTGCGACCAAAAGCTTGTCACTCCCGATCTCACGGAATTGCTGAAATTGGCGACCGGGTGGTGGACGGGAATGTGGATTCCAAAAGATGGCAACATTTACAACATCGACCTGCGGACGAAACTTCTGACTTCTCCTGATTTCTTCCTGTCGGTAAAGGACAGAAGATGGGCGTTTGAGGAAGCTCGAAACTGGCGAGTGAGGAAGATGCGGGCTATATGTTTGTTGATTTATTTTCCGTTTATTTGGTCGAGTTGGAAGTGGGATTGCATTTTGGGATTTGTGGAGGAGATTGAGAGGGCGGAAATTTGTGGAGGAGGTACAGTTCAATCTATGGAGGAGATTAAGGTGGCTGACCAGGCTGAGATTGGGGATCTGACGGGTGAGGCAGGCGAGATTGAGAAGAGTGGGGGAGAGAAGAAGACGGGGGCAGAGGAGAACGTTGAGGAAAAGGAAAAGCCTGATGCAGACACCAAAGCCAAGGCAGAGGAAAATACTAAACCAAAAACTCATCCCACTCTCAGTCTTCGCGAGCGCCTCGGTTTGAGTTTGTGGAGGAATGTGGAGCACTCCTGGATAGAAAATAGTACGCGCGATACTTGGGGAACAAATGCGAAGGGGCAGAGGTTTGGTGAAGCGAGGAAGAAACGGAGACAAAATAAGAGGAAAATGAAGAAAGAAATGGAGGAGAGGAGGAAGAAGAAGGTGAACGCAAAGGATAATGTTGAGAATGCCGCTTCGAATGGTAATGCGAATGCCATTCCGAATGGTGATGCACCAGGAGCAGAAGCCGCCGCTGGGAATCGTAATGAGAATAATGATGCTCCGGCGCCGGCCGAGGCTGCTGCAGACCAAAACATGGCTAATGCACTGGCCGACTTGTTCAATGCTCTACATGACGAGGTTGATGCACGCGCCGCGGAGGGTAATCCACCCATTGCAGTCGCGCAGCGCCGCATGGAAAATGGTGACCAAATCACCATAATGCGTGGTGGCCCTGGCGTAGGGGTAGGTGCTCTTGCCGATGCCGCCGGTGCGGCGCGAAACGCTGCTGCGGATGATGCTGCTCAGCCGCCTGCTGGGGATAATGCTGCTGCAGGGAACAATCCTCCTGTAGTAAATAATCCCCCAGCAGCGAACAATCCTCCACAAGCGAACAATCCCCCTGCAGCAAACAATCCTCCTGCAGCAAACAATCCTCCAGCACCGAACAATCCCCCAAGGATACGCCAACGGGTCCGTGCAAACACGAGCACTCCCACCAAGCTCTCCGGCCCCAATCCAGAACACTCTCAGTTGACCAAATGCTTCCCAACTACTAGACATGGTATGTCCCACTTAGAGGTTTTGATGGAGGGTTTGCAGAGTTTGGTATCGTTTAGTTGCGTTTTTGGGGTTGCTGATAAGTTGGAAAAGATGATGTTTAGGAAGAAAAATGAATTGTTAGACCTTGTGATAGCGAAAACGCAGCCGGTGGATTTGCCGAGGAGGAGGGTGTTTGAGTTTCGGAAGGGAGGGGGCGTTGAACTTTCTGAAGTGTCTGAGGAGGTACTTGCTGGAACCACGGGAGGTCGCCGCAGACCAAGCAAGCGGAACAGCGTTGGCAACGGTAAGGCGTGCGCGGACAGTGGCCCCGCATCCAGCAGCAGTGCTAGCTCTAGTACCTCCACCTCCCCAAACACTATTCTAAAAAATCCGAACTTGGATCCCTCCCGCAGTCATTCCCCACCGAAACGAAGAAGCTCGCAACAGGGTATGACTAATTCGCAAGCGCCGTGGTACGCTCCGTACGTGCATCCTCACACTTATGGAGTTCCCAATAGCAAACGCGCTGCAATCGGAACTACCTTGAGCCTGCCAGCGAATCCCGTGCTGAAGCAGGAGAAGGACGGGGAGAAGAAGACATCAGATGCTACCGTTGGTGGTGCAGCAAGCGATCC
>Ga0099798_10630_pt1 | contig 11352 bp, 10 predicted proteins | sample Uncmet_Sort29A_1_FD_89870 | JGI IMG/M metagenome (GOLD analysis project Ga0099798, IMG submission 89870) | Marine eukaryotic communities from CALCOFI LINE 67, Pacific Ocean - CN13ID_Sort29A_1 | ecosystem: Environmental > Aquatic > Marine > Oceanic | place: Pacific Ocean: Monterey Bay | collected... | reverse complement strand
TGCAGTGGAAGCAGCGAAAATTACAAAGCCAATTCAGGAAGATGAAGCTGAACATTCCGATCCAGCGGTCCCCACCGCGGAATCGGAAACCACAACATCAGGTGCGACCGATAAATCCGAAATTCCAAATCCTCCTGAACGTTTTGAAGGTGCACAAGACGAAGAGGAGGAGCTAAACAATCTTCAACAATTCATTGCTGACAATGGCCAGACACCCAAAGAGAAACGCGTAGAGGAATTGGTGAAAACGCAAGAGGAATTGCGCGACGAAGCAGCCAGCATTCTTTCAGAAATGCAATTAGCAGATGGTGTGGAAGAAAATGCCAAAAAAGAAACAGAAACGCCAGATAAAAAGAGTGGCGTTACCAATGCAGGGAGACCCGAGATTCACTTGAAAGACCGAGTTTGGATCGTGAATCCAGTCGGTGACAAGTCCGTTTATATTGGCAAGAACGGCACGGTCACGAAAATAACAGGCGAAGTTTATTTTGTTGAATTCCAAGGCTCAGAAGAACCGGTCGAGTTTGGTGCACCGGAGCTCGTCGTTGACAACAGTTGACATACATATTAATACAATTATTTTTACAATTGACACATACATATTAAATAGATTTTCAAAACACGTAGCACGTTTTAAAAACAATTACCACTCATCCCAGAATCGTTTTGTTTGGTTTTGTTGTCAGGAAGAAGTGGCAGTGTGTAGTACGTATTTGAGAGAGATGTGCTGTGCGATGCTCAGTCGAAATGTTTCGTGAGCCAATATCATTTGAGAATCATTATTTTTACAAATAAATTTTCATGTCAAAAGAAAAAACGATAACACAGTGATGTTTCGTTCAGCAAGTCGATGTTTCATCACATTATTTTTAATTTTATCAAAAAGTTAAAACAAAAATTTAAAATATGGTCAGCGGCATTTTGATGCCAGCAAAAACAAAATACGACAACGTTTTAATACCATGTCATAAAAAATTATATGCGTTCATTAATAATTATGTATGTTTCGTGTGCTATTACGGCCCCCCATCTATTCTATTCTACCAAATTATTTCAAAACGATTTTCAAAATCTTCAGTATCAATTAACGAAAACAACATAAACCAATTATCGTTTTTCAACCACTATAATAACAGAAAAATACAAACAGTTTAAAGAAAGAAAAAAGATGACGTCAATCGTTATCAAATGTATAGTATTGTGTCTTGGAATTTCGGAGGTGGCCTCTGTACGCAGTTCTTCGCCCCCTGGTCCAAAAGATTCGCTTGACTCAGATGATTCGCCCATTATTTCATCATATTCGCGTTCAACTACTGTTAGATCAGATTCGAATCCAATTACTGCTTCTTCAGCTTCATCAGAATCGCATGTATCAGATGAGAGTTCGACGGATTTAGCAGTTGCCAAGCCAAAACGATCATTAGTTTTAAAACCCAAAGTACAGAAGACGACATTTCGGTCAACAAAGTCGAGTCAGTTGAGGAGGCATTATGCACGACGAGACGCCGCGCGACATAGACATAGACAAATGTGGCAACGGCGGCACCATAGGAATCGTCGCCGAATTGCGCAGAGACGGAGGAACTTTAGACGGCGCAATTTGACGCGCGATAGACGGCGTAACCCACGGAGGCGGCGGCGAATGGCATTTCGTAGACGCCGACGCCGGCCAATGTTTCGACGCAGACGTCGCCGAATGTAGACATCAACGCAGCATCAATAATCTTAATTAGTAGTCTTGGGAGCGGTGACACCCTCATTGACTAGACCCCCATTAGTCACATATGAATCAGAATATCAACTCAACATCATTATGTCTAATCATGTCCAAAAACATGCTTTAAAAATATATTCATGCCATCTATTCGTTTTGTGTTGCCCAGGGATTGGGCAGGTTTTGTTTGTTACATTCGAGGTATGTACTTGAGAACGTGAGTGCATAATTCAGTATTGACAAGAGCTGTTTTGTATTGATGGGGGAACCCACGTCGATTTTTTTCAACGACCACAAAAAATAATAATATGGACGAAAAATAAATAATAATATTTTCCAATGCATGTTTTGTGCCCAAATATCACGGTTCTACAACGGTCACCCATCACATTCCATCTACCACCCCTTCCAAATTCCAAATCCATCTTTTTCAAAATTTGATCGAACGAACATGTTTTTCAACACAATTTTTAACCAAAGGTTTGATATTGTCACAGCAACATCCAACATAATAACACCCAGTAATAATTATTCCTACAACTAACGAACATTGATTCAGTATTTGTATTGTTATGTAACATGTAATTATACAAAGCATTTACAGTAAAGTTATTATACAACGCGAACAAAATTAAATTCAACCATTAATTACAGTGTACAGTAATTAAACTCTTACCCATTGTATAATTTGTAAAACAAGTACACAAGACAATAGTATTCATGAAGCGGGTGTCGACAGTTGCGATTTCCGTTCTAGTGCCAACTGGTTTGTTCGGTTGTGGAATTAGTGGTCCGCGGGATGGCGATAATTCGGTTCGAAAGCCATAATATACAATTTTTAAAACATTTGACAACAATGATTGAAACAAGTACAAAATTGTACAGCCTTTAAATTTCAACTTGAACTTGTTTTCTATGATAATGTTGTTACAATATAGGTTGCCGACAAATCCGATGCAAGCATTGACGATGGCGGCGTGCAAAATTCCGATGGTTCCCATGCTGGTAATAGTGATTCAAAATCCTCCAGGCGTGCTAGGGGCACAACCACAGAACCCACAAGTAGCACTGGATCCAGCGGGGGGTCCACTAGCAGCAGTAAAAGCAATACGCGCGGCACGGCGTCGCGCACTTCCGGACCCTCGTCAAGTGGAGGAGGGAGCACTAGTACCTCGAACCCCAGTTCACCAATACAGCAACTACAGGCCAGATTGAGCACGGCACAGCAACATTTGACGAGTTGCAACGCCAAGGTGACGGAGCTAGAGACCAAGCTCCATGCTCCGCAAGCGGTGGCAGTCGAACAGACACAGCTTGAGTTGCGAGAAGCGAGAACACTTGCTTCAGATGCCACTACTGAGGTTAACCGACTCTGGGCCGAATTAGAAAATTTGGAAACTAACAATCCTTTAGTCAAACGTCTCCAAGATCAGCTTGCCCAGGTACCCGCTCAAGAAGAAGCAGCGCAAGCAGAGATTACGCGTCTCACGGCCCAGATAGGCGCACACCAAGCAGCTCAAACTTCGCTCAGAGATCAGGTAGACACGCTCCAAGCTGCCGCTCAATCCGCTCAAGAGGAGCTTGAACGTGCCAGAGCTCCGGCTCCCGCTCAAGAAGAGCTGGCACGTCTCAGAAATCAGGTAGCCGTTCTTCAGCAACAATTGCAAGCTGCTCAGCGTCCGGAACCGCCAGGGCAAGACAATCTGCAAGCAGCACACGCACGTGCGGAGCAGGTCAAGTCCGAATTGGAGCACAGCCAAGCTGAGCTTGAAGCGCTACGCCCGAAAGAGGCTGCTCTGCAACAACAGGTGGCCGCTCTCAGAGTGGAGTTGGATCAGCAGCAACAAGCGAATGCACCAGGGCTAGCTGCCCAGGCCGAGCTTGACAGTCTTCGAGCCAAGGAGCAAGCAACACAAATCGAGATCGATCGTCTCAAGGCGCAGGTGAATGAGCAACAACGCAAGATTGACGCTGCACAAGAAAACCAGGATCAGTTGGTTCATGCAAATTGGCAACGATTCTCCAGGTCGTTAAAGACAAAGCAACGTTTAAAGGAACATCTTGTGGAAATTCACAAGTTAGATTTACAGGCCACGGAACGTGAAAAACTGTTCCGGAATATTCAAGACTATCTGGAAGAAGGAGAGGAAAAGCTAGTACAGCTTCAGAGCAAATTGGGAGATGCGGAAACAGATGCGAACGAACTCCGTGTCCAGTTGCAAACCGCAAACGCTAAGTTGGCTAAGCAAGGTATGTCTGAATCTGGATCCGTGTCTCTATGTAGTAGCGGGTTGGGTCAGATTGACGCGTGGCAACGCAAGCACATCATGTCGGATGGTCTGCCAAGGCAGTTCTTCATGGAAGAACTTGTGTGGTACAGCAAAAAGGAATTCCTTGAAATTCATGCAGACGAGAGCCGTGATGCCCATGTTGTGGTTGGAATCTAAATTGAGCATTCATTAATTCACAATTTCAATATTTGTTTTTTTCTTTTGACTGGTCGTGTCGATGTAATTGTCATTCGCAAATCGATTTTTCATTGACAATTGTTGTGATGAGGTTGGTGACAAAGTTCAAGTAGATGCATCCGCGACGCAAAGCAAACAGTTGGAAAATGGAAGAGTCATTCACAGAGGGGATTCTGATGGTGATGCCAGCGCCTTGATTTATTTTGTGCAAATTGAAAGTGATGACGCCGACGGCGATTATTTCAAGTGCGCAGACGAAGACGTCAAACAACAGATTATGGGCCGGGCTCTCAAGGTGCAGCGTGACAAATTCTCGGTACGTGCCTATAAACTTAAATTTATTTTCGAGCTGATGAAGTGATTTAATCATTGAAGCTACTGTATTATTCTTCCACATTCAAATTTCATTTTAATACATTGTCAGGTTTATGAGGACGCGTCCATCTTGTATCGCATCAAGAGCCAAATTGGTAATCATTTGCTCACCTATTATGAATTGCAGCCGGTAATCGAACTTCGTTACAGCAAAATCCAAGGTTGTGAAAAGACCAAACTGGTGGAGTCGGAAGAAGGCAAGCAGCGCATTTATTTTACAGAAGCGCATGACCGGCGTAGGCAGGTTGCTCATTTCTCAGATTTACGGCGACTACGTGGTCATTATGGTTCCCCCACATATAATGTCATGGAATCAACAATTGAACAGTTTGTGGAGTTGCAGGTTTCGTACGATGTATCGATTACCTACAAGCAAGGTGATTATGTCAAGTTCCAGGGGGTGAAACACAAAGTTCTAGATGTCAAAGTAATCGCTGGTGCAGGTCTCACAATGTACAAATTGGACCATGCCACAGTGGAGGACGCAACAATATCGAACTTCAGCCCATTGTTTCATCAAGAATATACCCACCCGGAGCAAATAAGGCCTTACACGGATGATGATCTCAAAGCAGACGTTCTCCGTATGTACAGGATGGTATTAAAACATTTCCACTTATTGTTTCCACTGAATACCTCTCCAGACAATTTTGTTTTATTGCACCATGCCGGCACTATTCCAGCCATTGCTCAAGATTTTACCCATGCTTTTATGTCCATGTTGAATGCCAAAAATATTGCTGAATTCAAGCTTGCGGTAAACTCAAAATTGATCCAGCGCGCTATACAGATTCATTTTACCAAACAAACTCACGAAAGATTGGGCGCCAAAAATTTTCGGGACGTTTTCCATGCCTTGGGCTTAATGACAGCTGCCACGGTGATCGAACGCAGGTGGGATTTGTTTGCCGACCCAGAAAAGGAGTCAAGTGGCAAGAAAATCTGTGAGGGTATTGATGAAGCATTCAAGGAAATCAAGGCCACATTCAAGTGGAAAAAAGCAGGGTGGGAATTGGGAATTAACAAATCTGTCTTTGAAGTCGAAACCGAGGACAAGTTTTTTCAGAATCATTGTGGCCTGAGTCATTATGATCGGCTAAGGGTGCGGCGTGACGCCAGCGAGGCAGAAATCCACAAGGCGTGGACAGCTATGGCACTGAAGATCCATCCGGACAAAACAAGAGCGGACTCAAGCAAGGAAATGACCGCGCTTAACAAAGCGCATGAAATTTTGATGGATCATGCAACAAGAAAAGAGTATTCAAAATGGTGGATTGCCAATGGATATTCCCTCAACCCATGAAAGAAACCACCCGCTTGGCGAGACGAAGTTTTCCTCAAGTGCACTTACAGCAAGTAAAACATTGCTCATGTATATTTAATTGAACCTACATGGTAACATAATTATTCATCGAATAACCAACGACACAAATTTTTAAACACAATTTCACACGTTTTCACGAATACAAAATTCTTATTGCTCATCACCATCGTCACGTTTTGTTTCGTTGTTGTCGTCTTGCTTGTTGTTGTCGATTTGTAAATTTGTCGTCATTGCTTGTTGTTGTCGATTTGTAAATATTGTAGTGCATACGAAAAAGTGTTTCGGCGCAATTTCACTCAACATCTCGCTAACCGCATCCAGGACCGCTATAATCGAAAAATAGGGGGAAATGCTGCGCAAAAATGCAAAATTCTGTTCCCAATCGTAATTTTCTACAAACACCGCCATTCCAAAAATAAGGGAAAATGCTGGGCAAAAATGCAAAATATCGTTTCGAGGTGAAAAATTTGCCAAGACGCTGCCCGTAAATGCTGCAAAAAACGTCATGTCAAAAATAAGGGAAAATGCTGGGTAAAAATCCAACATTTCCTGTCAAATGGGATTTTTTGTACAGCGCGGCCCGTAAACGCATTCTGGTTCTCGTACGCGTCAATATCCATTTACATTTGCTTTCATCGATGCGCTCCGCATCACATTTTCATCATCATTTTGTTTTTCAAAACGAAATTTTGTGACATGAGAGAAAACCAAAAAGAGAGAAGTGAGTGTGCCCAATGAGAGAGTTGTGCTTCAGTTTTACAAGAGAGATTCGTTCGTGTGAAAACAAAAACATTTCAATATTTTCGTTTAAAACACTTTAACACCACATTCAATATTATTCGTTGCAAAATAAATGCTCAACAAATAACAAAATGTTATCGATTCAGAATAAAAATTTGATGCGTGAAAAAATATTTGCTCTTCGTCCCTTCGTTCTACTACCCCTCTATCTACTTTCCAAAATTGACAAACCAAAATAATTAACATTTTTTCAAACCAAATAACAACGTTTTCAACCCATGTTTTCAACGATTAGAAAAAAACATATCAGTTAATTAATAACAATAATCTCCATAACAACTGCGTAATTAGTGTCCAGGCACGTTTCAACAATTACACAACGTGCCCTCTACCACAAAGTAATTTCTATCTACAAAAAAATCAAAAGTAGTAAAAGTTCGGATACACACCTTTAAACAAAGTGTTATAATAATATAAAAAATTAAATTTCGCCTGATTACAGTCAATAATTTAACAAAATTAGTAATTATTCCAGAAAAACTAAAAAATAAAAAAATGTTTATCCTTCCACAAAAAGAGGCGAAGCCTTTAACTTACGGCATTGTACTGGCCGGGGTGCTGCAAATTTGCATCGCTATGAAAATTCAACCCACTTTATTCGGAACGTTCGACAAATAAAATTTTGGTCTAAATTATTTCAAAAAGTACAGTTGAACGCATTGTTTATATAAAATTTTTAATGTAATTACAGGTTGTCGGCGCTAACGTTTGCGTACTATTTCCTCTACATCAATATCAGTAAAGCGGCGGTGCAAAAGTTCCATGAGATTTTGAATATTGCCAAGTTAATGTTTGCCGTCCTCGCGCTGTTCACTTTTGGACTCATGCCGTTCGTCTACTACATCTACTCCACGCTTTTCGTGCTCGAGGGGTCACCGAAAGTTGTATCGATTGTCTTGTTAATTTCCTATTTAATGACGACGCCCCGCGCGGATACGATGGTTAAATTTTTCCGCTGCTTTGTGTTTGTACCTCTCGCGGTGCATTTACACTTAGCATACTGGCCGTTGACGATTGGCGTGTTTGGTCTTTGCGTTGCAAGAAAAATTTTCAACCATTTCAACCGCAATCCTGAGTTGAAACAAGGCGAAAAAGCACGTGTCTTACTTGCGGGTGACTCGTTTTTTCCGAAGTGCGATGGTGTTGCGACTTTCAGCAATCATGCCATTCGCTTATTAACAAAAGAAGGACATACTGTTTGGACGATGCACGGTCAGCCTACTGAAAACGCGCCGGAAGGATTCGAGAACCCCACATACCACGTGAAAATGCCAGGTATTAGTAATCTCCCGCAAGCGCCGGGTCATGTTGCGTCGATTCCGGATCCGTTTAAGATCTTTTGGTGTCTTTTGACATATAAACCTCACGTCGTGCATATGTTCGAAAGTGGTGGTATGCTTTCTGCCGGTATGGTCCTCGCCTGCGCGTTCTTGGACATTCCAACTATTTTGTCCCACCACACGCACTTGATTCGTTATTCTGAGCATATTTTCCCGTTCTCGCCGGCTTGGTTGAGTTATTTCGTACTCCGCAGTTATCATGATTTAATTTTGTGCTACTGCACCATGAATATCGCCGTGACGACCATCTTCATGACGCCGGATGCATTGCTCGGACGACATCTTCAACATTCCTCCCCTCGCTTTCCCCCGCAATTTTGGCGCACTGGTACGGACATCACCAAATTTTCTCCTGATTTCTACAGCGAGGCTAAGCGAAATGAACTTGCGGGAGGTAAACAGAATGCGCATTTGCCGTTAATCTTGCATGTCGGGCGCCTTGCAGCAGAAAAAGAATCTCATGAACTTGCTGACTGTTTCCACGAGATCGCTAAGCAGTGCAACGGTAAAGTTCGTTTTGCCATCGTCGGCGGCGGCGACGAGGAATGGGTTCAGGAACACATTAAGGATAAGCTTGAAAATGGTCCCGCGAAAGGTTTGCGACATAAAATTTTATCCAAAATCGTTATTATTTTGTATTTTATACTCCCAAATTGTTATAATTTTTGATTTTAATAAATTTCAAAAATTAGGTTTGACGTACTGGGCCGGATGGAGAGGCGGGCATGATCTCGCTGAGATTTACGCATCTGTGGATATCTTCTTCAGTTCGACCAAAAATAAATTATAATTCAAAATCGCATACAAAATGTATAAAACCGTCGTTCAAACCGTCAATTTTTATTTTTTCTTAAAGGTCCGTCTGCCTCCGAGACGTTTCCGCTGGTCTACCTTGAAGCCATGAACAGCGGCGTGCCATGCGTCGGTCCTCGCGATGGGGGTACCGTTGACGTTATGAGACACGATCAACACGGTATGTTCTTCGTCTCGCACGATGCAAAGTCCGCTGGTGAAGCAACCAAACACGTGCTTGATAACCGCGCGCGCCTTGCAAAAGACTGCAAAAGCTGGGCGAATCAATTTTCTTGGGAGCGTTCTATGGATGCATTGCAGTCGTTCTACCAACGCATCATTCCTGGCGCTGATTGGTTGTCAAAGGATCGTTGCACGGAAATCGTTGAAGAACTTGAGCATTCCAACAAGTGGTCATACGATTTTCGTGTGAAGCTATTCGTCTTCGTTATTATCTATGTCATCTTTTTCGGCGTACTGACAAGAGGACAGCGATTTTTCGTCTACCACGTTGTGGATGTTTATTGCCCTTTCAACGTGCACGAGGTTTGGAGCAACGTCACCGCATCATTAAGCTACTAATTTTAAAATTTACATCATTGCACGCATTACAAACAGACTTCTAAAATTTAAATATTATAAAAAAGTGAATCGATGTTTACTTTTCACTACTACCACATTCTCAAAATATTATAATTTCACTAGTCGATTCCCACCATCATTTAAAGTTGAATTCACGGTATTATTAGTATAATTACAAAAACGAGAAATGAGATTAGTTCGTACGAAAAAAAAAGTTCCATTCGTACGTTACTAATTTGTCTCATCAAAATAATACGTTCGATTTTTTAAATATCCTTTCATATTATAATTCAAATACAGTAATCATTTAGTTCCCATTACAGTTTAATTATTAAATCACACAATTACAAATAATATGCATAGCCAACATTATCATTGTAAGAAAACAATAAATAAATTTGACGACTAAGTTTATATATTTTCTTTTGCCGGCAGCCTACCCGCACAGTACGAATCAATAATATTATCTATTACGTAAGCAGATAATTATATTACACTTGTGTAGGGTGCTGGCATTTTCGAATATCCATCCATTGAAAATTATTAAAATCAATCAGACCGTAACCAAACTAATATTACATTACACGTTTCAGGCGAACATGATTTCATATTCTTGCCATGGCCATCGTAAAATTTGTATTTCTGGTGTATTAATAGGGTGGGGCGCTGGGCCAGATTTCGGCCCGCATTGTGGCCGATGTTCTTGTGTTTTGTTGGTTCAATAGACAAGTCAATTGTGTGTACTGAAACGAAGTGAATGCGAAAAAAAAAAAGACTAGTCAATTGTGTGTGCTGAAACGAAGTGAAAATGCGATTTTGAAAATCTGAATATGTAGAGTGTGGTATTGCGTTTTCTGAGTCACCAAAATTTCAAATCAATATCCGTATATACATAATATATCATTCCGAAAAAACAAATTTCGATTATATCATCTAAAAAATTTCGATTATATCATCCGAGTGTGTGCGTGCGTTTGAGATTCCGTGTTACCAAAACATAATCCGAGTGTGTAACTTCCCCGCGTGACGGGTGTGTCACAGAGGTGTGCTGTGTGTTCTTTCAGAGTGTGTAGCGTTGCGTGTGTTCCGTGTGAAGTGGCCATGTAGGCCGGCCAAAAAAAATTCGAAAATTTCACTTTTTTTCGCCGATGTCCGTTTCTTCGTTTCTGACGAGCGAAAAAAACAATTTCCGCATGTGGCGTGTTGCCAGTGATGTACTGGTTGATGTTTGCGTGCCCGTTGTGTGGGGCAATGGGTCCAAGTCCAAATCGAGGGTTGCGAATCGGAAAAGCTAAACCTCGATTTTGTCGTTCCAGACCCTGTCTGGAACGACAAAATCGAGGTTTGGAAAGTAAAAAAACCAAACCTCGATTTTGTTGTTCCAGACAGGGTCTGGAACGACAAAATCGAGGGTTAGAAATCGCAAAAAACCAAACCTCGATTTTGTTGTTCCAGACAGGGTCTGAAACAACAAAATCGAGGGTTGGAAATCGCAAAAAACCAAACCTCGATTTTGTCGTTCCAGCCTAGGCTGGAACGACAAAATCGAGGTTTGGAAATCGCAAAAAACCAAACCTCGATTTTGTTGTTTCAGACCCTGTCTGGAACAACAAAATCGAGGTTTGGAAATCAATCAAATAGCTTGGCTCTATATATAGGCTTGGATGTGGTATATATATATATATATATATATATATTATGCATGCTGTTGCCACCTATATATGGACCAGGCAAATAGCACCAATTGTTGCAGCCTATATAGGGACCGGCCAAATATAGCACCAATTGAAATTATTGTTTTCGATGGTTGTTGTCTTTGCAAAACAGCACCACACACCCAAATGAGATAGTATTATTACTGTATTTAATTTAATCAAAATAATTTATCCTCAGCCAAACGTTTCTCCGCACTAAGCGGAGCACCAAATTTATCACAATGCGGAGCACCAAATTTAT
>Ga0099798_10629_pt1 | contig 11353 bp, 10 predicted proteins | sample Uncmet_Sort29A_1_FD_89870 | JGI IMG/M metagenome (GOLD analysis project Ga0099798, IMG submission 89870) | Marine eukaryotic communities from CALCOFI LINE 67, Pacific Ocean - CN13ID_Sort29A_1 | ecosystem: Environmental > Aquatic > Marine > Oceanic | place: Pacific Ocean: Monterey Bay | collected... | reverse complement strand
TCACATTGGACACAGGTTACTTTTGTGTTCGACAAAATCCCGTCCAACTCGGCTCACTGTGCCGCGTTCTTGCAACACTTTGGGAATCCTTCCAAACTGTACCACTTCGACGCCTCTGCGGAGACCGTTACCGCGCGGGCCGAAACAGCTAATAGCCAACTCGATGAACCTAAGGAATTTGATGCGGAGGAATACAGTAACAAAGTTAAAGAATCTGATGTCCCGATTCTGGAGGGTATTCGTGGCCCCGAAGTGAGCATTGAGGAAATATAATTGGAATTTGCCTGGAATTTCAGACACTGGAGAACACGGGATTTGGAGACGACTGCATGGATTTCCGATGCTTACTGTATGCGTTTCAAGCTACTCATTCGTCTAAATTCCACGTAAATGTCTAAGCCAGTCATCAATGCTCACTTCGACCACAGGTATTCGTGGTGCTTTGGCTGAGAATGAGGATGCCGGTCTGGAATTTGTGAAGGTGGATGGAAATGCAGATCCGAGCACGCACTTTGGGACTTGCGAGGATGGGTTTAAGGTGAGGGGGAAAGGGTCTGATTTTAAAGGGAGGTTAGCAACCGGGGAGATGGGGTTGGCGGGAGGAAAAACGAATTTAAAGATTTGGGGATAATTGTCAAACGAAATTAAAGATTTCATTTAGGGATAACAAGTTCTAGGAGATGGCGTCAAGATTAAGCGCTATGTGATCTGCAACACTATCTCATCGATTTCACACAGTCATTCTCCGTCCCTTCCCCCAGGTCAACTTCTACGTGGTCGTCTGCCCTCGTAACGTGTCGAGGCATTTGGCGCGTACCATTTGCGCCGAACTCGCCGACGCCGGCCAGCTGGATGCGGAAGAACTGGTAAGGAAGCGAGAGGGAGCGAGAACGAAAAGTAGTAAAGTTCAATTGTTCAAGATCCCGAGTGTCTTTAACTCCTCAGCGAGTTCAAATTTGAATGCAAAAGTTCACGCCAGTATTTCCAAAAATGCTAATGTCATTATAAAAAAACTCAGTTCAGAAATACCTCTTCACAGTTCGCAAATAAAAAAACAGCTCACCAACGCCGCCTCCCTCCTCTATGGAAATGCTGCCTTCTCCGCGGAACTTTCCCGTCTCCAGCAATTCGATTCCTTTTGCCGGCCGAGCTCTGCGTTCTGGGCCGCTCTCATCCAGGCCCACATGAAAAACAACAAGCACGCGAATTACGTGGTTACGAACTATTTCTCCCAAGCGACCGATAGTTCCTTCCCTACTTCGAGGGATTTGTTGGCTGTCGTTGAGAATGTTGCTGATATTAGGAAGGTTTTCCACGCTAAGTTCCATGATAGCGACGCCAAGGCTTTGCCGTGCGTGTTCCCGATTGACGACAGTAGGCTAGATTACCTTGCCGTGCGTGTTCCCGATTGGTGACAGTAGGATAAATATCAATCTGTATTACGATAGAGAATTCAATAGTGATAACTTTACAGTCTTTACCATGCATTTCGAAAATCGTTATACAAGTTGAAGTAAGTAAGTATCCCGAGCTAAATTCGCTTTCGACTAAATTCACGATCTCCTCTAAATTCACACTTTCACCTCCTAATTTCATGATCTTAGGTAACGCGGGTCAAGTCGTCGATTGCGTCGCCTTCCTGAAATCACATTTTCCTTCACAATATGCAGGTAACGCGGGTCAGGTCGTTGATTGCGTCGCCTTCCTGAAGGAAAACTATCATGATGCCCACGTCGTCGTCCAGATGCCAGTCGATGGGAGCGATGCGGATGTTGGCGCCTACTGCTCGAGGGTGGTCAGCGAGGAGGGGGTGTAAACCCTAAGATTTGGAGGCAGGGAGTCTAAACAAGGGAGTCTGAGAGGGAAGTCTTGAAAACAAGAAGATGTTGATAGAAAAACCAGATCTTACTCTGGAAAGGAATTAACGATACTGGATAATTCAGATTGAATGTAGAGAAGAAGGCAGGTGCTCTCAGAATGACGGAAGTCGAGCACACTAGGTGGTGTTATTTCCTTGTATTAATCTGAAAAACAGGATTCTGAAATTACCAGATTCTGAAAAACGTCTGCGGCTCCTCTTACAGTTAATTTGAATAATGAAATCCACTCACAAAATTGCTTCAAGTAGTACACTCACGATGTTTACTTACACTCTCGATGTACACTTCCACTAGATGATCTGTAGTACTTGCTTTACAGTATTATTTTTTGTTCGAACGTGGAAAAAAACTCGAAAACAAACTCGAAAACCTTCTATTCAAAACAGAAAGAAACATCATGTATCAAACAGAAAGAAATAAACCTTCTATTCAAAGCTACTCACACAGCAGTAGATTCAGAGTCTATGTCTCTGACAAACCTCCTATTCAAAGATATCACTACGAAAGCAATACCCGGACTATGATGTGCCATCATTCATCATACTCTGTCTGGAGTACACACAAAAAACATTATTCTGTAATATCGCACAACCATTACCACGAAGCATTACCAGTTTTCTCTTACAAAAATCAGATAAAATGTATTCACTTATCGTGAGCTTGGTATTACTTACCGCGACGATCCTTATTAGCGATTGAAAACGGCACTTCACTGATATTTATCACTTTACTGGTATTTAGCACTTTCCTGATAGATCATAGTTACCAATAGCACTTTAAGTAGACGGTTTATTTGAAAAGTTACAAAAAAATCGGAGAATCGGTAGACACGATGACGCAGTCGTTGGTAGAGCGACGATCTAATGACGATCTAATGAGGCGGAGGATGAGCTCGCTTGAATCATGCGAGGAGCGACAATCAGATGACATCACGCCAGAAGCGATATCTCAGAGGCGAGTTCCGCTTCTGAAAGGACGAGGATATCGAATCGGTCGCGAACCGGCTACCCCGCATCGTGTTGAAATGAACCCGGAGGAAATATTTCAATGAGAATTAGGAAAGGAGTCTTGATTATCCAGATGAATTTTCAATTTGTGAATTTGTATCCGCGAAATGTTGAGCGTACCATTCTAGAGCAAAATGGCTGTTTACCCTTAGATAATGAAAGATTGAATTCTCAGATGAGTTTAATCAATATTGGAGATTCACACTACTTGTTGCAGAATACTCAGTAATAGCGATCAACAACTTAACTGATAACTTTAGCTGAGCTAATAGCGCTGCTTAGAAACTCGTGAAATCAGAATGATGGACCTCAAGCTGACTCCCAACGGTCCTGCAAAAGATCCTGCAGAAACTCCCGCAGCTGCATCCCAGAACACCTCTAAGACCAGCGACGAAGCAACGCCTCAAAGGGCCGGAAGGGTGTCAGCTTCAAATTCAGCAAAGGGCGGGAGCGGAGGCAGCGTGGGTGGGAGCGCAATTAAATCCGGAAGCAAATCCTCCGTCGCTTCCCAGTCATTCTCCGGCCCGCGGAGCGCCGACTCTCGAGCGTCGAATTCTTCTCGCAGGACCGACGGCTCCCACAACAGCGGCAAGAGTAGTGGGGGTAGTGGCGGTGCGAGAGCGGGAGCTTTTGGTGGGTTTGGACCGGGATTTGGTGGTGGTGGTGGTTTTGGAGGGTTTGGAGGTGGCTCAGGGGGGTTTGGTGGTTTTGGAGGTGGTAAAGGCACCGGTAAAGGCGCGGGTACTTCCAGAGCCAGTAACCCTTCGAGGTTGAACGAGATGGGAAACTCCGTCATGAGTCGCAGTGGAGGAGGCAGTGATTCCTCCTTCAATCCCAATGGCAATGGTGCAGGTGGACCTGGTAGAAATCAGATTCCTCCAAACGGGTTCAGACTCCCACCGAACATCCCTTTACCCAAATTCAAGAACCCGCGACCTCCATTCTTCAATTATCCCTCGAATAATCGGAGAAACCGAATGCGGTGTGATATTGAGCAGATGAAGGAAGCTCAGGTGAACACATTGAATATGTTTCGAATCAAATGCTTAAATGGCGCGTACCAAGAGCTGCATCACTCGCATTTCGACTGGTGGATGTTTCCCATTGATGATGGGTCGCAGGCTAGGTGAGACTATTATTATGCTGGTAACGCGATTGGTGGATGTTGTTTCCTATTGATGATGGGTCGCAAGCAAGGTGAGGAAGTTGTATTGTAGGAATTATTTTTGATGGTGGATGTTTTCGATAGACAATGGGGCCCAAGTACCACGTCAGCCGCGAGTCGTATTTCATACGCAAATTAACAAATCTCAGGTACAACGTCGGTGGGCCCGATGATATTCAGGAATTGAAATCCGACGCGGACTGGCTCCGCCGCTACCGCGAATCTATTGATTTAATCGCTTTATCGTGGGGCTGGAATATCCGGGAGAGGCGAAGGGTGAAAGAACAGGATTTTTTACCCCCGAAAAGCAGTGCTGGTAGGCTAGAATTGGAAGTTCGGCTGGTTAATTGGTCTGCCATTGCTCGGTTCTTCACGTTTGAAGTTCAGAGTTGACTGAAACAAGACTCATTCAAAGTATGTGCACCACGATGCATTTCTGTACTGTGAAGAATCGAACTCTCGACGACCAGGGGCGAATTTTTGACTCATCTCGCTAACGTTTCGTTTGTTGTTAAGGTATTGCGTCCAATAAAACCGATGACGCTGATAATTCCGACATTGCCGATGACAAGTCGGATATTGCTGATGACAATTCTGACATTGGTGCCCAGAATGGCAGAACAAGCCCAACGTCGTCTCCCAGCAAAAAAGATCTAGGAAGGAATCGGCAGAAGGAGATGCAGCGGGTGATCCAGCGAGTGATCCAGCCTATGATCCGGCTACATCAAATGAACCAGCCAGCAGCACCACAGCAATCTCGGGCTCCTCCAACAAGAACAACAATCAAAATTCAAACAATGCCTCCACCTTGGGCCTCCCTTCCCCCTGCATCCTCATTTCCCGCCTTATCCGCGCAGTCCAATCCTCGCAACAATCAAACCGGCCTTCCAATCGCCCGCAAGAACCGATGCCGCATCCGGGAGAAGCCACTGGCGATATCACGGCTTTTGCTCTCCTAAATAAAAAGGAAATTGAGGACCACGTGCGAAATACGGGTTGGACTAAGTGGGACGTCCGCCTGAGCAAAGTGATCCGATCTTGCTGGATGTTCGGAGAGAAGGAGCGGTTCGAGAGTCTACAGCTTTACGCATGGAGCGTCTTCGCAAGGGAAAAGCAAGGGAAAGCTTTTAAATATGGGCCTATTGATGTGAGCGAGATGCTGTTTATGCGGTTGGAGTAGAATTATCCCCGTCGAGTATAGCCGTCTAAGGAGCGGTACAGGGTAGAGAAGGGGTAGCGAAGGGGCAGCGGCATGGGAAGATGATCGCACTGAAAGGTTGGGGAAATACGTGATTGACAGTGAAGAGGGGATAGATAGTAGTTACAGAATTACAGCAAGGCAGAACTCAACGAATTAACGACACGATTCGGGTTGCGAATTGAGTCTCATCACAGAGACGCTTCGTATCAAAACACGAATAAGTCTAGACTTGCAGCGATTGTGCAGGGAAGAAGACTTGAATAACGCAGAGATAACGATCGGATCACGAACCAGGTGGAGAGTTTTGACTTTTTGAAATTGGGAATTGCAGCTTGGTATGGGGCGTGTAGGGTGATTCAGATGCTTAAATTATGATATGTACCAAATAGTGCGAGGCTTAAATTATGTGCCAAAAAGTCTCACAAGATGTGTTCAAAAAACTCCACAATTTTTGACCAAAAAAAAGTACTCCAAAAAACACTATGTTGATTTTTTTCCAGTTTTTCAATTACCAACATACATCTCACTAAATCGAGTCGGTAATTTTTTTCATATCGAAGAATAACTATTTTCAACATTTTTTTCTGGCTTTTTTATGACTCGTTTTACTGAGATGTATGCTGGGTTCGTTCAAAAATGTGTTGCCGCTTATTTACTTCAAAAAAATGTCCAAAAAGTTGTCGGAAATGTTCATCAACAAGAGAACTAAACAAAATTTCTATCTGGTTTTCGTTCATGATGCTACAATAATCTACCTTACGCTGCATGCAACAACTTTCTCTCTGTAATAACTGGCACTTAGGCGCGGAGGCGAAGCATTGGTCCCCGATTGTGTATTTTAAGCCCTTGCTTAATCAAAGATGACTTGTATGGTAAGCCTTGCACGGGCTGTTGCAGGCTATCTTGCAGTCGCAGCAGCAGCATCTACACATACGGGATCTGCGTCGGCATCGGCACGTGCGCCCTTAGCATCTGCACCTACGGCATCTACCGACACCGACCCAACCTGCACCTCAACAACCTCCCCAACATCAGATGCATCGGCAAAGCAGACAGCGCCCCTGTGCCTTGATTCGGGTGCAGCAGGGGACAATGTAACAGCAACGAATACTACGGTAACACAAACTCCTTCTCAGAAGTTCGCTCAGAGTCCCTCCGATACTACTCTATCTGCTCCGTCCGTCAATGCCTTCGTAAGAGAAACCCTCGAATCCTTGAAAACCCTCACTTCCGAACACGTCGCTCAAGCTATTGAGCAATTGATTGATCATGTGATGGCTCTTTACTCACACAGATTCCGACGCCACGAACCCGTAACTCTAATGAAACGGGAGCAGAGGAGGCAGGCATATGCCGGACAGAAAAAGAGAGGGCAAAAACGAGCGGGAGAGAAAGAGAGAAGTGAGGAAAGAGTAGGAAACACTGAGGATATTGGCAACACTGTGGAACTTGCTTACGGCCAAAAGTTGAACCCTGGCCAGAAGCCAGGGCAAAACCCAGGCCAATCCGATACCCAAAGATCGCTTGCAACGTACGAAGAGAGTGAAGCAGCGTTTAAGTCCTTCGAAGAGCGGGAAGATCTGCGTTTGGCGAGTATATCTGAGGAGACCACCGTTTGTGCATTGGACGTTACTCTTTGGTATGAGCCGCTGGACCAGAGGAATTACATGATGACATATGCAGTGCAGCCGAGGGCGGCTGCTAGTAGAGAGTTAGGTTTGGAAGTCATGCGCCAAGCGAGGGGAATCAGGACGGAGGGGGAGAAAGGTAATTACGAAAATGACTCTCCACAGTGTTGATCGAAAATGATTCTCCACAGTGTTTTTTGGGTAATACTTGATACTTGATCGATTTTGTATTATGAAAATCATTGGTGAAAAGTATGCGAAATCGTGTATTTTGAATCGTAGGTGGACTGAATTCAGTAAAGGTGTAATGATTACAGTAATCACTCATACACTGTGGAGGTGCAATCAGTTATACACTGTGGGTAGTTTCAGCTCCACAGTTGGGGAGGAGGTCGACAAAATCAATTCCTCTGTCGCTTCTTTGCTCGAGGAGGTTGTGGAGCTGGCAGTGTCAGAGCAGAGAGAGACAGGCAGATGGAATGTAAATGAAGATACTGTCACTGATGGGAATAGTCGCAATCTCAATGGTGCTTCCGCCAAAGACAATCTCAATGATGCTTCCGTCAAAGACGTGAAATTCAATTTGAAACGAAAACTGACAAACCATCTTCTGAAGTTGATGGCACCTGCAGCACCGAAAAAACCTGATTGGGAAGGGAATTATCCCCCTGCAGTCGCACGCACAGCACTGGATTCCGTATCGATGGGATACGAGGTGGTTAGGAAAGTTCTGGGGGAAATGAAAGAAGCTCAGGAGTTGCGTGAGAAAGAAAACGAATCCGAAAAATCAAACAAAGAATTCGACGAAGGCAATTTCGTAGAACCCGCCCCACGGCCTTGGGTTGACATAGATGCGTCCCCCACTTTTTCGGTAGATCTGCAGGAAGTTCACAGAAGAGTAGTTTCAAGTGGTTTTCAAAATTCTCCAAACTCCGCCTGGCTCGAGGACTTTCTTCTATACCGCGCCATCCGTGAACCACTCGAAGTCGGGAGAATGATTGCGGAGTGGATTGAGGCATTAGTGGATATAAATGATCTCGATAGCGGCGATAGTAATGGCGGCAATCGTATTCCCAATACCAGTAGGACTCGTAAGACCACTAGACCGAGTACCGATAAAAATACCCACGACTTCACACCTATCGCCGATCCCTCTCAGCTGGTCTCCGCAGAATACATCAAAGTCCAGCATGAGATCTGCAAGAAGCGGTTTGGTAAGCTGCACCTCCTGGAGGTGGAGGTGCCGAGGATTTTTGGGGATCGGAATGTGGATGGCAGAGCCCCTGGAAAAACTTCCCCAACGCTGGCCCGCGAATTTCAGGCCCTGATAACGAAGAAAATCAAAATGACAAGGGGAGAAGAGGGTGCGCAGTCGTCCTTGGACCCAACGATAGACCGGTCGATAGATGAGGTTCTTGACACTTTGATCGCTGATGGGCTCGCCCATCACCCACAAGATCACTCACGAGCCGTATCACCGGCACACGCAGAGTCTCTCCAGAAAGTCATCGTCAGAGAGTTCGGTCTAATGAATTTCGATGGGAATCGTAATGTCGATTCCAATGGGAAACATGATGCCAATCTGTCGGATTCAGGCGACCCAGAATCTGAAGTTGTAGGGAAGAAGGAATCAGAATCTGAGGATTTTGAGCCCCGCTTGGGGCTCCACCACCTTTTGTGTCTGCCAGCAGCGTGCTCCAGTAGCGAGGTTTTCGACGCCGTGCCCTCGGTCGTCAACAGTCTCGATACCAAAGTCGAGAACAAATTTCTCGAAACCAATCTGAGCACACAGCAAGCAAGCAAGGTGCACAATACCTCCTCTGAGCTAGAATCGTCCTGGACCTCTGAGGTTGGTAGTGCAGATAGCAACACAGATAGCAGCACACACAGCAGTCCAAATGCAGATGATCATTCAGAAGATCATTCAGAAGCAGATCTTGCAGATGTTTCCTCCCGAGTCCTTTTTTCCACTCGGGACACTCCGACGATCATATCGAAAGAGTCGGGGCTGGGCCCGCGGTTGCTTGAACTCCTCCATACGGATGAAATGCTGAGAGGGGTTGAGAGAGGCCTGGAGGATGCTAGGAAAGCTGCAGAAGTAGAAGCTACCGGAGATAGTACTGCTAAAGACTCTGCGAAAGCCGCTGCTAGAGACGCTGCTAAAGACGCGAACATTCCCTCTTCCCGCAACATTGACAAATTGAAATCTGCCGCCGCCACCACAATCTCCCGATGGTTGATTCAGAAGATTTTAAGGGCGCAGAAGACTGCTTGGATCCGCCAAAGATTAGAGGCCAGAGAAATGGACGCGGCCAATGCGGCGGCGCCAACCTTTTCCGCTGCGACGACGTTGTCCCGGCAGACGAACTATTCAAAACCTTTTTTCGGAGTGAAGCAGACAATGGCGATCGCCGTTGTGAATGTCGTCGAGGATTCCGGGATCAGTTTTCCGCGCATAATTCCGTGGGATAGTATGCTGAAAGACAAAAACGTCTGCTTCGATCAAACACGAAAGTTCTTTGCCTCGTGTGAGAGGGTTCAGGCAGGGCGGATTGATATCCCGAAAATTGAGATGCCGAAAGGATCGTTTACTTCCTCAGATCCTACAGGATCGCCTGGATCGCTGTTCCTGCCGGCCAGAGAGATTTATGAAAGTTTGAACGGGGGACACACGCTCCTAAACGCTAATTCTAGTAATTCTAGTAGTTCTTCTAATCCGCTCGTCAGCAGCTTCCTTGCCCGATTCGATGCTGAAATTTCGAAGTCTTACATCCAAAGTTTGCACAAGTCAACTCGCTGGGAGAACCGGTTTGGGCCTTTGTGTCGGGGTAAAAGAGGCGAATACACGAAATGCTTTGATGTTGTGGATCATCAATTTGATGCTGTGGAGGGTCGATTAACCGCGAGCAGCACAACGGAAGAAATGAAGAAACGCGGGAAAGAACTTAAAGAAGTTGAAGAAGTCTTAGAAACTAACAAAGTTAGCAAAGGAAAAAGCAAAGGCATAACTCTTACAACAGAAAATTCAGAAAACCAACCAAAGAAGCAACCACCTCAGAAAATCAAGAAGAAAATCCTGAATTTCGCCATCGGTGTAGTGCACGATCTGCACGTGCCGTATGACGCTACCTTCCCAAAAAAGCGGCATCATGATAAGATCACGGGTGCGCTGGTGCCCACGTACTCCAACTTCGATTTCTGGGAAGATAATCGAGCCGCTCTCGGATTTCTGGCGGAGAAACAAAATTGGAGAAGGGTCGAGGAAAGGATTGAGATGGAAATTCGGAAGGAGGAATCCGCAAATCTCGTCAATGTTGAAATAAATTTCGACATCGTCTTGCTGACTTCCCAGCCGGGGGATACGAGGTTCGCGCATTTACTTGGGGAAGAGACGCATCGGGAGCTCGCATGGATGGATCAGATAGACGAGTTGAAAGAACAAACGGAAGAAGACGACATTGACACGATACATTACAGCGCAAGTTCAAACAGCACAAGTTCAAACAGTACAGAAACGAATGCAAGCATCACACGAACTCGAGCTTTACCTGATTCCATCCCCCGCTACCACGCCAACCACTACCAGTTGAAACACATCAGGAAGCGGAGTGATCGAAGTATGAACGTGAACAGAGGGGATTCCGGAGTTTTGGACTTATACAGCGTGGATGATCGGAGTCAAGTCAGTGAGTACGGGGATATTTTTGACACGCTGAAAACTATTCAAAGTGACTTGCGGATCGAAGTGACTGCAGCCGAGCTGGGGTGGATTGGGCAGGAACGTGCTGAAGGGGAGGGGAGTGGCGAACGGACTCATGATGTAGTTAATGCGGATGTAGCTATTAATGCGGATGGAAATAGTGGGCGTGTTAGTGGTGGGAGTAGGAGCACTACTATGAGTGGTAGTGGTAACCGTAACACTGGTGACATTGTCACTGATCTTGCACCCAGTTTCCCCAACTCCACTTTCTCCGCCAAAACAACGATAAATACCAGAAAATCTCCTTCGACTTTCTCGTTCCTCTCGCCCCTAGCCCAAATCAAACGCCGCCTAGGCACAAAAACCTTCAAATCCAGCTTTAAAGTGATTCGGTACCCCCTGAAGGACAATATCCTTAGTAAGATGCATCCCACGCATTTTAATGCAACGGAAAGGGGTCATGAGAACGGCTATCCGTTTGGCTTCGCAGAATTTTTGAGGTTGGGGGTTGTGGATTTGGTGTGTGAAGGGCAGGGAGAGGCAGAGGGAGATGCGGAGGCCGAAGATCCAGGTGGATCAGATGAACTTTTCAAACCTGCTGATTCAGAAGAAACTACTTCGCGTACTTCCAGAGCAACCCACGATTCCAAAATCCAGTTCTCCTTGCGAGAGTCGCAGTGCTACGATTCGTTGATTTATATGGATCACGACTATCACATTTTGGGGCCAGAAAAACTGCAAAGCTTGCTCGGTGAGATTTATCTAGGCGTCG
>Ga0099798_10628_pt1 | contig 11358 bp, 10 predicted proteins | sample Uncmet_Sort29A_1_FD_89870 | JGI IMG/M metagenome (GOLD analysis project Ga0099798, IMG submission 89870) | Marine eukaryotic communities from CALCOFI LINE 67, Pacific Ocean - CN13ID_Sort29A_1 | ecosystem: Environmental > Aquatic > Marine > Oceanic | place: Pacific Ocean: Monterey Bay | collected... | reverse complement strand
ATTATTTTTTTTTGCAGTTGCAGTTGTGATTCTTGCAATGTCGCACTCGTTGTCCTCACACACAAACATCATCCACTTTAACCCCCCCCTTGCTGTCTCCTGGTGTGTGTCGTCAGATTGTTTTGAGCAAAATGAGAAGCCTCAAACCCAAAGCAAAGCAGGCATTGAATGACAAAATTGTGCGTGGTGTGTGTATGCGTTTTCATAGTTGACTCACAATGCAATCTTGTTGATTTGTGGGTCAACAGGTTCAACTTCTTCAAATTTTGCTCTCTTTGTGCGCAGATTGCACAGGTTGGTTCATGTAGCTGTGTCAGTGTCAGCGCCTTTGTCTTTGTTTGTTTGTGTGTGTGTGTGTGTGTGTGTGTGTGTGTGTGTGTGTGTGTGTGTGTGTGTGTGTGTGTCTTTGTGTGGTGTGTGTGTGTGTGTGTGTGTGTGTGGTTGTGGGTGGTTTTCCTATGTGTCCATAACAACTGAAACATTGCTTCCGCTTCAGACAACATAGCACAGCAAGTGAGAGCAATTTTGCTTCTTACACATGCAATTCAGCACCAGTGAGCACCACGCAAATGTTCGAACACTGTGCATCGTTCCCTAGTGAGTGCTTTCTCCATCCCTAAAACACACACACACACACAGCTACGCCAATCCAGAATTATTTGGTAGGAAAGAAAGCTCCACCAGTGCATGTTATGTCTTGTGTGCTTACGAACTCACACCGTATTTCAGATGCACTTCGATCGCATTTTGGTCCTCCAAGCACACACACGCACGGTAACAAGTCACTGAGTGGACAGAGTAGTAGAGGGGGTGGTGGAGGTGACTGGGTGTGGTCCTTATATATAGCTTCCGTTGTAATTGTGTCATCGTCCAACCTCCATGTACCACACAGATGGTGCGGAGGAAGTAGCAGAGGTGTCTCTGCCTCAGGCCATGCGCGCATGGTTCTACCATAGTATCGGGGATCCAGTAGATAGAAAGGTTGTGTCTGTGTCTGTGTCTGTGTCTGTGTCTGTGTCTGTGTCTGTTGTGTCTGTGTTTGTGTCTGCGTCTGCGTCTGCGTCTGTGTCTGTGTCTGTGTCTGTGTCTGTGTCTGTGTCTGTGTTGTGTGCGTGTCTGTCGTGTCCGAGAAGTGCGACCGCGCACGCACACACACTGGCACATTACAGCAACATGGATCTGTAAGAAGCAAGGAATTTTTGCTTGTTCAACCGGCCCAAAACAACCTCAGCCAGTTCATATGCCCTGGTATGTGCATGTGTGCGTGTGTGCGTGTGTGTGTGTGTTTGTGTTGTGTGTGTGTGTGTGTGTATTGTGTGTTGTGTGTGTGTGTGTGTGTGTGTGTTGTGTGTGTGTGTGTATTGTGTGTGTTGTGTGTGCGTGTGTGTGTGTGTGACCTTCTTTTGGTTCATTTGCAGTGTCTGGCCGTTTGTGTGCTAACAAAGAAGGTGCAAGAGTGCATGGTGAGTGATGTATGTGCTTACTACCCACAACAAAGTCGTTGGTCTAGTGTACGCCAACGGCTTTAGGTAACGTTTGAGTGTGCAGATGCATGGTACCCTGTGCTTGGAAGAAAAATTGGATACAATAGTGCAATAGTCGTTACCCAGACTGTACAGTGAAGTGGCAATAAACTTAAAAAGACAGGCACGCAATTTTTCGTTGTTGGTGGTGTTGACGAACACCTATGTATGTGGGTGTATCAGGTCTATGCATCCCAAATTGTCGATATTTTAAAGCGGTGTTGACGAATTTTATAATGTGTGTGTGTGTGAGCGCGTGGGGGCAGTTCGTGCATGTGTGTGTGTGCCAGTTGTCGGTGCCAGGGGGCGAGTGGATGTGTGTCTGTGTTTGTGGTTGTGGTGGCTGTGATGATCGATGTGTCTCTGTGTGTTCCAGCATATGAATGTTTTGATCGTGTTGGCATTACTGCGTGCTAACGCTTCGAGCTACCACAGAGCTTCAGAATAAGGTAATGCGTGCACAAATCGCATATCTTTCTGGTACACGTAGAGAACGAAAGTTCCCCACGTGGGCTCTTACATTTAGTTGGCATCTGGGGATGGATACGAATATAAATTTTCACCAATTTTCTTCACTGAACTCGCTGTTGCGGTATTGATATAGTTAGCAAAACAGTTGTGTTATCTGACTAAATCATTACTCAACAACAACATTGATGGTGGTTTGGTCGTTTTGCGTTGCCAGCAGTATTGCTTCATTTCTCACCGAATTTCCAGCATTCACAACTTCTGCTACCCGCAAGAAATCAATACAATTACAAGGAATGCAACAAAGTGTACATAGTCCACTAGCACGCTTTCCAGTTTTCAATCTTAACCAATTGATACCACAGAAGCAGCAACACAGCATCCTTGTCCTGATTGGGCCAGCTTTGAAATGTCCGCTACCATAAGCAATCTTGCCCTCACGAATCGTTCTTGCAACCTCCTTTACCAAAGGGGTCTGCATATTTTGACACTTCTCTTTCAAAGCATCCGAAATTTCAAACACTGGATCAACTGTTTGTTGAGGATTTTCAACAATGGGTACTTTCGTTTCTTTTGCAGAATTGCGAACAATCACCTCAATTGCGCAGGGTGTGTACAGTTCATGGTCAAGGATCAAAATCGTAATGTTATGAGGTTGCAAAGCATGATTGCATTCATCAATGTATTCTTTGACACGATTCCATGCTTGCATACACGGCAATTGTAGTCCAACACATTCTGGTAGGTAATGACTACATCTTGCTAATGCTGGTACAAAGAATGAGCCGAATCCAATAGGAGATACATATGAATTTTGCAATATCCATCTTATGTTTTCAATAAATGTACACCATTGTACGTCTGTAATAATTTGTTGCGACTGCAACAATTCTTGAGGAATGGGTACTTCAAAGCGACTGGCATATGCTTGCCGCCTAAAGAATGAATAAGGACAGTGCAAGTAAGGATCAAAGCCAACTTTGTTCCCACAACCAAAAAAACCTGTTCTGTGAGACCATGGTGCTGGAAACACCGTGGGAGCATCCATCACTTGGAATACCTTTTTGCCTTTATTTGCTTTCTGCGACGAACTCTCGAGCTCCCGAACCTCCATAGATACCTCATTACGTTGTTTTCGCTGGGGGAGTTTCTTTCCAATAATCATGTATATTTGGGAACGAAAGGCTTTGCCTCCTCTTCTTCTAACAGCACGTGTGGATGGACAGACTACCACATATGGAGGGTATCCGCATGCTGTGAGACACCATTTCACTATTAATTCCCTATCAAGTAGCTCCATGGCCTATAACCACCACACCCCCCCCACTACTCTGTCCACTCACAGGGGGGTGGTTCCTGGAGTCCAAAGGCCTCCACTCACTCAACCCCCCTAAACCCCCCAAATATGTGTGAAATATGAGTGAAATGTGACAAATAAAAAACCGGCCATTAACAACCCTAAAGTCCAATATGTAACCAACTCTAGCCTATAGGCTTAAATAAGAGCTATGTTGCCTAACTAGCCTATAGGCTTAAATAACTGAATTGGTCCTATGGACCGTTGACTTGCTGTCCGCATGTCAAACCTCATTGATCTATTTGTAGCTTTATATTATAAGCTACGATAGGGCCAACATGTTGTCCCTTTGGCACGTGCAGTCATAAAGGTGGCTCTAAGACCAACACTAATAGTGTCATAATTATGATGTATCCTTAAACACACCCACTTCATTTAACCCAACCTCATTTAAAGCTATTTGATCACCTCACCTCACTAGATCTATTTGTAGCTTTATGCATGCGGACAGATTGCTCCTCATCTGGAGAGATTTTCAGGCTGGCCATATCTCACACACACCATGGAGTTTGTGTGTGGACTTTACCAAGGCAGTTCCTATAATGGCTTGCTTGCTTGCTTGCTTGCATGTTTGCTTGCTTTGCTTTCCTTTCGCGTTTTGTTTGTTTCTTTCATGATGAATGGCGCGGGAACACTGGGAGGGCATAGGGCTGCTGTCTTGTCTGTTGCGTTCGATGGTGATGGGCTGTTGGCGAGTGGCAGTGACAACCAAATCAAGCTGTGGAATATTTCCACGAAGGAATGCATGGGAACACTGGAAGGGCATATATATTGGGTCTGTTCTGTTGCGTTCAATAAAGATGGGCTGCTGGCGAGTGGGAGTTATGACAACACAATCAAGCTGTGGAATACATCCACGATGAATTGCGTGGAAACACTGGAAGGGCATACAAATTTGGTCAGGTCTGTTGCGTTCAATGGTGATGGGATGTTGGCAAGTGGGAGTAAAGACAAGACAATCAAGCTGTGGAATACATCCACGATGAATTGCGTGAGGACACTGGAAGGGCATATGGATGTCTTGTCTGTTGCGTTCAGTCCATCCGGGCTGTTGGCGAGTGGGAGTAGCGACTCCACAATCAAGCTGTGGGATATATCCACGATGACTTGCGTGAAAACACTGGAAGGGCATATGGATGTCTTGTCTGTTGCGTTCAGTCCATCCGGGCTGTTGGCGAGTGGGAGTTTCGACGGCACAATCAAATTGTGGGATGTATCCACGATGAATTGCGTGGGAACACTGACAGGGCATACAAATTATGTCTGGTCTGTTGCGTTCAGCCCTGACGGCCGGATGTTGGCAAGTGGGAGTGATGACTTCACAATCAAGCTGTGGAATATATCCACGATGACTTGCTGTGGAACACTGGAAGGGCATACACGTGATGTCAAATCTGTTGCGTTCAGCCCTGACGGCCGGATGTTGGCGAGTGGGAGCTGGGACAAAACAATCAAACTGACACACATATATACACGAAATTTTATTATGACTGCGCTGTTTTGCATGAGAAAACGCGATTTGAATGCAGATGTAAGAGGTTTGATAATGATGGAGATGGGTGTAATAGATGAGAAGTATAAAAGGAGTTGTGTGTGTTTGTGAATGAATCTATGAAATTGGACTTCGTGTTGTTAATGCCCGGTTTTCAGAAAACACTCAAAACCCCCCAAATATGTATGAAATATGAGTGAAATGTGGGTGAAATGTTGCAATCAAAAATCCGGGTATTCACAACCAGAAATCTCAATCAGCTGCATTCATTCATCAAACCGCGCGGGTTTTCAACATGCTTCACACACCACCAATAAACCAAAACTTCAACCCTTCAGCCCCATCAAAGATCTTTGTCTTTTGGTTGGAATGGTTGGTTGAAGTTCGACATCTCTCTTGGTTTTTTTCCCTTTGGTTTGTTTCCCTAACCAAAATTCATCACCATATTCTGTGAAAAGGACTTCTCCGGGTTGGATCTCACGTGTTGAAAATAGATATTCGTTGGGCTGATCAATACTTGGGGCGCCAAGAAGACCAAGAATGTTCATACCAAGCTCATCTTCTGTTGGCAGTGCAAAGGGATAGGGGAATGGGATTCCCTTGCCGTATTCAAAGATATCGCAGTTCTTTTTATCTTTTTGAGGGGCTTCGTTGCAGAGATTGGCTATGTTATTTGGGTGGCCGTGGTCATCCAGCTTCAACTGTAGGTTGTCACCAATAGAAATGCAATATTCGTCTTCTGTTTGAGTCCTTGCATTGATTTTTCGGACGAATCCATGAAACGGGGCCACAAACTCATCTTTGGCAATTACGTGGGGGCCCGTATATAGTAGCCCACGGTGTCCTAAATCATCATAAATTGCTTCGTAATTATACTGCTTCAGTTGATATTCCTCGTTCAGCATTGGTGTGATGTAGTCAATATTGTTGACTCCTAGCAACAGCCTGCTCACACACATGTTACAACAACACACACAACGCCAACGATCACACACACACACCACACCAGTATTTTCCAGTTTCGACGCCATCGGCGACCTTGTGAATAACTTGTATGCTTATTTTTGAATGACATTCGGGGTTTATGCCATCTGGATAATCCTGAGAAGGTAACCATGGCACCCAATTACTTTTACAAAATTTAAATGGTGGCGTCTCGTGTCTCTGTGTTGGCTGCTCATCCAAAGGAACAACCTCAACAACATCCGGAACTTCCTTGTAGCTTTGGATTGCAAAATCACACCGCTGTATGTCTCTTCTTGAATCTTGAAGATTCTTCTTGAATTGGGTTATCTTTAACTCTGCGTTGCTTGCATCAGACCTCAATTCCTTTGCACTGTTTTCGAATGGTTCAAGAACGCTGAAAATGGGAGGGATGGAAGGTTGGATTGGGATATACACACACATACACACACACACACACCTTTTGGCATTTTTATAAGCACCCTCAGCTGCATCAATAGCTTCAAGGATTCTTTGTTGTTGGCAAGTTGACTGCTCCAAGGCTCTTCCAAGGTCATCTGCTTTCCTCTTTGCTTCTTCGAAGGCCACTTGCAATGCCTGATCCTTGTCATCAATTTCTTGTTTTTCCATCAGATGTGCATCTAATTCCTTCTTGGCTTCTTCACACATCGCGGATGCTTTTCTCGAATCTTCCTTGCATGCATCTTCCTTTGCTTTGATTGCTTGTTGGTCGTTTTCCGCAGCCACCAATTCCTTCTGAGCTTGTTCAAAGGACTCTTTTGCCTTCTCTAGCAATTTTTCGAATTCTTGCTGTATGCCCCCCATTGTTCTTGATCCCTTGTGACCCAAAACTTGCACAAGCAAAGCAAGCAAGCATCATTGCGTATATGTGTGGAAGGGGGGTGAACCTGTGAAAGCAAGCAACCTAATTTCGTTACAGTAACAAAGCAAGCTACCACCTAATTTCGTTACAGTAACAAAGCAAGCTACCACCTAATTTCGTTACAATAACAAAGCAAGCAAGCATCATTGCGTATATGTGTGGAAGGGGGGTGAACCTGTGAAAGCAAGCAACCTAATTTCGTTACAGTAACAAAGCAAGCTACCACCTAATTTCGTTACAGTAACAAAGCAAGCTACCACCTAATTTCGTTACAATAACAAAGCAAGCAAGCATCATTGCGTATATGTGTGGAAGGGGGGTGAACCTGTGAAAGCAAGCAACCTAATTTCGTTACAGTAACAAAGCAAGCTACCACCTAATTTCGTTACAGTAACAAAGCAAGCAACCTAATTTCGTTACAGTAACAAAGCAAGCTACCACCTAATTTCGTTACTGTAACAAACCAAGCAACAACAATGTGATTCTGCACCAGTGTTGCACACTAAGTTAGAATGTAAATAGTCTTTAATGATTCATTGAAACATCTGAAGGTGAGTGCCCACTATGTGGCTGCCAAGTGTTTAACGCCCCATTGAATTCTCTTTCCTTTCTTGCTTCGTTTGTTTGCTTGCTCCGTTACCTTTCTTTTTTGTTTTCTTTTTCTTTGAATGGTGTTGGGCATGGGTAAAGGTTCATAAGAAGGTCAGAGAAGTATTGGCAAACGATTGGAAGAGTTGGTTGGATTAATATGGTTGCAGAATCCTCCAGTACCTGGCTTATCAATTAATAGAGTCTTGATGATTATATACAATTCATTGCAAAACATACCGTAACTATGACAAATAAAACATAGACAAAACAATATCTATGCCTCATAAGCCTCATAAACCTTTCTTTTTTTTCCAGCCTTTCTTTTAGCCTCTCTTTTTTGGTTATTATAAGTAACATCAATATCTGGGTCTTCATATGAAAATATGCGGTCCAGTTGCAGTTTTTGGTCACTAGCTTGGAAAAATGCTTTCAACTCATCCTTTCTTATTTGTGCTGACTCACCGATCACTGGATCATCTACTGGGAACAGAGCTAAAGCTCCTAGCCTAAACAAGGTTTCGGCTCTCATTAAATTCTCCTTTTTAAGTTTAAGACCTATATGAAAGTTAGGATGGGTTGGGTCATCGGGTTCCTGTGCATGGATGGACTCGCGATGTCCATCGATTGACCCCGTGGCCATGTCTCCCAACACCTCCAGACACATTGATTTTGAAGTAAAGTCATCGCTTTGGTTTTCTTGTAAAGCTGCCTTTGCGACAGCTGCCCTAAGTTGCACATCTGGATCATACTTGCTGCAAAACACAAAATTAATCACACAGAGAGTTTGAAGTATGAGACTTCACAATCACCAGTTAAATGTGAAGAATAGAAACACCCTTGGTTTTTTGGAGGCTGGTCCCCTGTGGACTGTGGTAGGTGACAACTTTGTGAGGTCACCTATAACACATTGTTCTGTTTGATATGGTTCCATATGTTTCGACAACTTGGCGTAGGAAAATGTTATATTTTTTCCACCATTCTGGATTAAACCAAGTATGAAATCTCCAGGGCGATTGGGCCAACGATACGCATACATGTGATCTTGCCCTTTATAAACTTCGACGGGATTGGCTTTTTTTGACAGACACACAAAAAAAATTAATCCCTGAAGAAAAAACACACATGCGAGTTGCCACATATGATCAATCAAGTGTTAGTATGCTATAACAAGTGTTTTATTTACAATGTTAATTGAAGCATCAACTTCAATCATTCGACCTTCAACCCCATCTTTCCCCCAAATGTGCCCCTCCCCCCAAAAGTTGTCAAGTAAGGTAAAGAAGTTTATCTACCTACTTTACTCACGTTAGGATTTTCGCATCCATCAATGTGTAATGGCTGAGCGAAGGTGTTTCCTTCTTGGCATATGATCTGTTCATTGTTGTCAAACTCTCCTTTACCTTCAAGGCCTAGCTCTTCTACGATACGTTTTCTTCCCTCATTAAACAAAAACTTGTTTAGCTTTTTAAAACCCTGGCAATGTTTTAAGGCAATTAACCTCCTTCCGCCTGCGATATATTTGATGTGTCTTTTGCTTGTCCCCTCTTCCAAAAGGAACTCTTCTTCATAGTTGACAAGGCCAACATCAGGTTGTCCCCAAAACAGATTGAAGGAAGTTTCGCAGTCAGGTTTTCGCGAAACAGGATACCTAGGGAATATCTCCACCCCAGGTCTTTCAACTCTTCCTGTTGAGTAAAGCGTGTCTTGTTCTGCTCTTTCTTCTGAGTCAAGTCTCTTATTGATATCAACTCTCCTAGAGAATGCTACTCCCATTCGACACTCCTCTATAGTGCTCAATCCACCTGCAGTTGTTCCAACTTGACCTGACCCATCATTTGGACCAAAAGGGGTTCGGTGTTTGTTGATGTTGTTGTGAAAATGGATTTTATATGCTTCCAAGAGGCCAATTTTGTTGTTTAGATGTTGTATATACGTTCGTTGCTGTCTGAGTTCGTCCATAACTTCTTGTCTTGATTGATTGAGTTCGTCCTTGATTTCGTCCTTGATTTCGTTATGTGATTGTTTGAGTTCGCCCATGTTAGTTCCAATATCTTGTAAGTTGTTTATCTTTACAGCAGCAGACTTTACTCTATGTTCTTTTTGCCTTAAAGCGTTCGATTTCGGCTCTTTTCTGTTATAATCCCTCCTTTTGGTTGTTGTTGTTTTGGTTGTTTTCGGAGGATCAGACCACAGTCTTTGTCGCTTTGATGGGAAAGTTTCACTGCTCTCTCCTTGAGAATGTTGGTTGGGTTGACCATATGTTGAAAAAGTTTTGAGACCACCAGCAACCATATAACCACTTTCCCCCACAGGTGCAAATGGATTATACACGTCGAGTGCAAGCGTGTTACTTCTTTCTGTGAGTGGGTGAGTGTGTGAGTGGGTGAGTGTGTGAATGAGAACAGATTTATGACGAGGGTTTGCACAACACTGCTCACTTTCCTCCACTGCGTCTAATGGAATTCCATTCACATAATCAAACACATCATTATCACTCATTGTGAAATGTTGTTCAGAAAGAAAAAAACCAAACCTCACCAAACAACAACAAACGAAGAAGAAGAAAGAAGCAAGGATGTGTTTTTGAGACGCCATGTAGCTAGCTATGGTTTGCGCGTCAGCAGCCTTGTGTGTGTGGGAGCTTAAAGTGTTACACTTTAAGGATCCATCATATTTCTGACACTGTAGGTGTTGGTCTTAGAGGCACGTTTATGACATTGTGTCCGCATGTATAAACTACAAATAGATCTAGTGAGGTGAGGTGGATTTTTAATAAAGCTGGAGAAGTGCAACTATACATGCCAGCTCATGGTTTTCATCCTGAGTCAGACACAACCCAAGACACGGCAACACAACAACACAGTGGTAGTTGTGTGTGTGTGTGATCACACAATCGTTATTGGACCACACACTGAATAGAATGCAACACTAGCTAGACTATATAGAGTCTTTTAATGCCTCTAAGTAGTTGTGTGGCAAACTGAAACGCGCTGTGTGAATGCAACTGAACCTATGTATTGAATGAACACGGTGTTACATTAGAGAGGTGTGAATGTTCTGGGCGAACACATTAAGCATGTTCACACTGTGTGAATGAAACTGAACCTATGTATTGAATGAACACGGTGTTACATTAGAGAGGTGTGAATATTATGGGCGAACACATTAAGCATGTTCACACTGTGTGAATGAAACTGAACCTAGAATTGAATGAACACGGTGCTACATAGCAGCGGCGTCACATGACACGTTACGTTACACAGCCACACACCACAGTGCAGCAGCAGCTACTACAGCAAAAATAGAGTTTGCTAGCCTATAGGCTTAATTGTTATGTGTTGCTTAACTAAATGGTCCAATCGGCCCAATGATTTTAGGCTGGCCATATCCGACACACACCATGGAATTTGTGTATGGAATTTACCAGGTACAGGGAGTCCCTATTAAGCTGTTTCCTTGCTTGCTTCGCTTCCATCCTTCCTTCCTTTTGTTTCTTGCTTGCATTCTTTGCTTGCTTGCTTGCTTTTTCTTGACTTTCTTTTGCAGAAGTGATGGTTTCGTCCTATGATGTGGCTTACTATGTGATTGGCACGGCCAATGCGGCTGTGTTTATAGTCCTGTTGTGGTGGTCCTTCTGTGGGCGGCGCAAGCTGGCGCGGACACGATGGGACTTGGAGGGGTGGATGCTTGCTTTGCTTTGTGCAGGATTGGCAGGGCAAGCTGTTGGCTATGTGTTGGGTGGTTATGCGCTTGAATTGCAGGGCGCAGCCATCTTTGTCTTCACTGGTGCGGGCGACATTGCCAATACCATAGGTTTCCCTTGCTTCTATGTGGCCAAAGCCATCGTGTTGTTGAAAGCATTGGAGGTCGCCAACTCTGTGCAACACGGCAACATTGCTAGTCCTTCAGGCAACAGTTTGTTCACTCGTTTCTGCACTTCGCTGGGCACAACACGGGAGAGGTTTTGCATCATAGGAGGCAGTGGTCTGATGGGTCTGGTCTATGCGGGTGTGGGAATTGGGTTTGCTGTGGTGCAGTTGCAGAAGCAAGAGGTGACAGGTCGCGCCTTATCATTGGTCAA
>Ga0099798_10627_pt1 | contig 11361 bp, 20 predicted proteins | sample Uncmet_Sort29A_1_FD_89870 | JGI IMG/M metagenome (GOLD analysis project Ga0099798, IMG submission 89870) | Marine eukaryotic communities from CALCOFI LINE 67, Pacific Ocean - CN13ID_Sort29A_1 | ecosystem: Environmental > Aquatic > Marine > Oceanic | place: Pacific Ocean: Monterey Bay | collected... | reverse complement strand
ATTTCGTAATGACCCCCCCCTGTCGTCCACCTCCTCCTCAGATCATCTCGAGGAGCAAGCTGACGGACGACCTGAGCCCGCTGGAGATACTCTCTGCAGAGGACAGTGATGAGCTGCTGGCGCTCCTCAACTCGCGAGGGTGAGCCTGGCGCACTGTGTTTTCCCGACTCCTAACCCTAATTCACCCTGCTGATGATCTCGCAGGAAGCTCTCAAGGCGACGCCTCGCGGCGCTGCTCTCGTGCCATTCTCGTGAAATCGATATAAGAGGCCGCCGCCGTCCCCCCTGCTGCTGTGCATCCGGAGGTTAGCAACGTGCACTCACTGTCGGGGGTGACCGCAGGGCATGAGCTCGGACCCGGCGCGCTCGATGAGGTACATCTCAATGCTCCGATGGACCCTGCTGACGGTGAACTCCATGACTGCAGGGGTTTGCCTTGGCCTCCGAATGCGTCGTGGTGAACCTAGAGGATGGAGGCTTGCCCTCTCTCGACGGCTGGGCTGGACTCTCTGTTCGTCTTGAGGTTCCCCCCGAATATGCTCCTCCCTCTAACCTCCTCGGCCACCTCAGGTTCTGGACGTCTCGCGGACCACTTGCAATGACGAGGTGGCCCTTAATATTATCCTTGGTCACGGTTCTGATTCGGTATCGTATCGCCGAGGCGATCTCCGTTATAGCGCAGAGATGCCGTGAGCTGCGAATCCTGAGGTGCTTTTGCCCTGCCCGTTTGTGCTGACCCCAACCCTGATCCTCCACTATCTGAAATCACACTCGGTACAATTAACCCTAATCCTCCCCCGTGCTGCCAAATGCAGGGCACACCACTGCGACCGCGTCACAGACGATGGCATATTCGCCCTGACCAGCCACGCCCACCATCTGCACGAGCTCGACATCTCCTATTGCTCGGAAGTGACCTCCCACGGCATCAGCACCTTGGCGCGTTGCCCCAGCCTGGAGGTGCTTTGGGTACCTGGCACGAGTGCCTCAGAAGATTTTTGTCTCGAACTCTGCGGCCTCAGCTCACTGCATCTGAAGGGCCTCAGCTCAGTGGGTGACACCACCATCACTGGAACCCTCTCAGCCGGAAGCTCGATGCGGTCACCCCCCTCTTCCCATGGTGTCGTCATTGACTGAGCACCTCGTCGACAGGTATCTGAACCTGGCGGAGTGTGGGATTGGAGACGCTTCGGCTCACCATATTCGCGAGCACACCCCTAGCCTCACGTACCTCAATCTGAGTTGGTGTGAGGACGTCAGCGACGCAGCCCTCCAGGCGTTATGTGGGAGCCTGCAGCACCTAGAGGTGCTGAAGATGAGGTGTATGAGTGTGAGTGATGCCACGGTGGACGCCATGGCAAGTGCTTGTGGGCATTGCATTCGAACCCTCGACTTTGGGAGAGGTTGCTTGAGTGACGATGGCCTCTTCGACATCGCAAGCAGGTAAAAATCTGCGTGCGGTATCATCAATGTAAGGAGGCATCGCTGACAAATGGCTTTCAGGTGTATTGGACTGACCAGCCTCGCTGTGAATTGGTGTGAGGTATTTGGCCCAATTTTTTGACTGTGCTGCGGCGCACGCTTTGAGCCTCTCGTGCACACAGCGACATGGAATCTGATGTGTTGACTGTATCCTTTTGTGAGGGCGTGAGCGACGTGGGGCTTGTGGCAGTGCTCAAGGCATGCGGCAGCATCGAGAGGCTAGATGTGCAGGGGTGCAAACGCATCACGGAGCAGGTGGGATGCTACGTCCCAGAAGTCGCCCCCCCGTCGCTCTCGTGGTTGGATCTCAGTTGGGTGAATTCTGTGAGCCCGCAAGTGGTGGCCAAGGTTCTCACCGAGCACGCCAACGCGTCCCTCGAGGTGGTGGATTACTACGGGGACACGTACGATAGGCACACCGTCCCGAGGGAGGGGGATAAGTCGGAGATGCACAAGGCCATCAGCGACGCCATGGACACCGGGTGGGGGTTCGGCTAGCCCCCCGGGGCATGTAAGCTAATGTAAGCGTGTACTTACGTGGGTCTGAGACCCAGGGGCCCTGCGCCCTAAGCGAGCCCGGCGCGCGGCAGCTCTCGGCGGTAGGAGAACCACCTGAAGCCCCGGGGGCACGCAGGGAGTAGGTATGGGGTCTAGGTACAGCCGCAGCTAGATCTAGGGAGTAGGGGCCAAGCGGCCAAGGACTGGCAAGGTCACTGAAGGTACTGTAGAGGCCCCAGCGGACCTGGACCTCTCAACGGCCCGTGGACGAAAAATGCCCTTCAGCCCCGAGCAGGCTAGCCCGCTTATCTGCGCTTACAATCCCACAAGGATTCTAAGCAGACCAGGGAGAGAGAGAGATGGGCTCACCGCTGCCGCCGCCGTGCGCAGGTGCACCGCGCCGAGCACTGGAACGCGAAGCACAACCGCGAGTGCGATCGCAAGGCCGCCTCCTCGTGCCGCTGCGCGCCAGTAAGTCTGAAACGTGTTTGGCGCAGGTGCGCGAGCTTATCCGTGAGAACGAGAAGCTCCAGTTTGAGAACAGTCGACTGATCAAGGCTCTCCCTTTCCTTGCGAAAGCGTGTTGTGACTTATCTTTTAATGGTGAGGCTTCCAGAGTGAACGCTCATGCGCCAGGGGCTATTTACGAAGTAGAAAAGGCGAAATCAATCACCACCGACCCCCCCCCCCTGGTGTCTTTTGTGTGTCGATTTCGGTCGCATCCCCACGCTGGTTCAGACCAGGTGAGAGGGGGAGCGGGCAAGTCCCCAGGCTGACCCGCGTTGACCCGGTTCCAGCGAAACGCCTGGCTCAAGCTCCAAATGGCCGAAGAAAAGTGCCCCTGAACCGCCCTAGATCTTCCCCTTCATGTTGCTGTCATGTGGCAGGGAAAAGATGGAAAAGGTGCAGAAGCGGAATGCTCGACTGGAGGAGGTGCTCGCTGCCCACGACGTCCCAGATCCTCAGGTACACACTACCCCCGAAATTGCCAGCGTTGACTCTCGATTCTTCAAACCCAGGCTCCCACGGACGACACAGAGGAGGGTGAAGCCATCAAGGTGACCCCATTCTTCTGCCGAATTTGTTTCCCGTTTTCATCGCGAACCATAATGTACCACATATATAACGCTGGCAGGCACGATTGCGAGAGCTGGCTGAAATCAACGCGGCACAGAAAAAGGAACTGCTCCGTTGTTGCTCCTTGTACCTCCTGCCAGAGAACTCTGCTGAGTGCCTTCTGTGGAGGAACTCGAGCTGGTGCAGGAAGAGGAGCGCATCAACCGGGCCCCCTCATCCTCCCTCTGTCCTCCGCTGAACCGTTCGCTGCCCTAGGAAATGGAGGACCAGTACAACAAGCTGGAGGCCCTTCGCCCGAGCTGAACCCAAAGAGCTCCTAAATAACCCCACTCCGCTTGCTTGGAGGCCGAGAAGGAGCGCATCGCCAACATGGAGGACGGCGTCGAAAAAGGTCGCGATCCCTGGCCACCGTCCCCTAGCTCAGCCACTCTTGGCTCCAGATGCGGCGCTGGCCCAACTGCAGGCGGACGAGGAGGTCCCATGCACTGAGGGTAGGGGCAGGGGTAGGGAACTTAGGAGGAGAAACAGGCCCAACTTCAGGACGACCGCGCTGGCAGGAGAAAATGAAAACCCTGGATCGCGCTGACAAGCTCGCGACGGATGCACTGAACGTGATGGACGAGATAGAGGGGAAGGAGCCCGCGGCGGAGGTCCTCACCGAAGATGGGGCACCTTGCTGAACGAGTCACCCCTGTGCAGGAGGCACCGGCACCGGTGGATGGGGTGGACATGAGTGGGGGGCACCGGCAGGACTTCTCCATGACAGAGGCATGCATCCCACCCACCAGATATGCGACAGAGGAAGAGCTGCGAGGCCTGGGATGACGAGCTCGGCGGTGGCAGGCACCGGGAGAGACATGCGGCCCACAATTAGACGGCAGTGGTGTGGACTGGCCAGGCTGTCCCCCCTCCTCCCTGTGCAGTGTGTGTGGATCGGTGCAGGCTATTGTCAGGGTGAGCCCGCATGTGGGCTGCAGGTAGTATCGAGGCGGCCATCGAACTGGTGGAGCAGGCGGGCACCTGCCTATTCATGCCTCATTTTCGCTTAAATTGCATGCATGCGGTTGTAAACTATTCTGGCAGGGATGGGTCCTCTCCACCACCCTTACCCTGTGTCGTTTGTCACAGGCGGGCTTCAAGCTGGGCGACACATGCCGGTATGTGCAGAACGCAGGGGGGAAGGCTTATTGGTACGGGGCAGGTGATGAAAGCGGAGAGGCGGGGGACCAAAATTGGCGGTTCGATCCAAAGGATGCCGACTGAGCCCAGGCCTAGGGTTGCGCGCGCGTTGCGGCCCCCGCGCTGGGCCGCGCGGGCAAGCGGCGCATTCGTTCGCCCGCAGTTTGCCCGCAGGCGCGCGGAAGCCAACGGGTATGCTTTTGTTAACTTTTTAAAATTGTTTACGAATTCATGTGCGCGGGTGGGCTGACCGTGATGGAGACGGTGCACATGGGGAAGCGTGTGATCTCGAAGTGAGTGACCACGTAGAGAACTTTGATGTCAGTGAGTCCTCTGCTTCTTTTTGGATGCCAGATCCCCATGGCCCTCCAGCCCGTCCAGCTGTGCCTGTATCGCTTGCGTGAGCATCTCCTGGGCCTCCGGTGGCAGCCCGTGTCGCTGCACTACGGTCCCTGCCAATTCTCGAGGGACATCATTCTCGCACACCTACGCCAGAACATGCATATCAGGACAACTCAGTGGCACTTAACAATATCATGTGAACGCAGACCCATCAGATTCCAGGCAGACACGCGACCTGAATTGTCTCTGTGGTGCCAGCCCCTAGTTCGACTTGCATCTGAAACAACACGCAACGCTCCCCGCTCCCTTCACATAATTCCGTCGCTTCGGTCGCAGCCTTGACTCCCTTGAGAATGCGTGCCACTTGGGGGGGATTTCCAAATAAGGACTTCTTGGCCCGGTGGTTGTCGTGGTCTCGAAACCAAGGCTTGCAGTAACACAGATAGAGCACAAAACGATCCTCCGGTGTTGTGTTCATGCCGCCCCTTGGGTTGGGGCCAGGGTGATGGTCATGGAGCCGGGGGAGAACATCGCCCTCATGCATGAGGGTTACCGATGCTGCACACGATAATCAAAGATCACTACACCACCAGCAGGCACACACACCCCAGTGTGGAAGCCATCGGGGTCACCTTGGAGGGAGCAAGGAATTCAGAGCACTGTGTAGGTGTGGAGCATGATGCTCAAGGAATACTATACACACACTATGTCTGGCAGTATACTCACCCCGTGGCATCTTCCCCAGGATATGACTGCCGGGTGTGAACTCCGTGGGCCCGAACTCGGGCGTTAAGTCTGAGGAGGGAGTGCGGCGTAAGGTGGGAAACCCTGCTGGCGCTGCCTAACCGTCAGCCTAATAATGCTTACCGACGAGAGGGATGAAGACATTGAGACAATGCGGAGGCTGGTGTGACCCCTCGAAAAGATGATCCCCTTCACAGATGTGAGGGCGAGGGTCTGGGTGAGGGCTTGGGTTTGGGTGAAAGTTGGTTCAGGGTTAGGGTTGTTGGGCTCACCGTCTCCGTGCCATTTCTGTGGTGCTGGTGGTGCGGTGACTTTCCTCTCCTCGCTCGTCTTCGCCCCTGCGGCGATCATCACCCCGGTGTACAGCAGGCACACCTCCTCGCCCAGGACTTCCCGTATTAGCGGGAACCAAGAGGGATTGTAGATAATTTCCGGGTCGGCGAACGGCGACTGGTCCATCTGATATCGCATGTCGTATCGCCCCCCATCCCTCGCCACCATCTCGTGGAAGCCGCCCAGCGCTAAGCTGTCCACATCAGCATCTTCTGTTCGCCCCATTGCCTCAACAACCAGCAGCTGTCGCCGCACCTGCTCGAAGTTGGTTTTCGCGGCTTCCCTCAGCGTCTGGGTGCCCTCGTCGGATACGGCTCCTCGCCACCCGACAACGCCGCTGGAGTAGAGTGTGTTGGCTGCATGAGAAAGAGTGGCGGCGTCCGAAGGGGGTTTCTCCACCACCATCTCTGCCTCCGACGAGGCGATGGGCAGAGGGGGACTGAAAGAAGGTGCTGGGGGCCACGCATGCTGCAGAGAAGCGCTGCGGGGCGCCATCAGGGGCACTTAAATTTACGAATTCGGCCGGTCACTCGGTCAGTAACTGGCCAGCGCGCACAAGCCTTCATGGCAGTTCATGCACATGGGATCCTTGTTGGCACATGTTGGCACATGTGTACTGCAAGAATATAGTTGAAGCTAGGAATGTATATATAGAACAGTAAGCATAAATGATGTGAGCATAATTTTCGGGGGCCGCCCCCCGCGTCTCCCAACATGCATGGCTGGTGTTGAGTGCATGGCCCACAGGCCCAGTAGTGGTGCAGTGCTGGACCACTGCTGGTGTATGCTGTGTACAGCTGGTGCTCCGGTGCTCGTGGTGCTTTAGTGGTGCTTGGGGGTCCCCCCACGCTTCATGATGTTCCCCGGTTCGGTGCTCAGAGGGCAATCACTTTGTCGGCGGAGTCGGGTGCCAGCTCTGACTCGCGCACGGCGGCGGCCGCTTTGTTGTCCTCAAAGTGAACGGTGATCTTCTCCTGCTGCTCCGCGGACTGCTCCACCGGGAAGAAGGCGGCCAATGGGATCACCACGAGCGGCATGGCGACCGCGAGCCATCCCATGGCTTGGAACCCAGTCGGGTAGCCCTCGTACGGCTTCTCGGCTTCCTTGGCGAGCCCCATGACGAGGAGGATGGTCACCAGCAGGGGATTGATGTATTTCCAGTTCAGAGCCCAGAACGCGGAGAGCTTGAGTTCGGGGAGCATGCGCTCGATGTCCCCGACGAGTCGGTCCGCCCCATAGACCCAGCCGATCAGGACTCCCTCGAGCACAGCCACCACGAGCAACACGTATGTGCACGAGAAGTGGTCAAAGACGTCGAGGTAGTAGAGCCCCCCGCGCGTCGCAAACGGAAGGCCGAGCAGAAAGATGAGGAAGGTGGAGGCAGCGGGGATTGCTGTCGGGTGAGTATCTTTGATGTCTCGCTTCCGCAGCTCGTCGAGGATGCAAGTGTTGAGGGTCTCGATCCACGCGATGCTGCTGTCAACCCCGAGCAGAAACAGGGTCATGAAGAAGACGAAGGAGAAGAAGTGAGAACCGGCCCCCAGCAGAGTGAGCGCCTCGGCGTAGACGATGAAGGCCAGCCCAGTGCCAGATTTGGCCAACGTCTCGACCTCGACGCACTGCGCCTGGGCCATGTAGCCGATTACCGAGAAGATGACAAAGCCGCCGAAAAAGCTGAAGAGGGAGTTGAGACTCGCCACGGCCATCGTGATCATGTGCACGTCGGTGTCCTTCCGGTTGTAACTACTCAGTGCCACCGCCGTACCCATCGCCGGGCTCAGCGAAAACAGGATCTGGCCTGCGGCAGCGCTCCACACCTCGATTTCACCGAGCTTGGCAAGGTCAGTGTGGAGGTAGAAGTTGATGCCCTCCCCAGCTCCGTCGAGGAAAATCACGCGCCAGAAGAGGACGAAGACGCAGATGAACGGCATCGTCACGGTAAAGTACACGACCTTCCCCGAGCTCGCGATTCCCTTCACCATTGCGAGGAACTCAAACAGCACGGTGAAGAAGAGGCCGAGGACGAGGGGCCAGTGGAGGTTGAGAGAGTCGTCGGAGTCGATCGTGGGCGTTTGGTTCAACACATCATTGCGGAAGAAGGCCTGGGGCCTCGGATCGTGCATGGACTGAATCGCGGTGGTGCAGTTTGCCTGGAGTGGGTGAGTGAGCGTGGGGCTAGAAGGGGGGAAGGGCCACCTGGGTGAAATTGGCGGTGATCCCCGGCGGGATCGGGACCGACAGCTTGCACTGGCCGTAGCTCAACGGCACCATGCAGTCAAAGTGGGGGCCCGTCGTGGGGGGCGTGACCCACGGAAACTCGGACTCCGCAGAGCGCACCATGTAAATCAAAGCGTAGACCAATAAAATGTTGTAGTACCTAACATCGTGACCATTTTCAGACAAAAACGTGCTGCTGGTTGGCATGTGGGGGTTACGCACAAACCACCGTCACGAGCAGGACAGTGGCGATGCCGATGCCGTGCCAGCGGGCATGCATCGCACCGAACGCATACCGGGGCCCAGCCTGGAAGAGCTGCCCGATCGAAAGCTCGGCGAAGTAGAGCGGGGCCGCGATGAGGGCGAGGCAAATGAAGTAAGGGATGAGGAACGCGCCGCCCCCGTATTTCGCCACCATGTAAGGGAAGCGCCAGAGGTTGCCGATGCCGATAGCGTACCCGGCGAGGACGAGGAAGAAGTCCCACTTGCTGTCCCACTGCCCGCGCCCCTCGTCGTCGCCAGCGTTAACGTCGTCCTCCTCCTTAGTGTTCTCGCTCTGTTCGTGAACTTTCGTGTCGTACGTTTCGGCTTGCATCCTGCAGAAGTGCACAGGAGGAGAGGGGCTTCTTGAGGCAGGGGGGCGGGGGAGGTCGAGGATAAAGCGAGTAATGATAGAGGGAGAGACGTCAGTGGTAACCTGCCGAGCGTGGGGGTTCGGGAGGGGGTGGTGCGCTTTGTGCTCCCGGAATCCTTGCCGGAACACTAACCGACAGCGAACGGTTACGATCGAACGGTTACGTACTGTACTTTGACAACCGCATCAGGACTCCTAACCGCGTAACCGCAGAAGCTGCGCCACCATGCATCAGCCCCTTCTCGAAATCGGCACCAGCGACTCCCCCGGGGACGAGGCCACCAATTACCCCGAGCAGCCCTCCGCGTGCGAAGAATTCCTGGCGTCCGCGGGCAAACACAAAACGAGCATCGTGATGCTCATGATCCTGATCGTGACGGTCGTGCTGCTCTCCGTGGACATCGACGAATCGAGGCCGAACGCGTCCAAGGGCGCCCTCGTGCTGATCGTCACTGGGACGGTGTGGTTCTCTGAAATCGTGCCCCTCACCGTGGGCGCTCTCCTGCCGATCGCACTCTACCCTCTCTTTGGTGTGACCTCCTCTAAGATGCTCGCGACGAAGTTCTTCACCAACGGTTTCGAACTGGACTTGTCCCTGCCAACCTCTGTCTCACCACCGACGGGCCACTGTTGCAGCATCGTGGCTGTTCGTGGCTGGATTCCTCATCGGCCTCGCTATCGAGCGCTGGAGCCTCCACGTACGCATTGTTTGTTGGGTGGCCTCCCGCACCGGGGAGAAACTGGAGTATCTGGTTGGCGGCTTCATGTTCGCAGGCACAAGCCTCCTCCTGATTTACGCTGCCTCTCAACCCTCATGCTCCGTACCTCTCCTGCAGCCTGGTTTATGTCCATGTGGATGAGCAACACTGCAGCCGTTCTTTGCTTGGTGCCAGTCACTGAGGTGATCTGTCTCTCATCTGCCTGGTCCCCCCCTTCCTTCCCCCCCTGCTAACTCTGTAACGGTCATAACTAGGCCTTTACAAAAACGTTACCCAAACAAGCCCAGACGATAGAATCTGCAATCCTGCTCGTTATCTGCTTCTCTGCAACCCTCGGTGGCATGAGCACTCCTGTGGGAACTCCAACCAATGGTGTTTTCCTTGACCTCTTCACCACGCTCTGGCCCGAGCAGGTTCCCTGGCCACAGACAGTCTGAGCCCTCCGCACTCATTCATGCATGGTGGATTCAGGGTGAGTTCAATTTCCTAACCTTTGTGCTGCTCGGCCTCCCGCTCTCTGCCATCCTCATCATCGTGCTCTGGCTTGGGTTCTGCACAATGTGAGCCACGACAGTCTTTGTGAGAATGCGTTGTGAGCCAATTGGTGCAGGTACATTTGGGTGCCAGCATCGAATGGAGTTTCCACGCCCAAGGTGGATCCTGAGCTGTTCGAGAACATGCTTGAGAATCTCGGGCCGATGACGTGGGAGGCAACAAAACTGTGGAGCCCACCCTGCAGGTGCTGACCAACCACTGATGTGCAGGAGATTGTGGTCTCCACGGACCTTATCATTCTCATCCTGGCCTGGTTCACTGCGGCACCCATCGGTGACGCGACATATGCTAAGCATTTCACCAACACATCGCCAATGCTAGGCTCGTTTCCCGGGTGGAAAAACTCAGTGTCGAAGCAACTCAGTGCTGGCTCCATTGGTCTCATGATGACACTTCCGCTGTTTGTCATCCCAGCAGGCAACTCGCAACCGCTTCATTGTTCATGACACTCGCTTAATGGTGTTCTATGTCTGTGGTGACAGGATCTCGGCTGCCTCAGTGGATGCGAGAGTGTCTCGGTGTCTTTTCCACCAAAAGAATTCTACTTCCATTAGTATCATCACGTGTCCATTCTCTCTCTGACATTGTGCATTCATCGTACAGGCGAAGAGCGCTGCAGGCGCAAGGCAACGTTGGGTATGACATTTGATGCAGTTGCGCAACGCAAAGCCACACAAGCAGCCGTTGTGGAATCCCTTGCTTCCGGAAGCAAAAGTGAGCTCACTGCGGAACCTCCTGAGCAAAGCAGTCGGGTTGTTGGTGACGAAGAATACGAAGTGGAGGCAGAGTGCATCCTAGATTGGGACAGGATTAAAGCAGGCTTTAAGTGGGAGATTTTCTTCGTCTTCGGAGGTGAGCCAATCACTCCTGGGTCTGAGCCATCGACCTATGCATGCTTCGTGCTGACGCCACCCATGTTGGATCCGCAGGTGGGTGTGCCCTGGCGTACGGTACAACGACGAGCAAGTTTGCCGACGTGATTGCCGAGCAACTCGCGCAGATTGAAGAGGGCGTCTTCCTTTTCTTGCTCATCCTCATCACCGTAACTTGCTTCACGACAGAGCTGGTCTCGAACGTGGCAACCGTGTCCATCTTTGGCGCAGTTACGGCTTCAACGGCAGTGATGGCTGGCCATGACCCCGTGCAGTGCTCGCTTGCTGTCACATTTGCCGCTTCGTTTGCGTTCATGCTGCCGATGGCCACTGCACCCAACATGGTCGGATACTCCACCGGAAAGATCTCTCTTGGGTTCATGGCTAAGAACGGATTCGCTGTCAACATCGTCTGCATCATCATCGGAACTTGTTGGATGGCGTTTGTCGCCCCTTCTGTACTCCAGCAAGGCGGCTACTGGAATCTTCCCATTCCCAAAGCGAACGAGCAAGTGACAAATTCTTCCTCGATCTGCACATAGACTACGCTTACCTATCTCATCGTGCGCAACCATGGACCGGTGGTCCAGGACAGACGGGTCAACTCACCGAGACTTCAGGCGAGAACCCGGCATGCCCCTAGCATGCCCCCTGCCGACGCGTGCACCGGTGCCCACCAGCACTAAGTAGTGCGCCGCGCCGGCCAGCA